>NHCFR00700__coassemble_1007_pt1 | contig 39050 bp, 33 predicted proteins | sample NHCFR00700__metabat2_high_PE_065 | metagenome-assembled genome bin NHCFR00700
GGAATTATGGGACTTTGAACTCAATTCCTGTTGCACTTAGTTTGACAATTCACTCAAATATTGCGTGAAAAAGCCGTTTACCGTGGTGGTGGCGGTGATCATGGTGATCGTGCTGGGCGTGATCAGCTTTACCAGCATGACCACGGATCTTCTGCCCGCCATGGAACTGCCTTATGTAATGGTGGTCACCAGCTATCCCGGCGCCAGCCCCGAGCGGGTGGAGGCAGCGGTGACCGCTCCGCTGGAGGCAGGTCTGGGCACCGTGAGCGGTGTGAAAAACGTGACCAGCACCTCCAGCGAGAACGTGAGCATGGTGGCCCTGGAATTTGAGCAGGATACCAACATGGACAGCGCCATGGTGGCTCTGTCCACCGCGCTGGACCAGATCAAGGGAGCATTGCCGGATACGGCTCAAAACCCTATGCTGATGCAGCTTTCGCCGGATATGCTCCCGGTGATGATCGCTAGCGTGGACATGGAGGGCATGGACATCTACGAGCTCACCGAGTTTGTGGATTCCGACGTGATCCCCGGTTTTGAACGGCTGGACGGCGTGGCCAGTGTGAGCGGCACCGGCATGGTGGAACAAACCCTGCAGGTGACCCTGAACCAGGAAAAAATCGACGAGGTGAACACTCGGGTCCTGGCCAGTGTGGACGATAAGCTGGCCGAGGCAAAGCAGGAGCTGGACGACGCCCGCCAGAAGGTGGAGGACGGCCGCGCCGAGCTGGAAAGCGGCAAGACCGCACTGGAGGATAAGCAGGCCGAGACCGCCAGTCAGCTGGCGGAGGGCAGCGCCCAGCTGGATTCCGCCATCGCGCAGGCCCAGGCCCTGGCCAGCCAGGAGACCGCCCTCACCGCCAGCAAGACCGCGCTGGAAACGGAGAAGAAGGGCTATGAGGACGGCGCAAAGCAGATCGCCGACGGTCTGGCCAAAATGGACGCGGGTCTTGCGCAGATGGATGAAGGCCTGACCCAGATCACCGGCGGCATCGCAAAGATCGACGCTGCGGTGGCGGGCATTGACCAGCTGTTGGCCATGGGCCTGCCGGAGGACACCGCCCTGAGCGATCTGTCGGCCATGCTGCCCACCCAGGAGCTGAAGGACGCGGTGCAGGCGCTGATCGACCAGGGCATGACCACCCTGGGGGATCTGACCGCAGGCAAGGAGCAGCTGCTGACCCAAAAGGAGGAGCTGACCACCCAGCAGGAGAGCCTGAGCGCGCAGCGCGCCGAACTGGCTGCCCAGCGAGAAGCGCTGGCGGCGCAGCAGACCCAGCTGCAGCAGAAGATGGATGAGCGCTTGCCCCAGATCGAGACTGAGCTGGCCAATCTGGAAACCGAGCTGATGGCGGCCAAGATGATGAAGGAAGCCGCCCAGGAGGGCCTGGAAAAAGCGCAGGAGGCCTATGAGCAGCTGGAGAGCGGCAAGATGATCGCCGCGGCGGGCTTTGGCAGCGGCCAGGCCCAGCTGGCGGCGGCGGAGCAGTCGCTGACCCAGGCCGAGGAGCAGATGGAGCAGGCCCAGGAGCAGTTTGAAGACGCCCGCCAGCAGGCGATGGAGCAGGCGGACCTCTCCACCCTGCTCACCAAGGACATGGTGAGCGGCCTGGTGATGGCTCAGAACTTCTCCATGCCTGCGGGCTATATCAAGGAAGGGGACGACTCCTACATCCTGCGGGTGGGCGATGCCTTCTCGGACCAGGAGAGCGTGGAGAACGCCCTGCTGATGCATATTGACGGCGTAGGCGACATCCGCCTACAGGACGTGGCGGACATTGCCATGACCGACAACAGCGCCGAGAGCTATGCCCGGGTGAACGGCAACAGCGCGGTGGTGCTGACCATCCAGAAGGGCTCCACCGCCTCCACCAGCGAGGTGTCCAAGGAAGCCAACCGGGCCATTGAGCAGCTGCAGGAAAAATACCCCGGCCTGCGCATCACCCCGCTGATGGACCAGGGCGACTACATCCAGATGACGGTGAGCAGCGTGCTGTCCAACCTGGCGTGGGGCGGTGTGCTGGCGGTCATTGTGCTGGCGGTCTTCCTGAAGGACTTCAAGCCCACCCTGGTGGTGGCGCTGAGTATCCCCATCAGCCTGATGTTCGCGGTGGTGCTCATGTATTTCTCCGGCGTTACCCTGAACATGATTTCCCTGAGCGGCCTGGCTCTGGGCGTGGGTATGCTGGTGGATAACTCCATCGTGGTGATCGAGAACATCTATCGTATGCGCAGCGAGGGTACCCCGGCGGCCAAGGCGGCGGTGCGGGGTGCCAAGGAGGTAGCGGGCGCTATCGCAGCCTCCACCCTCACCACCATCTGCGTGTTCCTGCCCATCGTGTTTACCCAGGGCATTACACGCCAGCTGTTCACCGATATGGGCCTGACCATCGCCTATTCTCTGGTGGCCAGCCTGCTGGTGGCCCTTACGCTGGTGCCCGCCCTCAGCAGCACCCTGCTGAAGACCGCCAGCGAAAAGCGCCACCCCTGGTTTGAAAGCATGGTGAATGGCTATGCCCGGGCGCTGCGGCTCTGCCTGCGGCACAAGGTGCTGCCGCTGGGCCTGGCGGCGGTGCTGCTGGGCACGGCGATATGGCAGACCGTACGCATGGGCATGGAATTCATGCCTTCCATGGGCGGCGACCAGGTGAGCGCCACGCTCACCCTGCCTCAGGGCACTAAGCGCCAGGAGGCCTATGAGATGGCCGATCAGGCCATGGAAACCATGCTCCAGATCCCCGGTGTGGAGACCGTGGGTGCCATGGACGGCGGCAGCACCGCCAGCCTGCTGGGCATGGGCGGCAGCAGCTCCAGCACGGTGGAAAGCATGAGCTTCTACCTGCTGCTCGGCGAGGAGGGCGCAAAAAACAGCCAGGCTCTGGCGGACCAGATGGCCCAGGACGTGCAGGAGCAGCTGCCCGGCTGTGAGCTGGCAGTGTCCACCTCCAATATGGATATGTCGGTTCTGGGTGGCAGCGGTATGGAAATCGTCATCCAGGGCCGCGACCTGGATACCCTGCAGTCCATCAGTCAGGACATGATGGACCTGCTGGGCCAGGTGGAGGGCTTCACAGAGATCAGCAACGGCCAGGAGGACAGCGCGCCCCAGATTCGGGTGACCGTGGACAAAGACAAGGCCATGCAGTACGGCCTGACCGTGGCGCAGATTTACAGCGAGCTTTCCGCCGCACTCACCACCGAGACCACTTCCACCACCCTCACGGTGGGGCAGGATGATTACGATGTGGTGATTGTGGATGAACGGGATGCCCTGACCCGGGAGAATTTGCTGGATTATCCCTTCACCGTGCAGGTGCAGGGAGAGAACGGCGAGAGCGAGGAGGAGACCCACACCCTGGGCGAGTTTGCCACGGTGCAGACCGATGCCAGCCTGGCCTCCATCAGCCGTGACAACCAACAGCGTTATATAACCGTGACTGCGGTTACCGAAGAGGGCTACAACACCACCCTGCTCAGCCGTCAGGTGGAGCAGCTGCTGGCAGACTACCAGGCCCCGGAGGGATATACCATCCAGATCAGCGGCGAGGTGGAGACCATCCAGAACGCCATGGTGGACCTGGTGAAGATGATCGCCCTGGCGCTGGTGTTCATTTATCTGATCATGGTGGCCCAGTTCCAGAGCCTGCTCAGTCCCTTTATTGTTATGTTCACTATCCCGCTGGCCTTCACCGGCGGCCTGCTGGCGCTGTGGATCAGCGGCCAGCAGCTTTCTGTGATTTCGATGCTGGGCTTTTTGATCCTGGCGGGCGTGGTGGTAAACAACGGCATTGTGTTCGTGGACTACGCCAACCAGCTGCGGCTGGCTGGTATGGAAAAACGGGACGCGCTGGTGCTCACCGGCCGCCGTCGCATCCGGCCCATCCTGATGACCGCTCTGACCACCATCCTGGCCATGAGCACCATGGTGTTCTCCCAGGATATGGGAGCGGAAATGAGCCGTGCCATGGCCATCGTGACCATCGGCGGCCTGGCCTACGCCACCCTGCTCACCCTGTTTGTGGTGCCGGTGCTGTATGACCTGCTGTTCCGCAAGCAGCTGAAAAAGGTGGACCTGGGAGAGGAGGATGAGGAATGAGCGAGCAGACGCGGGAAAAGATCTTCCAGGGCGTGCTGAGCCTTGCCCAGCAGGGAGTGCCCATGTATGAGGTAAAGGTACAGGCCATTGCCACCGCCGCGGGTCTGGGCAAGGGAACGCTGTACGAATATTTCTCCTCCAAGGAGGAAATCCTGGCGGCGACCATGCTCTGGTGCATGGACCGGGAGCTGAATGCTCTGGAGGAGCAGCTGGCAGCGTGCGCTTCCTTTGAAGAGCAGCTGGAAAGCAGCCAGCGTTTTGTGGTGAAAATGCTGCTGGAGCGGGGCAGCAGCTACCGGGTGATCGCCGCCGCGCTCACGGCGCCCCAGGCGGCGCAGGAGCTGCCCGACGCGGCCCGTCAGCCGCTGGAGCAGCGCAAGGAGCGGCTGACCGCTCTGATCCAGCAGGTGATCGACACCGGCCGCAGGGAAGGCCGGGTATCGCCTGCCAGCAGCGACGAATACTGTCATTATGTGCTCAAGGCGGCACTGCTCAGTGTCTGCGCGGCTCAGAGCTGCGAAGGGGAGGCAGGGCTGAACCGGAGCGGAGCGCATGTGCGCGCCATGATCTGCAAGGCGCTGGCATAAGAGAAAATAAACGCCGCCGGGCTGCTTTCAGCGGCCCGGCGGCGTTTTGTGCAGCGATTTGAAGCAAACAGTGTCCATGTGCTTGACAACAGGGGAATGAAACTCGTATTATGGTAATCGGTTCGTGCCGTTTCGGCAGGGTTCGCTTACTTTATAATACGGAGAATGAAAGAGAAAGAGGAAACAACATGTTAGTCAATATTGTGATCCTGCTGGTGGGCTTTGCCCTGCTGGTCAAAGGCGCAGATGCCTTTGTGGATGGCTCCTCTGGCATTGCCCGCCTGCTGCGGGTTCCGTCGGTGGTGATCGGTCTGACCATCGTGGCCATGGGCACTAGCCTGCCGGAGGCCTCTGTGAGCATCACCGCCGGTCTGGCGGGCAGCAACGGCCTGAGCCTGGGCAACGTGATCGGCTCCAACCTGTTCAACCTGCTGGTGGTGGCCGGCGGCTGCGCGTTGATTCTGGCTTTCGGCATCGAGCGGCAGCTCATTGTGCGGGATTTCCCGGTCTGCGTGGGTGCCTCCGCTTTGCTGGTGCTCTTCTTGCTGGACGGCGTGCTTCAGCGCTGGGAGGGTCTGGTGCTGCTGGCCTGCATGGTGCTGTACATGATCTGGACCGTGTGCGCGGCCATGAAGGAGCGCACCGAGGAGGATGCAGGGGAGAAGCCCTCTGTGGCAAAATGCCTGCTGTTTGTGGTGGTGGGCGTCGTGGCCATCATCTGGGGCGGTGATCTGGTGGTGGACAGCGCCAGCGCCATTGCCGCTGCCATGGGCCTGAGCGAGACCCTGATCGGCCTGACCATCGTGGCGGTGGGCACCAGCCTGCCGGAGCTGGCTACCAGCATCGTGGCGGCCCGCAAGGGCGAGAGCGGCCTGGCACTGGGCAACGCCATCGGCTCCAGCACCTTCAACATCCTGTTCATCCTGGGCGCGTCCAGTGCGCTGACCGCCATCGAGAGCTCCGCCGAGGTGTTCACCGACGCGGTGGTGCTGCTGGTGGTCACGGCAGTCATGTGCCTGTGGTGCTGGCTGCAGGGCCGGATGAGCCGGCTGATGGGCGGTATCGGCATCCTGGTCTATGTGGGCTATATCGTGTATGCGATCCTGCGCTGAGCAGCAGAAAACCAATCAGAAAGACAACGGCGCGGCGGGCGAGCAAGGCCCGCCGTGCCGTTTTTGTGAAAAAATGAGGGCCCAGCCCGGCGGGCTTTGGGCATACTTGCCAAACCCCGGGGGCTTCCTTATAATAGGTAATGAAAAAGCAGTCTGTAAAACTTGCGGAATTTGAAAACGGAAAGGACGGCACAATGAATGATGATCAGCGTTGCGATCGTGGAGGATGAGGCGGCCTATGCACAGCAGCTGCGGGAATTCCTGGTGCGCTATTCCCAGGAGAGCGGGCAGGAGTTCGAGATCAGCATCTTTTCCGATGGAGACGAGATCGTGGAGGGCTACAAGGCTCAGTACGATCTGATCCTGCTGGATGTGGAGATGAAATTCATGGACGGCATGACCGCCGCCGAGGAGATCCGCCGGGTGGACCCGGAGGTGGTGATCATCTTCATCACCAATATGGCCCAGTACGCCATCCGGGGCTACGCGGTGGACGCCATGGACTACGTGCTCAAGCCGGTGAGCTATTTTGCTTTTTCCCAGCGGCTGAGCCGGGCCATCCAGCGGATGAAAAAGCGGGCCCGCCGCTACATGACCATCAGCATCAAGGGCGGGGCCCAGAAGCTGGACATCGACAAGATCTATTATGTGGAGAGCCAGGGCCACAACCTGATCTTCCACACCGAACAGGGCGACCATGTGACCAGCGGCACCATGAAGGACGTGGAGGGCAAGCTGGAACCCCTGAATTTCTTTCGCTGCAACAAGGGCTATCTTGTGAATCTGGAGCATGTGGACGGTGTGCAGGGCGGCTGCGCATTGGTGGGCGGCCAGGAGCTGCTGATCAGCCGGGGCCGCAAAAACGACTTTATGGAAGCGTTGGCCAACTATGTGGGCGAGGTGATCAAGTGAACACCATGCCCTTTCCGGATATTCCCCGCCTTTACACCGCCATTGCGGAGTGGCTGGCCTGCATGGTCTATATTGCTCAGCTGCCGCTGCGCATCCGGGGCTGGCGGCTGGCAGGGGTCAGCGTCGGCATGCTGGCGGTGCAGTGCCTGTTTTTGGAGTTCACCGGCGACGCGCCGCTGTTTTTGTGGATGCCCTGCATGATGGCGGCCATTGGCCTGATGCTGGCGCTGTTCTGCGCCTGCTGCAATCTCCCGGTGCTGGACGCCTGCTACCATTGCATGCGGGCCTTCCTGCTGGCGGAGTTCGCGGCGGCCCTGGAATGGCAGCTGTACTTTTACACCCTGTTCCGGCTGGGCTGGCACAGCAAGATCTGGGAGCTGCTCTGCCTGGCGGTGATCTATGCGGCGGTGTTCGGTTTTATTTTCCTGCTGGAACGGCACCGGAGGGAAGCTACCCGCCATTTCAAGGTCACGCCCCGCGAGACCGTCAGCGCCGCAGCCATCGGTCTGGCCGCGTTCCTGATGAGCAATCTCAGCTATGCCTACAGCAACACCCCCTTCAGCGGGGGCTTCGTGACCGACATCTTCAACACCCGCACCCTGGTTGATTTGGGCGGTCTGGCGATTTTGTATGCCTATCATGTGCAGCGGGGTGAGCTTCACATGCGCTATGAGCTGGAGTCCATCCAGAATGTGCTGCAAAATCAGTATGCGCAGTACCGGCAGTCCCGCGAGAGCATTGATGTGATCAACCGTAAATATCATGATCTGAAGCACCAGATCGCGGCCCTGCGGGCAGAGAGCGACCCGGAGCGCCGTGCCGCCTGGCTGGACGAGATGGAAGAGGACATCAAAACCTACGAGGCCCAGAACAAGACCGGAAATGCGGTTCTGGATACCGTGCTCACCAGCAAAAGCCTGTATTGCCAGAAGCATGGCATCACCCTCACCTGTGTAGCGGACGGCACCCGCCTGGGCTTTATGAGTGTGATGGACATCTGCACCATCTTCGGCAATGCGCTGGATAACGCCATCGAGTGCGAATTACGCATCGCGGACAAGTCCAAGCGGCTGATTCACGTGACCGTAGCGGTGCAGAAGAGCTTTTTGCTGCTGCGCTTCGAGAATTATTATGAGGGTACGCTGGAATTTGAGGGCGGTCTGCCGGTGACCACCAAAAAGGATAAGGCATACCATGGCTTTGGCATCAAGAGCATCCGCTATACGGCGGAAAAATATGGCGGCAGCGTGACCGTGGCCGCCAAAGACAATTGGTTTGAGATGAAGGTTCTGCTTCCGCTACCCAAAGAGGGGCAGCCCAAAGCGAAACCGGAGTAAATAGAACATGGCCCGCGCAGTTTTCACAGTTCAGTGAAACTGCGCGGGCTGTTTTTGTGTGATCTAACAAAATTGAAACGTTTTTGTAACTTGTCGAAGGCTATTGGTGAATATGACGAAAACAGACGGCGGACATTTGTGCGGAATCAATAAAGCCAAAATCCGTTTGTGCGCAAAAGCTGCGATTTGTGAAGAAGCCATGAAATTTGTAAAAAGGATGTGTTAAAATGCATCCAGAAAAACGGGCAGGGCCAAGAGATGGGGCCAGGCTTGTGAGAAGACATCGGCGTGATGAGCCCATGCGGTGCAAACAGGGAATTCACTGCGGCCGACGCGCCGGAAAGGAAGGTGGCTGCGCGCACAGGAAACAGCCTTTTGCAAAGGCGAGTACGCAAGCATTTACATTTTAAGGAGGAAACGAAATGCTGTCTATCAATATTGATGACGTCATCAAAGTTCTGGAATCGATGAAATATCATCTGATCGGATTTGGCGTTGTTCTGGTACTGGCGATCATTGCCATGATCGCTTGTATGAAACTGCCCAAGGCCAAGAAGGCTATGATTCGCTGCCAGGCCGGTCTGGCTATCCTGCTGGCCCTGGTCATTACCGTTAACCTGATCTGCTTTGGCCCCATGTTCACCGTGATCAACCTGGCCATGGGCGGCGGTTCCATCACCGAGGAAAGCATGGCGGAGGCCTATGAGGTCAACACCGAGCTGGTGGGCGAGGGTGTTACTCTGCTGGAGAACAACGGTGCTCTGCCCCTGGCCAGCGGCTCCAATCTGAATGTGTTCGGCTGGGCTTCCACCGCTCCCGTTTACGGCGGCGTTGGTTCCGGTGCCCTGAACGACCAGTACGAAGTGACTGATCTGATCACCGGTCTGAAGAATGCCGGTCTGAATGTGAACGAGGATTTGGTGAACTTCTACGAGACCTATCAGGCCGAGCGTCCCAGCGTTGGCATGTGGGCCCAGGATTGGACTCTGCCCGAGCCCAACGTGAATGCTTACACCGACGAGCTGATGAGCGGCGCCAAGGAATTCTCTGACACTGCTCTGGTCGTGATCTCCCGTCCCGGCGGTGAGAACGCCGATATGCCCACCGATATGGTGTCTGTTGTGGACGGCAGCTGGCTCGAGCGAGATGCCATTACCGGCAACTCCTACTTCAACGGTGTTTATGACGACAGCCTGAATGAGGGCAATGACTGGGATGAAGGCGACCACTACCTGCAGCTGAGCAACCGCGAGGAAGAGATGCTGCAGATGGTCTGCGACAACTTTGATAAGGTGATCGTGCTGATCAACACCAACAACGCTATGGAGCTGGGTTTCCTGAAGGAGTACGGTGTTGACGCTGCGGTGTACGCTCCCTGCCCCGGCCAGAACGGCTTCAATGCAGTGGGCCAGGTGTTTACCGGTGAGGTGAATCCCTCCGGTAAGACCGTGGACACCTTTGTTTACGATCTGTTCAATACCCCCACTGCCAACAACTTTGGCCAGTTTACTTATGACAATATGGATGAGCATGCGGTGGTTACCACCAGCTTCTCCACCGGTGAGCAGAGCACTGCTCTGCCCAGCTTCGTGAACTATGTGGAAGGCATCTACGTGGGCTACAAGTTCTACGAGACTGCTGCGGCAGAAGGCCTGATCGACTACGACTCCACCGTTGTGTATCCCTTCGGCTACGGCCTGTCCTACACCACCTTCTCTCAGGAGATGGGCCCCATCACCGAGAGCGACGGTACCCTGAGCTTCGACGTGACCGTGACCAACACCGGCAGCGTGGCCGGCAAGACCGTTGTGGAGGTTTACTACAATCCTCCCTACACCAACGGCGGCATCGAGAAGGCTTCCGCAAACCTGGTCGCCTTTGACAAGACCGAGATCCTGGAGCCCGGCGCTTCCGAGACTGTGACCATCAGCTTCAAGGCTGAGGATATGGCTTCCTACGACACCTACGGCGCTGCTGCCTACGTGCTGGAGGCCGGCGATTACATCATCAGCATCAACAGCGACTCCCACACTGTTTTGGACAGCGAAGTATACAATGTGCCCAGCACCATCGTGTACAGCGACGGCCGCAGTACCGACAAGACCGCTCCCACCAACCAGTTTGAGAATGTGGAAGGCGACGTAACCTATCTGTCCCGCGCTGACGGTTTTGCCAACTACGCCGAGGCTACCGCTGCTCCTGCCAGCATGTCCATGTCCGAAGAGGATAAGGCTGCCTTCCTGAACAACGCGAACTACGATCCCAACAACTATAACAATCCCGACGATCAGATGCCCACCACCGGCGCCAAGAATGGCCTGCAGCTGGTCGACATGCGCGGCGTAGCTTACGACGACGCTCAGTGGGATACCTTCCTGGATCAGCTGACCGTATCGGAGATGAGCGAACTGATTGCTATGGGCGGTTACCAGACCGCTCCTCTGGCCAGCATCGGTAAGGTTCAGACCTACGACTGTGATGGCCCCGCTTCCATCAACAATAACTTCACCGGTCAGGGCTCCATCGGCTTCGCCGGTACCGTTCTGATGGCTTCCACCTGGAATACCGACACTGTTTACAAGTTCGGTTCCTCCATCGGCCGCATGGCTGATGATCTGGATGTTTCCGGCTGGTATGCTCCCGCCATGAACATCCATCGTTCCGCCTTCAGCGGCCGTAACTTCGAGTACTACTCTGAGGACGGCGTGCTGAGCGGCAAGCTGGCTGCCCAGGCCGTCCAGGGTGCTGAGGAGCACGGCGTGTACGCTTACATCAAGCACTACGCTCTGAACGACCAGGAGACCAACCGCAACAGCATGCTGTGCACCTGGGCCAACGAGCAGTCTATCCGCGAAATTTACCTGAAGCCCTTCGAGCTCTCCGTGAAGGAAGGCGGCGCAGATGCCGTAATGTCCTCCTTCAACTACGTGGGTACCGAGTGGGCCGGCGCTTCCAACGCCCTGTGCAACATCGTCCTGCGTGACGAGTGGGGCTTCGTGGGCATGGTTCTGACCGACTACTTCGGCGTGTACGGCTACATGGATGCTGACCAGGGCATTCGCAACGGCACCGACTTCTGTCTGGTGAACTATCCCACCGAGACCAACTACCTGACCGACACCACCAGCGCCACCGGCATTCTGGCTGCCCGTCAGGCATGTAAGAACATCCTGTACACCGTGGTGAACAGCCGCGCTTACATGGAAGAGAACCTGAACCCCGGTATGCCCACCTGGCAGATCGCCGCCATTGCCATCGACGTTGTGCTGGCTGCTGTGCTGGTCGTGCTGGAGGTTCGCACCGTTAAGGGCTACAGCCGCCGCAAGGCGCAGGAAGCCCAGGCTCAGGCCAACACCGAAGCGTAATGCTTTCCAAGCTTCCTTCGAAGCACAATAACCGGTAACTGACCGGCCGTAATGCCGGGGCCCCGTGTAAATCATGCGGGGCCCCGGTCATGGCCGGCTCCCAGAGAGCGGTTTTCTTCAAAACTGCTTTGTGGGAACCAGCCAATGGACCAACCACGCCCCAAGGCGGGCGCTAGAGAGCAAAGGAGTTAAGCCCATGAAGTACAAAGATTTGATCGATCAGATGACTCTGGAGGAAAAGTGCAGTCTGTTGTCCGGCCGGGATGTATGGACCACCCGTCCCATCGAGCGCTTGGGCATCCCCAGCATCTTTCTGTCCGACGGTCCCACCGGCGTTCGCAAGCAGATGGGCGCAGGCGATCACCTGGGCCTGAATGCCAGTGTACCCGCCACCTGCCTGCCCACCGCTGCCACCATGGCCAACAGCTGGAATCCGGAGCTGAGCCAGGAGGTGGGCCGTCTGGTGGGTGAAGAAGCTGCCAGCCTGGATGTGAACGTGCTGCTGGGCCCCGGCCTGAACATCAAGCGCAGCCCGCTGTGCGGCCGTAACTTCGAGTATTTCTCCGAAGACCCCTACCTGAGCGGCAAGATGGCCGCCGCCTTCGTGCGCGGTGTGCAGGAGAACGGCATCTCCGCCTGCCCCAAGCATTTCGCGGCCAACAGCCAGGAGCTGCGCCGCATGGCAAACGACAGCGTGATGGACGAGCGCACTTTCCGCGAGATCTACCTCACCGGCTTTGAAATCGCCGTAAAGGAAGGCCAGCCCAAGACCATCATGAGCGCTTACAACAAGATCAACGGCGTTTACGCCAACGAGAGTAAGCACCTTCTGCAGGATGTTCTGGTGAACGACTGGGGCTACCAGGGTGCTGTTGTCACCGACTGGGGCGGCTCCAACGACCACGTGGAAGGTGTCCGCGTGGGCAGCCATCTGGAAATGCCCGGCACCGGCGGCGACAGCGACCGTGAACTGGTGGCCGCGGTCAAGGAAGGCCGTCTGAGCATGGAGCTGCTGGACCAGCGCGTGGACGAGTTCCTGCGCCTGGTGTTCTCCACCATCAACGCTCCCGCCGCCGGCAAGGAGTTCGACAAGGAAGGCCATCATCAGCTGGCCGCCCATGCCGCTGAGGAGACCGTGGTGCTGCTGAAGAACGAGGGCGATATCCTGCCTCTGGCCGAGGGCACTAAGGTGGCCGTGATCGGCGAGTTTGCCCAGAAGCCCCGTTACCAGGGCGCCGGCTCCAGCCTGGTGAACCCCACCAAGCTGGACACCGCAAATGAGCTGCTGGCGGGCATGCCGCTGCAGTCTGTGGGTTATGCCCAGGGCTACCAGCGCAACAACAAGCACGACGAGGCCCTGAAGATGGAGGCTGTGGAGCTGGCCAAGAAGGCAGACGTGGTTCTGCTGTATGTGGGCCTGCCCGAGATCAGCGAGACCGAGGGCCTGGACCGGGATCACATGCGGATGCCGGAAAACCAGGTGGAGCTGCTGGAAGCCGTGGCCGAGGTGAACCCCAATCTGGTGGTGGTACTGTCTGCAGGCAGCCCGGTTGAGATGCCCTGGCTGAACCGCTGCAAGGCTCTGGTCCATGGCTACCTGGGCGGTCAGGCAGGCGCGGGTGCGGTACTGCGTGTGATCACCGGCCAGGTGAACCCCAGCGCCAAGCTGGCCGAGAGCTACCCCATGACCTGTGAGGAAAACCCCTCCAGCCCCTACTACCCGGGCCTGGAGCGCACCAGTGAATACCGCGAGGGCCTGTATGTGGGCTATCGCTACTACGAGACCGCCGGCGTGCCGGTGCGGTTCCCCTTCGGCTTCGGCCTGTCCTACACCACCTTCGCGTACAGCGATTTGAAGATGAGTGAGAAGGAGGTAACCTTCACCCTGACCAACACCGGCAAGCGGGACGGCGCCGAGGTGGCCCAGCTGTATGTGGGCTGCAAGGATGGCAAGGTGTTCCGCCCCGCCAAGGAGCTGAAGGGCTTCGCCAAAGTGTTCCTGAAGGCAGGCGAGAGCAAAACCGTTACCATCCAGCTGGATGACAAGGCCTTCCGCTACTTTGATGTGAAGACCGACTCCTGGCAGGTGGAGGGTGGCGTGTACCAGCTGATGGTGGGCGCCAGCGTGGCCGATATCCGCCTGGAGGGCGAGGTCACCGTACAGGGCACCGGCGCTGCCTGCCCCTACGATCCCGCTCAGCTGGAATGCTACTACACCGGCAAGGTCACTCAGGTGCCCGATGCGCAGTTCGAAGCTCTGCTGGGCCATCCCATTCCGGAATCCGGCTGGGACGCCAGCGGCCTGCTGGGCATGAACGATGCCATCTGCCAGATGTACTACGCCAAGAGCCCGCTGGCCCGTCTGGTCTACAAGATCCTGACCCATCTGAAAGACAAGAGCATCGCCAAAGGTGAGCCGGATCTGAACATCCTGTTCATCTACAACATGCCCTTCCGCGGCATTGCCAAGATGACCGGCGGCGCGGTGACCATGGATATGGCCCGCTGCATGGTGACCATGGTGAACGGCCACTTCTTCAAGGGTCTGGGCGGTTTGATCAAGGCATTCTTTGCCGGCCGCAAGGCGCAGAAGTAAAACGGAGCAGACCAGTGGAGTCTGATAAAATTGAGGGGGATATAGATAAATGAATTTCTGGAACAACTTTGCCGCCAAGCATCCGGCGGCAGCCAAGTGGGTCCGTGAGGGCGGCCTGTTCGTGATCGTCAGCAATCTGATCACCGTGTTCAAATACCTGATGCTGCAGTTCCTGCCCGCCGCCTTTGCCGGTCTGGGCGATGCAAGCTTCGGCTGGCCCGGCATCCCGCTGACCCTGTTCGGCGAGACCTTTGAGTGGAACATCCTGGGCTACGACCAGGCGCACGGCGGCCTTGCCTACTTCTGTGCCTACATGGTTGCCATGGTGATCGGCGAGTGCATCAACTTCCCCATCCAGCGCAACGTGGTGTTCCGTTCTCACGGCAAGCTGGGCCCGCAGATTGCCTGGTATCTGGTGGCGTTCTGCATCATTACCTGCATCGTGAACTCCATCAACTGCATCTGGGTGGCTGTGGCCGGTCTGCTGGTGCCGGACTTCATTTACAACATCGGCACCACCGTGCTCAACGGCGGCATTTCCATGGTGGTATTCTTCTTCGTCAACAAGATCATCTTCCCCTCCGCGGAAGCCGAGCCGAAAAAGGCCTGATCTTCGACTGACGGGATGATCCCGGAATAGCAAAGCGGCCCGTCTCTGTGTGTAAACCACAGGGCGGGCCGCTTTTTTGCGGGCGGAACAAAGCAAAAACGCCCGCTCTGCCGCGCAGAAGGGAAGAGCATTCAGAAAAAATAAGCGGCACATTTCTAGCAAATTATTGACATGGCCCCGCCGGGATGGTAGAATTTTAAAGTGAATAAAGACGTTCACAAAGCGCTGCAAAGGCAGATTGTGGGCGTCTTTGTTTGTGTGAAAGGCTCGTCTGGCCGCGCAGCTGCAAAGCGGCCAGGCTTTGAGGCAATCAGCCAAGGGACAAAGGAGCAAGGGATTTATGTTAACTGCAATCACCGGAATCAACTGGGGCGACGAGGGCAAGGGCCGCATGGTGGACCTGCTCAGCCAGGAATACAACATCGTGGTACGCTATCAGGGCGGCAACAACGCCGGCCACACCGTGGTCACCCCCGAAGGAAAGTTCGTGCTGAATCTGCTGCCCAGCGGCATTCTGCGGCCGGACGTGGTGTGCGTTATGGGCAACGGCATGGTCATCGACCCCGCCCATCTGGAGAAGGAGATCGCCGCACTGCGGGCGCAGGGCATCCAGATCGATCCCAGCCATCTGAAGATCAGCGACCGGGCCACCATCTGCATGCCTTACCATGTGGCGGAGGACGGCCTGGAGGAGGACCGCCTGTCCAAGAGCGGCAACCAGTTCGGCTCCACCCGCCGGGGCATCGCCTACTCCTACGGCGACAAGTTCATGAAGAAGACTCTGCGCATGGGCGATCTGCTCAACCTGGACCAGTCCGTGAAGGACCGGCTGGCCACCATCGTGGAGTGGAAGAACCTGACCATGGAAAAAGTCTACGGCCAGCAGCCCATCGACCTGGAAGAGATGTGGGCCTGGTGCCAGAAGTACGCCGAGCTGTTCAAGGATTACATCTGCGACGCGGGCGCCTTCCTGGATAAGGCGGACCGCGAGGGCCAGAAGATCCTGTTCGAGGCTCAGCTGGGCGCGCTGCGCGACATCGACTTCGGCATCTACCCCTTCACCAGCTCTTCCAATGTGATCGGCAGCTACGCGCCCATCGGCGCGGGCATCCCCGGCCACAAGCTGCACAAGAGCATCGGCATCATGAAGGCCTACTCCAGTTGCGTGGGCGAGGGCCCCTTCACCGCCGAGCTGGCCATGACCGAGGAAGAGAAGAACGCCCTGCGTGAGGCGGGTCATGAGTTCGGCGCGGCCACCGGCCGTCCCCGCCGTGTGGGTCCCTTCGATGTGGTGGCAAGCCGCTACGGCGTGTTCTGCCAGGGCGCGGACGAGCTGGCTCTTACCCTGCTGGATGTGCTGGATTATATGGAAGAGATCCCCGTGGTGGACAAGTACCTGGTGAACGGGGAAGAGGTCGACCGCTTCCCCATGGGCGAAGCGCTGGACAACGCCAAGCCGGTGGTGAAGTACCTGCCCGGCTGGCACTGCGATATCACTGCCTGCCGCACCTGGGAGAGCCTGCCCCAGGCCGCCAAGGACTATGTGGAGTATCTGGAAAAGGCCGTTGGCTGCAAGATCAAGTATGTTTCTGTGGGCGCTGCCCGCGACGCATACCTGGTGCGTGAGTAACTGTTTATAAATGCGCCGGCCCGGTAATCATTACCGGGCCGGTTTATCTGTTTCAAGGGGGTAAAAGTAACACTATGGGAGAGTATCTGGATAAGGGTCTGCACGAGGAATGCGGTGTGTTTGGCGTATACCGCCAGAGCGACGCGGCACATCTGACTTATTTCGGCCTGCATGCGCTGCAGCACCGCGGCCAGGAGGGCGCGGGCATCGCCGTGGCAGACGGCAAGACCGTGCGCTGCCGGAAGGGCAAGGGCCTGCTGAGCGATGTGTTCGGCCGCAATGATCTGGACGGAATGACCGGCAAGAACGCCATCGGCCATGTGCGCTACGGCACTGCCGGCGGCGGCGAGGTGGAAAACGTGCAGCCCATCGTATCCCGCCTGGCCAACGGCGGCGCGCTGGCGGTGGCCCACAACGGTCAGATCGCCAATGCCGCCGAGCTGCGCAAGGAGCTGGAGGATAAGGGCAGTATCTTCTGGGGCTCGTCGGACAGTGAGATCATCCTGCATCTGCTGCAGGGCACCAAGGGCCCGCTCATCGAGAAGATCAAGCAGGCCTGCAACCGTCTGGACGGCGCCTTCGCCTTCCTGATCCTCACCGAAAAGAATCTCTACGCCGTGCGGGACAAGAACGGCCTGCGTCCTCTGTCGCTGGCCAAGCAGGGCGACGGCTGGTGTGTTTCCAGCGAGAGCTGCGCCTTCGATATCGTGGGCGCGCACCTGGTGCGGGACGTGCGCCCCGGCGAGATCGTGAAGATCTCCGCCGCCGGTCTGGAGAGCTGCTTCTACACCGAGGAGACCAGCTGCAACCTGTGCGCCATGGAATACATCTACTTCTCCCGCCCGGACTCGGTGCTGGAGGGGCAGAACGTGCACGGTGTGCGCCGTGAGTGCGGCCGCCTGCTGGCTCAGGAGGACCTGGACAACTTCTTCAAGGCCGACATCGTGGTGGGCGTGCCGGATTCCTCCCTGTCCGCTGCGGCGGGCTACAGCGAGGCCATCGGCCTGCCCAACGAGATGGGCCTGATCAAGAACCGCTATGTGGGCCGTACCTTCATCCAGCCCACCCAGGCCCAGCGCGATCTGGGTGTGCGGCTCAAGCTGTCCGCCAACGTGCCGGTGGTGCGGGGCAAGCGGGTGGTCCTGGTGGACGACTCCATCGTGCGCGGTACCACCTCCAAGCGGATCGTGGCCCTGCTGCGTCAGGCGGGCGCCACCGAAGTGCACCTGCGCATCGCCGCTCCGGCCATCAAGTATCCCTGCTTCTACGGCGTGGATATGTCCACCCGGGCCGAGCTGGCCAGCGCCAGCCTGGAGCCGGACGTGCTGGCCAAGGTGCTGGGCGCAGACTCCCTGCGCTTTTTGAGCGTGGATGATCTGAAGCAGGCCTGCGGCTGCCAGGGTCTGTGCACTGCCTGCTTCGATGGCAGCTATGTGACCCCGCTCTACAGTAACAAAATCTGAGAAAATTTTCACAAGCGCATGGCGTAAGCCATTGCAAAACAGGGCTTTTTCCTCTAGAATGAAGAGGGAAAAGCCCCATTTTTTTATAAAAATGCAGAAAAGACCTAAAAAATGCACAGAAAACAAAAACGCTAATTGTTCGGTTTGCACGAAAAGTTTTCAAAAACTTGTTTTAAAATTATCATTTATTGCCCGGGATACTTTGTTGTGGTAAAATCAAACCAGAAAATAAAAGTATTACTTTTGCGGAGGATGGTATGAGCAGATTGGAAATGCCGACCCCTAGCAGGTCGCAATTGGTGATCGAACAGTTGTACAAGGAATTGGAACGCCGCATTGAGGCCAGTCCTCCGGGTCTTTGCCCGGTGGACCTCACCCGCGCGTTCCTGGAACTGTGCCACGCGCAAACCTGCGGCAAGTGCGCGCCCTGCCGCATCGGCCTGTTGCAGCTCAAGCACCTGATCACAGACGTGCTGAACGGCAAGGCCACCATGGAGACCCTGACCCTGATGGAGAACACGGCCCTTTCCATCATGGAATCCGCCGACTGTGCCATCGGCTACGAGGCGGCCCGCATGGTTTATCAGAGCCTGATCGGCTGCCGTGACGACTACGAGCAGCACATTCGGGTGGGCCGTTGTACCTGTACTTACAGCCAGCCGGTGCCCTGTGTCACCCTGTGCCCGGCTCATGTGGACATCCCCGGCTACATTGCCCTGGTCCGCGAAGGCCGTCATGCGGATGCGATCCGCCTGATCCGCAAGGACAACCCGTTCCCCACCACCTGCGGCTTTATCTGCGAGCACCCCTGCGAAGCCCGCTGCCGCCGCAACATGGTGGACGACGCCATCAACATCCGCGGCCTGAAGCGGGTCGCGGCTGACCGTGCGGGCCATGTTCCCCCACCGAAGAACGCTCCCTCCACCGGCAAGACCGTCGCCGTGGTGGGCGGCGGCCCCGGCGGCCTGTCCGCTGCTTACTATCTGCAGCTGATGGGCCATCAGGTGACCGTGTTCGAGATGCTGCCTCAGCTGGGCGGCATGCTGCGCTACGGCATCCCCAACTACCGTCTGCCCAAGGAGCGGCTGGACGATGACATCCAGGCCATTCTGGAGACCGGCGTGCAGGTGGAATTCGGCAAGCGCATCGGCCGGGATATCACCATCGAAGAGCTGCGCAAAAACTACGACGCTGTGCTGGTGAGCATCGGTGCCAGCACCGATAAGAAGTTGGGCATGGAGCACGAGGACGCCCCCGGCGTGGTCTCTGCAGTGGAGTTCCTGCGCACCGTGGGCCAGGGCGAGCCCATGGACCTGAACGGCCAGGAAGTGGCCGTTGTGGGCGGCGGCAACGTGTCCATGGACGCGGTGCGCACCGCCGTGCGCCTGGGCGCCAAGAAGGTGAGCATTGTCTACCGCCGCCGCGTGGCGGATATGACCGCTCTGCCCGCCGAGATCGAGGGCGCCATGGCGGAAGGCGTGGAGATTCGCACCCTGCAGGCTCCCTCCCGCATCGAGACCGATGAAAAAGGCCATGTGAAGGGCCTGTGGACCACACCTCAGATGATCAGCGCCATCCGCGACGGCCGCGCCAGCGTGAAGGCCAGTGGGGAAGAGGAGCAGTTCATTCCCTGCACCACCCTCATCGTGGCGGTGGGCCAGAGCATCGAGACCAAGCACTTCCAGGAGGCCGGCCTGCCGGTGGAGCGGGGCAAGATCCTCACCGAAAATTCCGGCGGCTTCTCCGACATTCCCGGCGTGTTCGCCGGCGGCGACTGCGCCACTGGTCCTGCCACTGTGATCAAGGCCATTGCGGCGGCCAAGGTCGTGGCGGCCAACATCGACGAATACCTGGGCTACAACCACAAAATCACCTGCGACGTGGAGATCCCCGAGCCCGATCTGGCCGACAAGAGCCCCTGCGGCCGCGTGGAGCTCACCGAGCGCCAGGCCTGTGAGCGTGTTCATGATTTCGAGGGCGTGGAAAACTGCATGACCGATAAGGAAGCCTGCCAGGAGGCCGGACGCTGCCTGCGCTGCGATCACTTCGGCTTCGGTCTGTTCAAAGGAGGAAGAGAAAAGGTATGGTAAACCTGACAATTGACGGGCTGGCCATCCGCGCGCCCAAGGGCACGACCATCATGGAGGCGGCCGCGCAGAATAATATCGCAATCCCCAAGCTGTGCTTTTTGAAGGAAATCAACGAGATCGCCGCCTGCCGCGTGTGCGTGGTGGAGCTGGAAGGCAAGGAGCGGCTGATCACCGCCTGCAATAACGTGGTGGAAGAGGGTATGGTGATCTACACCAACAGCCCCAAGGTCCGCCGCGACCGGCGCAACACTGTGCAGCTGATCCTCTCCCAGCACGACTGCAAGTGCGCCACCTGCTTCCGCAACGGTAACTGCGCGCTGCAGAACATTGCCAGCGATCTGAACATCCACGAGCTGCCCTTTGAGGAGCGTCTGGAGCGTCAGCCCTGGGACCAGAATTTCCCCCTGATCCGGGATTCCGCCAAGTGCATCAAGTGCATGCGCTGCGTGCAGATCTGCGATAAGGTCCAGAGCCTGAACATCTGGGATCTGGAAGGCACCGGTTCCCGTTCCACCATCAACGTCACCGGTCACCGCACCATCGGCGAGGCGGATTGCTCGCTGTGCGGCCAGTGCATCACCCATTGCCCGGTGGGCGCGCTGCATGAGCGCGACGACACGGAGCAGGTCTGGCAGGCCATCGCCGACCCGAAGAAGGTCGTGGTGGCGCAGGTTGCCCCCGCCGTTCGCGCGGCCTGGGGCGAGCAGCTGGGCCTTGCCCGGGACGAGGCCACCGTGGGCAAGATCATGGACAGCCTCAAGCGGATGGGTGTGGACTATGTGTTCGACACCACCTTCTCCGCCGACCTGACCATCATGGAAGAAGGCACCGAGTTCCTGGGCCGCTTCACCCGCGGCGAGACCAAGGAGAAGCCCATGTTCACCTCCTGCTGCCCGGGCTGGATTCGGTTCATCAAGTCCCAGTATCCTCACCTGGTGCCGCAGCTGTCCACCGCAAAGAGCCCCCAGCAGATGTTCGGCGCGGTGATGAAATCCTACTTTGCACAGTCCATCGACCGCTCTCCCGAGGACATCTACACCCTGTCCATCATGCCCTGTGTGGCCAAGAAGGGCGAGCGGAACATGGAGCTGTTCGACGGCGAGTACGCGGGCCACGATGTGGACGCGGTGCTCACCACCCGTGAGCTGGTGCGCATGATGCGCTCGGCCCACATCCGGCCGGACACCCTGGTCGACCGTCCCTGCGATGCTCTGATGCAGGCAGGCAGCGGTGCAGGCGTGATCTTCGGCGCCACCGGCGGCGTAATGGAAGCCGCCCTGCGTACCGCCTACTATGTGGTGATGGGCGAGAACCCGCCCGCGGACGCCTTTAAGCAGGTGCGCAGCCAGGGCCAGGGCACCGGCGTAACCACTGCTGAGTTCCATCTGGGCGACGCTGTGGTGCGCACTGCCGTGGTAAGCGGTCTGGGCAACACCCGTCGCTTGCTGGAGCAGATTGAAAAGGGCGAAGTGGCCTATGACTTCGTGGAAGTCATGGCCTGCCCCGGCGGCTGTGTGGGCGGCGGCGGTCAGCCCATCCACGACGGTGAGGAACTTGCCTTTGAACGCGGCAAAAATCTCTACGCGCTGGACAGCAGCGCCGCGCTGCGCTTCTCCCACGAGAATCCGGATGTGCAGCGGCTGTATGCCGATTATCTGGGCGAGCCCATGAGCCATCGGGCACACCAGCTGCTCCACACCGACCACAATGCCTGGACCATGCCTCGCAGACAACGTTAACAGCCATTCCAACCTCCAATAAAAGCAGCACCCGCCTCCGGAACTTCCGGAGGCGGGTGCTGCTTTTTTGTGTTTTATGGAACGAAGAAGGGAAGAAGACCCGGCTTACAGGCCCCGCTCCTTCTTCCAGGCAAGGAATTCCTCAAAGCTGCCGGTGCGGTCCAGGCAGCCCTCCTGGCCCAGGGGGATCTCGATGATCCGGTTGGCAATTTCATCAATGAACTGATGGTCGTGAGAGGAGAAGAGCAGGTTGCCCTTGAAGGAGGCCAGACCGTTGGACAGCGCCTGGATGCTTTCCAGATCCAGATGGTTGGTGGGCTGGTCCAGCACCAGAACGTTGGAGTGAGACATCATCATGCGGGAGAGCATGCAGCGCACCTTCTCACCGCCGCTCAGCACCGACGCGGGCTTATAGACCTCGTCACCGGAGAAGAGCATCCGGCCCAGGAAACCGCGCAGGAAGGTCTCGGTGGGGTCCGGGCTGTACTGGCGCAGCCACTCGATCAGGTTGCCCTCAAAGCCGTCGAAGAAGGCGGAGTTGTCCTGAGGGAAGTAGCTCTGGCTAGTGGAAACGCCCCACTTGAAGCTGCCGGAATCCGGCTCCATCTCGCCCATCAGGATCTTGAACAGGGCGGTCATGCCCACCTCGTTGTCGCCCACCAGAGCGATCTTGTCGTTCTTGTTCATGGTGAAGGTCACGTTGTCCAGAACCTTCACACCGTCCACGGTCTTGGTCAGACCCTGCACGAACAGGATGTCCTTGCCGGCCTCCCGCTCCGGATCAAAGCCCACGAAGGGGTAACGGCGGGAGGAAGCGGGCATCTCCTCCAGCTGGATGGAGTCCAGAATCTTTTTGCGGCTGGTAGCCTGCTTGGACTTGGACTTGTTGGCGGAGAAGCGCTGAATGAAGGACTGCAGCTCCTTGATCTTTTCTTCCTTTTTCTTGTTCTGGTTGCGGATCAGCTGCTGCATCAGCTGGCTGGACTCGTACCAGAAGTCGTAGTTGCCCGCGTACATCTGCACCTTGTTGTAGTCGATGTCCACGGTGTGGGTGCAGACCGCGTTCAGGAAGTGGCGGTCGTGGCTGACCACGATGATGGTGCCGTAGTAATCCATCAGGAACTCTTCCAGCCAGTCGATGGACTCAATGTCCAGACCGTTGGTGGGCTCGTCCAGCAGGATGATGGAGGGCTGGCCGAACAGAGCCTGTGCCAGCAGCACCTTCACCTTCTGGCGGCCGTCCAGCGCGTCCATCTGGGCGTAGTGCAGGTCGGTGGGCAGGCCCAGGCCGCTCAGCAGCTGGTTGACCTCGGTCTCGGCATCCCAGCCGCCCATCTCGGCAAATTCCGCTTCCAGCTCACCGGCGCGCTCGCCGTCCGCCTCGGAGAAATCCTCCTTGGCATACAGCTCGTCCTTTTCCTTCATGATGTCGTACAGGCGGCGGTTGCCCATGATGACGGTCTCCATCACCGAGAACTCGTCATACTTGTAGTGGTCCTGTTCCAGCACGCTCATCCGGTCGTCCGGCCCAATGGATACACTGCCGCTGGTGGGCTCGATCACGCCGGAGATGATCTTCAGCAGGGTGGACTTACCGGCGCCGTTGGCACCGATGATACCGTAGCAGTTGCCCGGCACAAAATTCAGGTTCACATTCTTGTACAGATAGTTGCCCTGAAACTGCAAACTTACGTCATTTACAGAAAGCATAATAACCTCGCTTATCCTTCGTTTTCTTATAATAGAACAGTATGCTTGAAATAAATTTTGAAAAGTCGGTATAGACCAATCTATTATACATGAAAACGAACAAAAAAAGAAGCCCTAATTCCGAAAGAGTTGCACAGAGGGGTAACAAAAAACGCAGCGCTGTTGCATGAGCGCTGCGTGTGAATATGGAATGTTGAATCATTAGATGATCAGCTCATACAGGCTGGCTCCGACAATGCCCTCCCGGGTCAGCAGGGCGCTGGCGGTGTCCCGGCTGGCGGGGTCGTCCCGCCAGGCAAGACCGCAGCCCGCCGTGATGGCGGTGGGCACCGGTATCAGCCGACCGGTCAGGCCCGCCGCAGGAGCGGCCGCCTCAAAGGCGAGGGCCGCCGCGGTGGTGTCAAAGGCGATCACAAGCTGTAGGCTTCTGGGTCTCATTCTTCCTCCCTGCAAAGGGTGTCCACGGCGCGAATAGCCGCGTCCACCTCTTCTTCCGCGTTGAAATAGCCGAAGCTGAACCGCACCGCACCCTGGGCCACCGTGCCCAGGGCTTCATGGATCAGAGGTGCGCAGTGGGCCCCCGGGCGGGTGAGAATGCCGAACCGCTGGGCCAGCTCATCACTCACCAGCGAGGAATCCCAGTCACCCAGGTTCAGCGCCACGATGGGCGAACGCTCGGCGGTGGAAAAATCCCCGTAGCATTTCACTCCGGGCAGGTCTTTTACACCCTGATAAAACCGGTCTGCCAGTGCCTGTTCCCGGCGGCGAATCACATCCAGGCCGGTTTCTTCCAGCCATTCCAGTGCTGCCGCCAGCCCGGCAATGCCGTGACCGTTCAAGGTGCCTGCTTCCAGTGCGGTGGGCATCTGAGCGGGATGCTCCCGGTCAAAGCTGTGTACGCCGCTGCCGCCCACGTAAAGGGGAGACAGCCGCAGCCGGGGCGAAACACACAGTCCGCCGGTGCCCTGGGGGCCCAGCAGGCTTTTGTGGCCGGTGAAGCAGAGTACGTCGATGCCCATGGCCTGCATGTCGATGGCAAAGCAGCCCGCCGTTTGGGAGGCATCCAGAACAAAGGGCACTCCATGGGCAGCACAGGCCGCACCGATGCGGCCAATGTCCACCAGATCGCCGGTCACGTTGGAGGCGTGGGTGCAGACCACCAGTTTGGTGTCCGGCCGGAAGGCGGCTTCTAATCCATCCAGCGAAAGGCGGCCGTTTTCGTCCGTAGGCAGAATGGTCAGCTCCGCCCCGCTGCGATAAAGCGGGCGCAATACGCTGTTGTGGTCCAGCGCGGTGGCAATGGCGTGCCCGCCCTCTGCCAGCAGGCTGGAAATGGCAATGTTCAGCGCCGCGGTGGAATTGGCGGTGAAGGCCACCTGCTGGGCACCGTAGCCGTGGAACAGCCGGTCGATGCGGCTGCGGGCTTCGTGAATGGTGCGCCCGGCGGCCAGGCTTGCTGCATGTGCGCCCCGGCCGCAGTTGCCCATCCCGTTCATGGCTTCGGCCACCGCCTGCACCACGCAGTCGGGCCGGTGCAGGCTGGTGGCGGCGTTGTCCAGATAGATCACGGCCGGACCACCCGGGCCGCACCCATCAGCTTCTCCGCAATGGCGTACATGTTGGTCACGCTGCCCACCGCCAGCTGCTCAGTGAGACCGTAGTGGTTCAGGCAGGTGCCGCAGGTCATGATCTCCACACCCTGGCTTTCCAGCAGCTTCAGATCGGCCAGCGTGGGCGCGCCCTCCACCGAGAGCTTGGCCCCGCCGTTGTACAGCAGAATGGTGTCCGGCAGAATGTCCTGCTCGGTGAGGGCGTAGACGAAGGCCTTCATCAGCGCTTTGCCCAGCACCGGGTCGCCGCTGCCCATTTCATCGCTGGACAGCACCACCACAGTGCCCTTGGCGCGAGCATCCGGAATGCAGGCGGGGGCCTCTTCCGTTGCGGGAGCCTGCGCGGCGGCCAGGCTTTCTTCAGTGAGGGCCAGTACGACCTCGTAGTGGTCGGAGGCCAGGGTACGGCTTTCGGCGGCCAGCTTTTTCTGGCCGGCCATCTTCAAAAGATTCTGCACCGCGATGGCGTTATCCACCGATACGGTCACGGTGTCGCCCGCGCTCATCTGGGCCAGCACCTTTTTGGTTTCCACAACGGGGATGGGGCAGGGTTTGCCCATGGCGTTTACCTGATATTGCATTTTATAAAACCTCGATTCCAGTGAAGAGTGAAAAGTGAATAGGGGTTATTCCGTGACGCGGATAACACCGGGATGCTCGTTGGTCACATAGCCGATGATGCCGCAGCCAAGGCCCAGAGCCTGCACGGCGGCCAGGGCTTCCTCGGCCCGATCTGCGGGAACGCTGACCAGCAGACCGCCGGAGGTCTGGGGGTCGAAGAGCAGCTCCTCCACCGCGAAGGGGGCGGATTCAAACTCCACCTTGCCCTCCAGATGGTTCCGGTTGCGCTGGGCGGCCGCGGTGAGCAGGAACTCGTCCGCGTATTCCAGGGCCTGGGGAATGTGGGGCAACGCCTTCCAGTGCAGCTGTGCGCCGCAGCGCCCGGCCAGCATCTCGTTCAGATGGCCCAGCAGGCCGAAGCCGGTCACGTCGGTGCAGGCGTGGGGCTCAAAGGGTGCCAGCGCCTCGGAGGCGTATTTGTTCAGAGTGGTCATGCTGGAAATAGCCGCCGCCATTGCTTCCTCGCTGGCCTGGCCCACCCGGCTGGCGGTGCACACGATGCCCACGCCCAGGGGTTTGGTGAGGATCAGCGCGTCGCCGGGCTGGCAGGCGTTGTTCTCCAGCACCTTGTCCGGGTGGATGATGCCGGTGACCGACAGGCCGTATTTCACATCACTGTCCGCGATGGAATGGCCGCCCGCCAGGATGCCGCCTGCCTCCCGCACCTTCTCCGCGCCGCCCTGCAAAATGCGGCCCAGAATGTTCAGGTCCATCTTTTCGGGAAAGCACACGATGTTCAGCGCGGTTTTTACCGTGCCGCCCATGGCGTAGATGTCACTGAGGGCGTTGGCCGCGGCAATCTGGCCGAAGATGTAAGGGTCCTCCACCATGGGCGGGAAGAAGTCCAGCGTCTGTACCATGGCGATGTCGTCGGTGAGCTTGTAGACGGCGGCATCGTCCGAGTGGTCGAAGCCCACCAGCAGGTTGGGGTCGGTGAAGGGGGGCAATTTTTCCAGCACATGAGCCAGCGCACCGGGGCCCAGCTTGGCGGTGCAGCCGCCGCCCTTGCAGAATACGATTGGTTGTTCATTCATAACAATAACGCTCCCTGAAAAATCGGCCCCGCCGCGGCAGGGCCGTTCTTGCTTGTTATTATAAGAATAAAGCGAAACCGCCCAAAAGTAAAGCCTGTTCCAGAGCAAATCCCCGCAGAAGAGACAAAAAATACCCCGGTTTCGCAAATTTCCAAAACCGGGGCCGGTATGTCAATTCTTAGAGGCGTGCTGTTCTGCCTGGGCCCGCAGCAGATCGCGGATTTCGGTCAGCAGTTCCTCACTGGTGGGAGCGGGAGGTGTGGCAGGGGTCTGGGCAGCGTCCTCCTTCTTTTTCTCGATGCGCAGCTTGGTCATCAGCTTCACTGCGCAGAACACGCAGAAGGCCAGGATGATGAATTCCACCACCGTCTGGATGAAGTTGCCGTAGGCCAGCACCACCTCGTTGCCGCCTGCACGGAATACATAGGAAAGAACGGTGAAGTTCACCTGACCGGTGGCCAGGCTGATCAGCGGCATGACCACATCGTTCACCAGGCTGGTCACGATTTTGCTGAACGCGCCGCCAACCACAACGCCGACGGCCATGTCGATCACATTGCCGCGCATGGCGAATTCCTTGAATTCCTTCAAAAACTGTTTCATAAAGGTTCTCCTTTGAGGATTGATTCTGTAACCGCCCGGCGGCTGGCCGGGCAGACTTATCATATCATATTTACAAAGGAGGGAAAAGGGGCCAAACGGACAGAATGTGCGTTATTTCGAGCCAGGCTGCACCATCCGTTCAAATGACGCATAGGCTGGGGCATCCAGATCAGAACAATGGGGGGACGATATGATGAGATGCAATCGACCGGAGCACAGCAGACAGGAAGGGGAGCGGCAGTGTCCTCGCCCGCGTCCGGGCTGTTGCTGCTGCCGGGGGCCGCAGGGAGAACCAGGTCCGCAAGGGGAAAACAGCGTGCTTGCCGCTGCCTCTTTCTTTGCCTTTGAGCGGCGGTTTGAAAATGGGAAACCAGTTCCGCTGGTCACGGGTATGGAAGACGAGACCGGTCAGATCCAGCTGATGGGCGAAACAGCGATCCTGCTGGAGCCGGGGCGGTATGCGGTGTGGTATACGCTGTCCGCCGTATTGGAAGAGGCGGGCTACCTGCAGGTGACCCCTTCGCAGCAGGGCAGCCCGCTGCTGGCTTATGGAGTGTATGGCAAAACGGCGGATGCACTGGTCACCGCGGGCGGAACAAATTTTTTGCTTCTGCAGGCGGAAGAAACCAGTGTTTTGCAGCTGAACTACAACAGCAATGTGGTCAGTCGGTCCGGCGCAGCGTCGGTGATGGTGTGGAAGCTGGCTGAGCCTGGCTGAACCATTTGCCAGTTGCAAAACAGGGGAAAGCATGAAAAACGCCCGGCTCAGTCCGCCGGGCGTTTGCGTTGATGCGATGAAGGAAAAATTCGATTCACTTTCCAAAATCCCGAGCAGGCGGCAAAAGTTTGTGAAGAGTGAATAGTGAATAGTGAAAAAGGAAAAATCCCGAACGCTTTCGCATTCGGGATTTTTGGTGCGGATGAAGGGACTTGAACCCCCACGGTATCGCTACCACTAGAACCTGAATCTAGCGCGTCTGCCAATTCCGCCACATCCGCATATTCTCTTTCGCTTTGGCTGTTCACCTCAGCGACGTGTTTTATTATATCACGCATTCTACAAAATGCAACCCCTTTTTTCAAATTTTTGAAAAAATATTTTTTGCCCCTCCGTTCCGGGTCAAAACAGAGGGGCGGACCGGGTCAAGCTGTGGAATGGACGGGAAGCTCCAGCCGAAAGGTGCTGCCCTTGCCCAGGGTGCTTTCGGCGGTGATGGAGCCTCCGCTCAGTTCCACGATACGGTGTACTAGAGCAAGGCCCAGACCGTTGCCCACCGAGACCCGGGAGGAATCGCCCTGGTAGAACTTATCGAAGATGTGTCCAAGATCCTGGGGACGTATCCCTGCGCCCTCGTCGCGGACGGTCACGATGATGCGGCCAGTCTCCTGCGTACCGGAAATGAAGATCGCACCCCCGTCCCGGCTGAACTTGACGGCGTTGCTGATCAGATTCGTCCAGACATGCTCCATCATCTCGCTGTTGTTGCGGTAGGGCAGGCGGGGCAGGTCCAACTCAAAGATCAGCCCGCGGGGCGCCCACTGGCTTTCCAGCCGCAGCACCGAGGTGCGGATCTGTTCGTCCAGATCGTAGTCGGTCTGTTCGGCCACCAGCTTCTGGTTCTCGTAGCGGGAGATCAGCAGCACATTGCTGGCCAGCTTGGAAAGTCGCTCAGACTCCTCCACGATAAAATCCAGATATTCGGCCTGCTGCTCTTTGGTCAGCCCGCCCCGGCTGATAAAGGAGGAAATGGGAATGGCAAGCAGGATGGAGAGCAGCATGGGAATCCAGGGCCCCAGCGTTTTGTCTGCTTCCCAAAACCGGCTGGCCAGCGGCAGCCACACAAAAGCGGACACCAGGCCCGAAAGAAGATTGCTGACCACTACGCAGGCGATGAACCGCCAGCGGGTGGAGTCCACCAGCCGCCGGATCATAGCCGCACCGCCTTATAGCCCAGCCCGCGCACCGTGACGATGGAAAAATCCTGGTTTTCCTTGAACCGGTCCCGCAGGCGGTTGATGTGCACGTTTACGGTGTGCTCGTCGTTGTCGGTGGCCAGATCCCAGATTTCGTCCATCAGCTGGCGGCGGGTGAAGGTCTTGTCCGGGCAGGAGAGCAGCTTATACAAAAGTTGAAACTCCTTGCGGGGCAAGTCGGTCACGGTGCCGCTCCATTCTACCGCCAGATCGTCGTAAACCAGCGTGGTGCCGCCCACCGTCAGGCGGCGGCTGCTGATGGCCTGGGCCCGGCGCAGCAAGGCCTGGATGCGCAGCAGCATCTCCTCCTCGTCCGCCGGTTTGGTCATGTAGTCATCGGCCCCCAGCCGCAGGCCCTGTTTTTTGTCCGCCAAGGCCTCCTTGGCGGTGAGCATCAGCACCGGCAGTTGGCTGCCGGAACGGCGCAGCGCGGCCAGCAGGGCAAAACCGTCCAGCCGTGGCATCATTACGTCCAATATGAGCAGGTCCACATGCTTTCTGGTCAGCAGCTCCAGCGCCTCCTGGCCGTCCGCCGCCGAAATCGGTTCATAGCCCGCGTCGGCCAGAGTATCCTCCATCAGCCGCCGGTTCCTTTGTCGTCCTCTGCGATCAGGATGCGAAACATCCTTTCTCCGCCCCTTCCTTTTTGTACTGGGGATATGATACCCTGCGTCTGCGAAGAACCGGTATGTAAATCGTGAAAATTTTTAGAAACCTTCGCCGTACCCCCGAAAACTTGACCGGAAGTTTATTTTTGCTCCCTATACTTTGGGTGAACCCGATCCCCGGTGTACAGCCGGGACGGGACAGATCAAATCCACAGGAAAGGATGAAATCACATGAAGAAAACAGACAAGGAGGCGCGCGATGATCTCCGTTGAGCATCTGACCAAATATTACGGCAATTTCCTCGCAGTGGACGACATCTCCTTCCACATTGAGGAAGGGCATGTATACGGCTTCCTGGGTCCCAACGGCGCGGGTAAATCCACCACCATGAACATCATGACCGGGTGTCTTTCGGCCACCTCCGGCCATGTGCGCATCGACGGGCACGACATCTTTGAGGAGCCGGACGCGGCTAAGCGCCAGATCGGCTATCTGCCCGAGCATCCGCCGCTGTATCTGAACGATACCCCCATGGAATACCTGCGCTTTGTGGGCGAGGCCAAGGGCCTGCGCGGCGAGGAGCTGGACTGGCAGGTGGGCGAGGTCATCCGCAAAACCGGCATTGCCGGGGTGCGCAACCGCCGTATTTCCAACCTGTCCAAGGGCTACCGGCAGCGCGTGGGCATTGCACAGGCGCTGTTGGGAAATCCCAAGGTCATCATTTTGGACGAGCCCACCGTGGGCCTGGACCCGCTGCAGATCATCGAGATCCGCGACCTGATCAAGGAGCTGGGCCGCAGCCATACCGTCATCTTCAGCTCTCACATCCTGTCGGAGGTGCAGGCCATTTGTGACCAGATCCTGATCATCTCCAAGGGCAAGCTGGTTGCCTACGATACGGCCGCCAACCTGGAGAAGCAGCTGCTGGCCCCCAGCGAGATTCGCCTGACCACCGACGCGTCGGCGGACGAGCTGCGCCATATCCTGACCCGGGTTCCCGCAATTTCCCGCCTGCGGATGGAAAAGGGAAGCGGCAAGTGGACCGTGGCCCGCATCAGCACCGACCGCAGCGACATCTACGAGCTTTCCGGGGCCATCTATAAGGCCTTCACCGCCAGTGACAAGATGATCCTGGAGATGGCGCTGAAGAAGGGCACGCTGGAGGATGTGTTCATCGAGCTGACTGAATCCAGCACCGGCGAAAAAACCAATGCGCGGAAGGAGGCGTAACCATGACTGCTGTATTCAAACATGAATTGCGGACCTATTTCCAGTCCCTCACTGCCTATGTATTCGGCGCGTTTTTGCTGGTGGTCGTGGGCATTGGCGCCATGCTGTATAACCTGCAGGCGGCCATGAGCAACTTTGAGTATGTACGCAGCTTCAGCAGCATCGTCTACGCGGCGATCGTTCCCATCCTGACCATGCGCGTCATCTCGGAGGAGCGCCGCCAGAAGACCGATCAGCTGCTGTATTCGCTGCCGGTTTCCACCGTTCAGGTGATCGTGGGCAAATAACTGGCCCTGCTGGTGGTGTTCGTGATTCCCCTGGCCATCATCAGTATCTATCCGCTCATCTTCGCCCAGTTCGGCGAGGTATACCTGGCCAGCTCCTACGGCTCTCTGTTTGCCTTCTTCCTGATGGATGCGGCGCTCATTGCGCTGGGCGTGTTCATCTCCTCGCTGAGCGAGAACCAGGGCTTCGCAGCGGGCATCGGCGTGGCGGCCATCGTGCTGAACTACTTCAGCGTGACCCTGTCCGAGTATGTGTCCGCCACGGCGGCAGGCTCTGCCATGGCTCTGTTCCTGCTGGCGGCGGCCGTCGGTTTGCTCATCCATTACCTGACCCGCAACGATAACCTGGCCTACGGGGTAGCCCTGGGCCTGATGGCAGTGATCGTTATCGCCTTCTTCATCGACAGCAGCCTGTTCGAGGGCCTGCTGCCCAAGATCATGACCAACCTCTCGCTGTTCGAGCGGCTGGATGTGTTCGTGAACGGCGTGTTCGATCTGACTGCGGTTGTGTATTATCTCTCGGTGGCTGTGTTCTTTTTGTTCCTGTCGGTGCAGTCGCTGGAAAAGTGGAGGTATAACTGATGAACTTTATCAAAAAGCCAAAGAAGCCAAACACTTCCGCTCCGGTGCGCAGCCAGATGGCCCTGCTGGGCGGTTCCTGCTCGCTGGTGATCTCGGCGGTGGTGCTGGCGCTGCTGATCGTGGTCAACCTGTTCGTCAGCGCGCTGCCCACTGACCTGACCAAATACGACATCAGCTCCACTAAGCTGTACTCCATCACCAGCAATACCAAGGTGGTGGTCAATGCTCTGGAGGAGGACGTGACCATCTACTGGATCGTACAGGCCGGCCAGGAGGACGACGTGATCGAAAACCTGCTGGGCAAGTACGAAAGCCTGTCCGACCACATCACGGTGGTCAAGCGCAACCCGGACGTTTACCCCACCTTTGCTGAGCAGTACACCGACGAAGAGGTGCCCAACAACAGCCTGGTGGTGGAGTCCGGCGATCGGTACCGCTACATCAGCTATAACGACATCTACCTCTCGGATGTGGATATGTATTCCTACAGCTACAGCACCTCCTTCGACGGTGAGGGCGCCATCACCTCGGCCATTGACTATGTGGTCACCGAGGACCTGCCTCAGCTGTACGTGCTGGAGGGTCACGGCGAGGCGGAGCTGCCTTCCATCTTCTCGGACCAGCTGGAAAAGGAAAACTACGAGGTCAACACCCTGTCGCTGCTCACGGTGGACCAGATCCCCGAGGAAGCCGACTGCGTGCTGATCTATGCACCCTCCACCGATCTGTCGGAGGAGAAAGTGGATATGCTGCGCGACTATGTGACCGGCGGCGGTAAGCTGATGGTCAGCGCGGGCACCACCGAAAACGGCAGCCTGCCCAACCTGTACAGCCTGCTGGAGGACTACGGCGTCACCTCGGCCGAAGGCATTGTGGTGGAGGGCGACCGGGAGCACTACGCCTTTGGCATGCCCTATGTACTGATGCCGGATATCGCCAGCAGCGATATCACCGACTCTCTTACCGAGGAGAACTACTATGTGCTGATGCCCATTTCCCAGGGCATGACCGTGGGCTCTTCCAGCAACGGCACTGTGACCTCGTTGCTGACCACCTCGGACACCGCCTTCAGCAAGGTGGCGGGCTACAGCCTGGAAACCTACGAAAAGGAGGACGGCGACATCGACGGTCCCTTCGCCGTGGGCCTGAGCATCGAGGACAACAGCGGCGGCCAGATCGTCTGGTTCAGCTCTTCCACCTTCCTGGAAAGATATGTACAATGCCTATTCCTCCGGCGCCAACGTGGACATGGCTATGAACTCTCTGTCCTGGCTGGTGGGCGAACGGGAGGCCATTGCCATCCGCTCCAAGTCGCTGAATTATAACTACCTGACCATCAGCGACTCCACCTCTTCCACGCTGAAGGGACTGATGATCGGCGTGTTCCCGCTGGCCTATCTGGGCGTGGGCATCGCAGTGTTCCTGGTGAAAAGGAAGGTGCAGAATGAAACGGTATAAGCGCATTGTTGTGCTGCTGGCAGTGGCCTGTGTGGCGACCTTTGCGGTCAGTCAGTATCAGGAATACAAGGAAGAGATTGAAACCAGCGACGAGGTAATTCTGGAGATTGACCCGGAGAGCGTCACCACCCTGTCCTGGAGCATTGACGGCCAGCCGCTGGATACCAGCCTGGTGGACAGCTATCTGTCCAGCCTGACCAATGCGGACCTGTCCGAGTATGTGACCTACAATGCCACCGAAGAGGAGCTGGAGAAATACGGCATGAACGATCCCGAGCTCACGGTGGCCGTGGATTACACCTATACCGATGAGAATGACAAGGAGGTTTCGGACTCCATCACGGTCAGCATCGCCCGTGCCCCCGGTGACGGGAGGACCTGGATGCGCTGGAGGCGGAGAGTGAGTCCGATGATTCCAGCTCAGATGCCACTTCGGACATCGCTGCCTACCTGCGGGTGGGCGAGTCCCAGATCGTTTATAAGCTCAGCGGCGACATCTTCACCACCCTGATGAAGGCCTCCTACAACGACCTGCGCCATCAGCAGGTGTTCTGGGGCGATTTTGAGGACGTGACCCGGATCGACGTGACCCTGGAGGATGCAAGCCACACCATCACCTCCAAGAAGAAGGATGGCGAGCGCGTTTACAGCTACAACGATGCCGAAATCGACCTGACCGACTTCACCACCGCGCTGGAGGGCCTGACCGCCGACCGGTTTGCAGATGGAGAGACTGCCGGCCAGGAGGAGATCAGCCTGACACTGCATCTGGACAACGAAAACTTCTCCACCGTAAGCATCCGCATCACCCGTTACGACGGTGAGCTGTGCCTGGTGGAGGTGGACGGCGAGACCGTATCGCTGGTAAGCCGCTCCGAAGCCATGGATCTGGTGGAAGCGGTGCAGACCATCGTTCTGGGCCAGAACTCCTGATAAGCAAAAATCCCACTCCAAACAGCAAAAAGCCAAGCTCCAACCGGGGCTTGGCTTTTTTGGCGGAAGGGTGTGGTTACTCCGTTGTGACAATGGGCAACCGGGCGCCCAATCGGGAAAGAATCTCGTTGGTGATTGTACCGCACTGCCTGGCCACATCTTCCGCACGGATCTGCTGCTGTCCGTCTGCGCCAATCAACGTTGCGGTATCGCCGGGCGTTACGCAGGGCAGGCCGGTCACATCCACCAGCAGCTGGTCCATGCACATGCGCCCCACCATGGGGCAGCGCATTCCATGCAGCAGTACCTCGCCGCCCTGCTGCGGCAGGCTGCGGGGCAGGCCGTCCGCGTAGCCGATTGCCACCACTGCAAGCTGACGGGGCTGGTCGGCCCGGAATGCCAATCCGTATCCGGCGCCCTCGCTGGGCGCCAGAGTGCGCACGCAGGTGACCCGGGCACGAAGAGAGAGCACCGGCTTTAGGTCCAGCGTTCGCGCCGTAGGGGAATCGTCGCTGCAAACGCCGTAGAGAGCGATTCCGGCCCGGGCCAGGGAACAGGGCTGAGGCGGCAGGTTCCAGATGCCGTAGCTGGCCTGGATGTGGGTATCGCCGGGCTCAAGGCGATGGGCCTTGAGCCATTGAATTGCCCCGTAGAATCGGTCCAATTGAAGGCGGGTGAAGGCGACATCCTCCGGGGAAAGACTGTCCGATACACACAGATGGGAAAATACTCCCTCCACGTGCAGGCCGGGCAGCTCGTAAAGGCGGCGCAGCGCGTTGTGGTCCTCCGCTGGAATACCCAGACGGTGCATGCCGGTATCCAGCGCCAGGTGGACGGAGAGCGGCAGCTGGCAGCCAGCCAGCGCCTGCCCGTGGGCTGCATCTGCCACCGTCTGGGTGAGTTTCCACCGATGCAGCTGGGGGGCCAGCTCCGGCGGGGTGTAACCCAAAATCAGAATCGTTCCCCGAATGCCGGAGCGCCGCAGAGCGATTCCTTCCTCCAGGCAGGCCACCGCAAAAGAGTCTATGCCCATCGCTTCCAGCCGCCGGGCCACCGGAAGGGCACCGTGCCCGTATGCGTTGGCTTTTACTACTGCCATCAGACGGCAGCCGGGTGCCAGAGCCGATTGAATCTTGCGGGCATTATGGGCCAGGGCGCTCAGGTCTGTTTCCCGCCAGGCCCGGCTTTTCTCTCTCGTCATGTTCAGTTCCTCTTTCCAGAATGCGGGGCGGCTGCGCCACTGCGGTACAGCCATCGGGAAGATTTTGCCGAATCACCGCTCCCGCTCCGATTTTTACGTGATTCCCAATTCGAATGTTCCCGACCAGCACAGCCCCTGCGCCGATCAGGCAGCCATCCCCGATGACAGGGGCCCGGCCATCCACCTCTCCGATGGTGACGTTCTGGTAGATGCGGCATCCCGTACCAATCACGGCAAACCGGGAGATGTAGACTCCGTGCAGGCCGTGAGGCAGCACCGGCTCGCCTGCAATCACTGCGCCGGGTCCCACATAACCGCCATGGCGACGGGCGGAGCGGTTGAGCAAAAAGGTCCAGAAATCCCGGGTCAGCTTGTGTTCGGCACGGTTTTGCAGGCGGTACAGCAGCCAGAAAACGGCCATCTGGTCCCCTTTGGAGCAGGCAGTCAAAAATTCCCGGAACGGCATGCCGCCTCACCTCCAGTCCGTGACGATGTACCCGCCGCAGTTGTCCGGTGAGATCTGGCAGCGGCCCTCCGATGCGGCATCCAAATCCTCCCGGCAGGGCTCACCGCAGGATCGGATGCGATAGACGCGGGACACCGCCGGAACAAAAAGCGGCTGTTTGGAATGCTTCTGGCGCAGCAGCTCTACATATTCCTCCAGAACCAGGCACTGACTCGCCATGAACTGGGCATGAGGGATGCCCACATACCGAAAATGCCATGGCTCATGGGCGATGCCGGTGATGGATTCCTTTCCGGCCGGATATCGCAGAACGAAGCCATAGCAGGCCGCCAACTTCCGGAATGCGCTGCACACGCCGGAATGGGGAAAATTTGGACGAATGAAATCGATCGTTTCTACGGCAAGCCCCAGATCAATGGCCAGACCGGTCTGGTGCTCGCTGCATCCGGGAAAGGCCACGTACTGGCGGGTGAAGGCCTCGCCCTCCTGGCGCATGGTGTCATCCCAAATGGCCTGCTGCTGTGCTAGGCTTCGCCAGCCGGATACGGGAACAATGGCGTTCTCTCCCTTTACTGCCCGGATGCAGGCACGAAGCTGCCCGGCGGCCTGTCGCTCCAGTTGCACCTCCGGCCAGCGCGGGTCCACACAAACCAGTTCCGGCGCGTCAGAGAGGGCAAGCGGGTGACCGGCATTCACCAGCAGCAGCGGGCCGGTTTGCGGAGGGCGGCTCATACGTTCACCCCGGTTTCAATGATGCGGCTGATCAGCGTGGTGAAATCCAGCCCGGCGGCCCGCATCATGTTGGGGTACCGGCTGTGGGCGGTAAAGCCGGGGATGGTGTTCACCTCGTTGAAGATGATTTCTCCCTCCGGCGTGAGGAACAGATCGACCCGGGCAAAGCCCTTGCAGTCCAAAGCCCGGTAGATGGTTTTGGCCGCCTGCTGGATTTCCGCGGCTTTTTCAGCGGAAATCCGGGCAGGGCAGTGAATGGCAGAGGTTTTCAGGGTGTACTTCTCTTCGAAATCAAAAAAGCCCTGCGAAAGCTCGATCTCATCCACTGCGCCAACGGTGAGCGATTCGGTGCCCAGCACGGCGCAGCCCACCTCAAAGCCGGGAATGGCCTCTTCCAGCAGGAGCTCCCGGTCGTTGGCAAACGCGCACGCTGCCGCTTCGGCTAGCTCCTCCGGTGCGCGAACCATGCTGACGCCAAAAGAGGACCCGGCACGTACCGGCTTCACAAAAAGGGGATACCCCAGCGACTGTGCGGCCCGCTGCAGCTCGTCCGCGTTTGTGCCGCGAGGAAACATTGCGCTGCGGGGAACTCTTACCCCTGCCAGCGCCGCAAGCTTGTGGGAACGGTCCTTGTCCATACACAGAGCAGAGGAAAGCGCCCCGCATCCAATCACAGGAACCCCGGCCAGCTCCAGAAGACCCTGAATGGTGCCGTCCTCGCCATTTTTGCCGTGGAGTACCGGAAAGGCGGCATCAAAGCAAAGCTTGTCCCCGCTTCCGTCCAGCAGAAGAAGGGTTCTGCTTCCCCGGTCCAGGCACAACGTGCAGGGAACACAGGGGCCGTCCTGCCAGCGACCGTCGGGAATAGCGTCCAGATCGCCGGTATAATACAGCCACCGCCCCTCCCGGGTGATGCCCACCGGAACAGGCGAATAACGGGACCGGTCCATGTGGGTCAGCACAGCGTGGGCAGATTGAAGGGATACGCCGTGCTCGGTGGAACAGCCACCAAAGAAAATCAAAATTCGTTTCATTTCAAAACCTCCCGAAAAAAACTTGTTCGGATGCAAAAATCATATCAGAACAAGGCGCGCCGGTTGTTTGCTTTCCCTTTCGGAAATCCTGCGATTTTCTGCAAAATTTCTTGCGATTTTCTTATGGGACCGGCGCAGCGGTCTCCGGCGGTTTCTTGACAACAGAGCAGGATGGGAATAAGATGTTGGCATATCGAATAGAAGCAGGTCAATAGAGACTGCAAAGGATTCTACGCGGCTTTGATAAAGCAGGAAGGGGATTTGTTATGAAGCAAAGAACGGCAGACACGCCGGTGAAGAAGGAGCGGGACAAGCAGATCGATACCCGCTCCAAAAGTGCGGGGCTGAATTTTATGATTGCAGCCACCCAGGTGCTTACAGTGCTGTGCCTTGTGAAGGGGAATCCGGCATGGAAGGGAAGTCTGTCACTGCTGTTTCTTGGTGCGGCAGCCCAGTTGTTTTACAAATATAATCAGTATGGCGACAAGCCCTATGCCTGGGTTGGGACCGGCACAGGACTTGTCGGGGCTGCACTGCTGGTCTGGTTTGCGGTGACCGGGTGATTTTTGTAAGAGAATCAATTTGTGCTGTTGTCCATGCACGTTATCTCCCTCGAAGCAAAATGAAAGCCGGCGCAAAGACTTCTCTTTGCGCCGGCTTTCATTTGTAAAAATGGTCAAAAAGTAATTTCCGGAAAAACGGAGTAACTCTGGAATAGATTCAGCTGTTTAACAGTGGTATCGAGCATATACAAGAACTTTAAGGGGAATTTTGCGTGTGATAGGGTTGTTTGCTGTCAGGAAAGAACCGGCAGTTCGCTCTCTGCTGCGGGCACGGCTTCATAATCGCAGTTGCTCCAACTGGCTTCGATGTCCGCGGAGGTAAAAAAGTCCTGCCCGGTGCTGGTTGTGCGGATACGCCCGGATTTAACAGCAATGGAAGAATATACGATATCGTAAACCGTTTCGTCAAAAAGCCGGAAGCGGAAACTGGTGGTTGAGCCGCCAGCCACCGGCTCGGTTTTTTTGTCCGTTACCGAGAGGCCCTCAAATGTATCCACCAGACCGGCAATGTCCTCTGGCTGTGTAACAGTCTTCTTTTCTGCATCGGCGGGTATAACGTAGTGAAAGATCTCTACACTTTCCACGTCAGAAGCAGTGAAAGCAAGGGCAATATGTTCGGTCCGGGCACATCCGGTCAAAACGATGCCCAATAGAACGGTAAGAACAAAAGCGATAGCTCTTTTCATAGCACTTCACCTCATTTGGACGTGTGGAAACTTCCTGCCTACTTTTATTATATCATTTTACAGACAAAGCGCAAAACGAACAGAAAAAAGCCCAGCCAACCGGCTGGGCTTTTTGGTGCGGATAACAGGACTTGAACCTGCACGTCTTGGACACTGGACCCTAAAACCAGCGCGTCTGCCAAT
>NHCFR00700__coassemble_1016_pt1 | contig 37502 bp, 28 predicted proteins | sample NHCFR00700__metabat2_high_PE_065 | metagenome-assembled genome bin NHCFR00700
CGTAAAAAAATGCCGCATTATTCCGGAAAGCGTTTAATAAACAAAAGAAGAAATGAAAAAAGCCATACTTTTGGAAAGACGAAAGATGCGCAAGATATGCGTGGAAACGGCCCGGTAAGGGCAGAATTCATAAAATTTGCCTGTTCTTTTTTTAACGATTGCCAGTAGAATTTGTTCGAAAAACAGTGGTATAATGGCCGAAGAAAGTTTGCGCGGAAAGAATCCGCGCATCGGAAAAGGAGAGAGTGAACATGGCAAATGTGATCGGCAGCCCCTCCCGTTACGTGCAGGGACGCGGGGAACTGGCTCATCTGTATGAGCATTGTGAGAAATACGGCAAGGATCTGTTCGTGCTGGTAAGCGCTTCCGGCAAAAAGCGTGTGGAGGGCAAAATTGCCCAGAGCGTGGAAGGCACTGACGCCAAGGTGGTTTATGAGACCTTCAACGGCGAGTGCAGCCAGAAGGAGATCGACCGTGTGGTCGAGGCCTTCAAGGCCTCCGGCTGCAGCGTGGTGGTCGGCATCGGCGGCGGCAAGATCCACGATACCGCCAAGGCGGCCGCTTACTATGCAGGCGCTCCGGTGGTCATCGTGCCCACCATCGCCTCCACCGACGCACCCTGCAGCGCCCTGTCCGTGATCTACACCGATGAAGGCGTGTTCGAGCGTTATCTGTTCCTGCCCGCCAACCCCACCGTGGTCCTGGTGGACACCGATATCGTGGCCGCTGCCCCCGCCCGCCTGCTGGTATCCGGCATGGGCGATGCGCTGGCCACCTACTTTGAGGCCCGGGCTTGCCAGGCCTCCGGCGCGTCCAACTGCGTGGGCGGCAAGGTGACTCTGGCAGCCATGAGCCTGGCCCGCCTGTGCTACGAGACCCTGCTGGCCGACGGCCTGAAGGCCAAGCTGGCGGTGGAGCGCCACGTCTGCACCAAGGCGGTGGAGAACGTGATCGAGGCCAACACCTACCTGTCCGGCGTGGGCTTTGAGAGCGGCGGCCTGGCAGGCGCGCATGCCATCCACAACGGCCTGACCGCCATCCCCGAGACCCACAGCCTGTACCACGGCGAGAAGGTGGCCTTCGGTACCCTGGTCCAGCTGGTGCTGGAGAATGCTCCTCTGGAGGAGCTGGAAGAGGTGCTGGAGTTCTGCACCGAGGTGGGCCTGCCCACCACCCTGGCAGACCTGGGCGTGGAAAATCCCACCCAGGAGCAGCTGATGGAGGTTGCCAAGCTGGCCTGCGCCGACGCCGACACCCTGCACAACATGCCCTTCCCGGTGGATGCCGAGAGCGTATACGCGGCCATTCTGGCGGCGGACGAGCTGGGCAAATATTACACCGACTGCTGAGTTTATCCGAAAAGCGGCTTTCCTGCAATTGCGGGAAAGCCGCTTTTTGTTCGGTTTGGCCGGAATGGGAAAACAGCTGTGCAACAAAGTCACTTGACAAATAGGAATTACTCTTATATACTTCAGGCAAAGGAAGCATACAGCGGGCATTGTGGCCCGCGGAACGGAGGAAACAATGACGAAAGCGTTGCTTTGGGCGGCGTTGGGCACGGGGGTCACCTTCGGCATGACCAGTTTGGGGTCGGCCATGGTGTTCCTGCTGCGCAAAAAGACCAGCGAGGGGATGCAGCGGATCTTTCTGGGCTTTGCGGCCGGCGTGATGATCGCGGCCTCGGTGTGGAGCCTGCTGATCCCGGCCATTGAGCAGGCCGAGGCGGCGGGCCAGATCGGCTGGATTCCGGCGGCGGGCGGTTTTGTGCTGGGCGCGGCCTTTTTGATGCTGATGGACGGGCTGCTGCCCCACCTGCACGCGGGCGCGGCCCAGCCGGAGGGCCTGCACGCAAACTGGCGGCGCACCACGCTGCTGGTGCTGGCGGTGACACTGCATAACATTCCCGAGGGCATGGCGGTGGGCCTGTCCTTTGCGCTGGCGGCCCAGCAGAGCGGGGCACAGGCCGCGCTCACCGGGGCCATGGCGCTGGCCATTGGCATCGGCATCCAGAACTTCCCCGAGGGTGCAGCCATTTCGCTGCCCCTGCACCAGGAGGGCATGAGCCGGGGCAAGGCGTTTTTGTACGGCAGCGCTTCCGGCGTGGTGGAACCCATCTTCGGCATTCTGGTGGTGCTGCTGTCCGGCTTCATCGGGCCCTTCATGCCCTGGCTGCTGGCTTTTGCGGCGGGCGCCATGATCTATGTTGTGGTGGAGGAGCTGATTCCCCAGGCCCATCTGGGCGAACACTCCAACGTGGGCACCCTGGGTGTGATGGCCGGTTTTCTGGTGATGATGATCCTGGACGTGGCACTGGGATAAACAAAAAACGGAGCGATTTTTATCGCTCCGTTTTTTTCATGCGCTGAGTGTGCCGCTGCGCAGCTGCTTGCAGACCTCCAGGGCGTCCAGCAGGTGGTAGGGCTCGGTGGAATGGTCGCCGGGCGCGCCGGTGGTGACCAGAATGTATTCCCGGCCATCCATCCCGATCAGGCTGGCCAGACACAGCCCTGCCTGACTGGTGTAACCGGTTTTGCCGCCCAGCAGCTCGCCGCCCTGGCCGGGCATGGCATCCAGCCGGGCGAACATGGAGCTGTACATGGTGAAGCCCTGGGGATGCTCGCCGGTGGGGCAGGTGATATAGCTGCGGGAGGTGAACACCTGGCGGAAGGTCTCGTTTTCCAGCGCTGTGTCCAGCAGACGGGCAAGGTCCGCGGCCGATGCATAATGGTCCGGGTCCTCCAGGCCGGTGCAGTTGGTGAAATGGGTGTGCTCCAGCCCCAGCTCCTCCGCCCGCCGGTTCATCTGCTTCACAAAGGCCTCCTCGCTGCCGCTGACATGCTGGGCCAGAGTCAGGCAGCATTCCGCGCCGGAGGGCAGCATTGCCCCGTAGAGAAGATCTCGCAAAGGTACCGCTTCGCCGGGCGCGAACCCCGCCAGCGAGGCGTTTTCCGCCCACAGGTCATTGAAGATTTCGGCGGGAACAGTCACGGGCTGGTCCAGGTCCGGCAGGCTTTCGATGGCCAGCAGTGCCGTCATGATCTTGGTGAGCGAGGCGGGCGGGGCCTTGGCGTCGGTATTCTGCCCGGCGATCAGCTCGCCGCTTGTCCGGTCCAGCAGGGCGGCACGAGGGCTGGAGAGATCGCTCAGGGCGGGCAGGGAAGAGGAGAAAGCGAAATCCTGCGGCGGGAAATCAGACGCGTCAAAGGAGACGGTTTTGAGCCATGCCAGCGCCGCGAACAACAGCAGGGCCAGCGCCCACAGGGTCCGCGGCCCGCGGCGGCTTCGGCGGCGGCGCTTTGCACGGCGGCGCGGGGCGGGAGTAACACGGCGGGCCGCCGCGGGCTGACATACCGGGCAGCGGGGGCGCAGGGTGCGCTGAGTGGTCATAACAAGCATCGGCCTTTCTTTGCCCGGCGGCAAAAGGTTCGCTGCCGGGCGTGGTATTGGGATACTTCTGTTATAACAAAAAATAGCCGCGGGTGTTTTGCGGCCGGCTTTCAGTTTTCATGCGATTTTCTTACGGCAAAGGCAAAAATCCCCCGGCAGCCATGCGCAGTGCGCAGCTGCCGGGGGATTTTGAACCTGCGAGGTCAGTTTTTCACCGGTTGTGTGCCGGATTGTGGAAAACTTCGTGGAAAGGCTGTGGAAAAATTACTTTTTCATGCCTGCCTCGGCCACCTTCATCATGATGGCGCATTCCATCCGCTTGCGGAACAGCTCGCAGCCGTACTCGTAAACGCCGGTGATGCTGCCGGTGGCGTGGTAGGCGTTGGCCGCGCAGCCGCCGGAGCAGTACAGCTTTGCCCAGCAGTCCTTGCAGCCGGGGCGGGCGTAGGCGTTGCACAGCTTGAACTCATCCCGCAGGGCGGTGTTGGTCACGCCGTCCCACACGTTGCCCATGCTGTACTTCGGGTCGCCCACGAACTGATGGCAGGGGAACAGCTCGCCCCAGGGGGTCACGGCCAGATACTCGGTGCCGCTGCCGCAGCCGGAGATGCGCTTGTAGATGCAGGGGCCGTGGTTCAGGTCGATCATGTAATGGTAGAAGGTGAAGCCCTTGCCCTCGCTCTCGCGGCGCAGCATCTCCTTGGCCAGGATCTCGTACTGCTCCATGATCTTGGGCAGGTCCTCTTCGGTGAGAGCGTAGGGGTCGCCGGGGGCGCAGACCACCGGCTCCATGCTCAGCTGGTCGAAGCCCAGGTCGGCCAGGTGGAAGATGTCGTTGGTGAAATCCACGTTGTTGTGGGTGAAGGTGCCGCGCACATAGTATTCCTTATCGCCGCGGGCCTTGGCGAACTTCTGGAACTTGGGCACGATGGTGTCGTAGCTGCCCTGACCGGCGTAGTTCTTGCGCAGCCGGTCGTGGACCTCCTTACGGCCGTCAATGCTCATGACCACGTTGTTCATTTCCTTGTTGGCGAACTCGATGACCTCGTCGTCCACCAGAACGCCGTTGGTGGTCAGGGTGAAGCGGAACTTCTTGTTGTTGGGTTCCTCCAGGCTGCGGCCGTAGGCAACCAGCTGCTTGACCACATCCCAGTTCATCAGGGGCTCGCCGCCGAAGAAGTCCACCTCCAGGTTGCGGCGCTTGCCGCTGTTGGCCACCAGGAAGTCCAGAGCCTGCTTGCCCACCTCAAAGCTCATCAGAGCACGCTCACCGTGGTAGTTGCCCTGGCTGGCAAAGCAGTATTCGCAGTTCAGGTTGCAGGTGTGGGCCACATGCAGGCACATGGCCTTCACTTCGGTCACCCGCTTTTTGAAATCGAAGGCCATGTCGCCGTAGATGTCCTTGGCGAACAGCTTGCCGGCCTTCTCCAGCTCGGCGATGTCCTCGAGGCACTGGCGCAGGTCGGCCTCGGTCACATCCTCACGGCCGGCGTATTTTTCCAGCATTTTGGCCACGATCTCGTCGGCGGGAGTGGTCTCGTACAGGCCGATCACGTCGTAGGCCACCTCGTCCACCACGTGGACCGAGCCGCTGAATACGTCCAGCACGATGTTGTATCCGTTGAGTTTATACTGATGGATCATGAAACGAAGGTTCCTTTCTGTAATGAATCTATCGAAAAAAGAAGGATCTATTCAAAAATCCGGCGGGGCAGGCCCCGGCTGGATGAAAACGCAAAAAATACCGCCTGCGCACAATGCGGCAGGCGGTATGCTGCAAGGCAAGAATTACTTCTCGTCGTTCTTATGCTCGCACATCTGGTTAGCAACACCGCAGGAGGTTTTGCAGGCAGACTGGCAGGAAGTCTGGCATTCGCCGCAGCCGCCGGTCTGTACGCTCTTGGCCAGGTCGCGGGTCTCGAGAGTCTGAATCCGGTTCATCGATACGTCCCCCTTTCTATACCATAAATTTCCGGGAACCGGGCGGGAATGCCCGGCGCTTAAGAAACCTATAGAAACTTGCGTTTATTATACAATGGAAGCGGCCTTTTCGTCAATACCTACTTTGGCAGCCCCGACGGGGGCCAGCAGGGTGAACAGCGCGCATGGAATGAAGTAGGCGAAGGCCAGCAGGTAACGGATCTGCATATAATTGGGCGCGCCCACCACCAGACCGAACCACACCAGATACAGCGGCAGATAGGCCAGCAGCAGCCGGGTGCGGCGGCGCAGCAGCTGAACCACGCCGCACAAGAGCAGCCCCCAGGCCATGAGTGCGGGCGGAATGAATACCGCCCGGGCTTCCAGCTCGTCCCGCAGGCCAGCCCAGCCGGTGAGGCCCAGCACAATGTCCTTGCTGGTGATGCCGAAGGCTCCGTTGCTGCCCTCATAGGGGAAGGAATAGCTGCCGCCGTCAAACCGGGGGCTCACGTAGCCCGCCACCTCGGCCAGCCAGGCCTTCAGGTAGCTCTGCCAGTGGCCGGGCAGCAGCTGGGCCCACACCGAGAGCAGGTCCAGCTTGCCCTGCAGGGTGGCAAAATGCTCGGCGTTGAATTCCGAGCTGGTTTTCACCGGGTCCACCGTAATGGAGCTGTAGCTCTGAGCCATGGCCTCCACCGGAATCACTCGCCCGATGGTCTCAGCCTGCTGGGGGCTGAAGGCCTCCGGTTCCGAGGCGGCCACATAGGCCACCTGCTGCAGAGGCACCGCCCAGGCCTCGGCGGTGAGGGTGCTCTGCAAGCCCAGTGCGCCGTAAACCGGCCCGGTGATCAGCTTCACGCCGATCAGCACCGGCAGCAGCACGGTGAGAATGCGGCGGCGGGCCGGGCGTAAAGCGCATAGCGCAAGGCAGACCACCGCCGCGATGGGCCAGCCGTTGCCCCGCAGAAAGCACAGCAGCAGAGTGAGCATCACAAAATGAATCAGAGGGCCTTTCTGCCGCAGGTTTTCCCCCTTGCAGCGGGCGGTGTCGAACAAAAACAGGCAGTAGAGCAGCAGCACCCCGTTGAACAGCGGGTCCTTCCAGACTACCAGGCTCTGGAAGGCGTACATGGTGCAGCCGCCGAAGAGAGCAAAGCCCAGCCCCACGGCGATCAGTCCCGCGCCCCGCCGCCGCATCCAGACCAGGCTGTAGGCCAGCATGGCGGCCACGGCGGTCATCTGCAAAAAGCCGAACAGGTAAGCGCCCAGCTCCATCAGGCCCAGCTTGTAAAAGGGCCAGAGAATCAGCCGCAGCAGCAGAGTGTAAAGGATGGGGTGGGCGTCGTTCAGCCCGCCGTGAAAGGCCTGCTCCAGCAGCTGCACCGAATCCACGTCCAGCCGCACCGGGCCCCAGCACAAAAAGACCGGCAGCCAAAGCACCAGGATGATCCCGGTGTACAGCGCCAGCTGCCGCCACAGCGGCCCGGCGGGGGCGGTGGGGGAATCCGCGGCTGGCAAGTGGGCCAGAAAGCGGCACAGTCCCAGCAGAATGAGGAAACAAAGGGCGCTGAGCAGCACCCAGAATGCCAAAAAGGAAAGGTCAAACTGCATGGTTCCCGCCACCGCGTTCTGCCCTAACGTGAAAAAGCAGAACACCGTGCCCAGCACGCCGCAAGCAAGCCCCTCCCGGCGGGAGGGCCTGGCGCACAGCCCGCGCACCGCGCAGACAAAGCAGATACCCCAGAACAAACAGAAGGCGGGAGGGGACCACACCTGACAGGCCCAGAGCAGGAACAAGGCGCAGAACAGCCCGCTTATTACCCCGGCGGCAGGAACCATACGCCGGTGGCGGTTTACAAAGGTCTCCGCATAGGAAAAGCTGGATAACATGGGATCAATCTCCTTTGCTTAGATTGGAAGCAGCGGTCAATACCCGCAGGGCCCGGGGCATGGTGCCGCCGGTGCTGTGCAGCCGCACACCCTGACGGTCCAGCCGGGCGCAGCAATCGAGGAAGACCCGGTCAACCTTTTCACCGGGCACGATCAGCGGGATGCCCGGGGGATAGGCCCACACATATTCGGCGCTCACCCGGCCCTCACAGGCGGCAAGCGGTACCTCCTCAAAGGGCAGCTCCAGCGCCTGCGCCACCGGCAAAGCGGCGGGAGGCAAGGGCAGCGGCTCGGCCGCTGGCGGCATCGGGCAGGCGGCAAGGCTCTTGTCGATGGCGGTCAGCGCAGTGGCCAGCCGCAGCAGGTTCTCTTCGGTGTCGCCCAGGCCGGTCATGGCAATGGCCCAGTCGCCGCTGGCCATCTCCAGTTCAATGGAAAATTCCTCTCGCAGCCGAACCATCAGTCCGGGGCCGGTGAGGGCGGTGCCCCGGGTGGAGATCACCAGCTTGCCCGGATCGTGGGCAAAAAGGCCGGGGTGCTGTTCCGGTGTGTCCGCCCCGTGGCAGAGCACCCGCAGCCGGCTCAGCCCGGCAATCGCCCGGTCAAAGGCGGCCAGCGCTGCCTGCCAGCGGGCAAACAGTTCGCCGCCCTTGCGTTCCAGAAGGTCCACGCAGCCATCCATGCTGGCCATCAGCAGATAGGAGGGGCTGCTGGTCTCGAAGATGCCCAGCTGGCGGGCCAGCGACTCAGCCGGAATCAAATTGCCCTGCTGGTGCAGAATGCCGGTCTGGGTCAGGCTGGGAAGGGTCTTGTGCAGACTCTGGACCACCACGTCTGCCCCGACGGCCACCGCCCCGGCGGGCCAGCCGGGGGCAAGGCCCAGATGTGCGCCGTGAGCTTCGTCCACCAGTACCGGGACCCCGGCGGCGTGAGCGGCGGTGCAGATAGCGGCCAGGTCGCTGATCACGCCCTCATAGGTGGGGCTGGTGAGCACCAGCAGCTTTGCGTCCGGGTGGGCGTCCAAGGCGGCGCGCACCTGTTCCGGTGTGATGGAGGCCAGCACACCGAAGGATGCATCCACCGGCGGGGCCAGCCAGACCGGCACCGCGCCGCAAAGCTCCAGTGCGTGGTAGACGGATTTGTGGCAGCCGCGGCTTAAAATCACCTTGCCGCCCCGGCCCGCAATGGCCCGGATACCGGCCAGGATGCCGCAGGTGCTGCCGTTTACCAGATAAAAGCTGCGCTGCGCGCCCCACAGCCGAGCGGCCCGGTCCATGGAATCTTTTAGAATGCCTTCGGCTTCATGAAGGTCGTCGAAGCCGTGGATCTCGGTAATGTCATAGGCCGCGCCCAGAGCGGCCAGATAGGGGGCCAGGGCAGCATTCCGCTTGTGGCCGGGCATGTGCATGGGAGCGGGGCCGCCGGTGCTGTGGCGGGCCAGCGCTTCCAGAAGAGGAGGGAACGAGTCAGGCATGTGGAAATACTCCTTTAAGGCGGCACTTTCCAGTGGAAATGCCGCAGCATTTTTCCACTTTATCATACCACACTTATTCCGGCGGCGCAAAAAAGTTGGGATGTGCGCTATGCAACGGGAAACCGATCGTTTTTATGGTATAATAATCAAAAAAGTATCAAAACGGGCATTTCAAACACAGCATGCCCGTATGAAGTGAGGAATTTATTATGAAAAATTTCCGCAAGACTTTTCCCATCTCGTCGGTGGCGTTCATTCTGGTGGGCCTGGCACTGCTGCTCTGGCCGGAGGCATCCCTTCGGGTCGTGTGCGGGCTGTTCGGCCTGGTGATCCTGATGAAGGGTGTGGGCAGCATCTACAGCTTTTTGAAGGCCGAGGTACGGGGCTTCTTCAGCTACTTCGGCTGGCTGTTCGGCGCGGCTGCGGTGGCACTGGGCATCTTTCTGCTGATCCGGCCCCAGACCGTGGTGTCCATCCTGCCCATTCTGGTGGGCCTGTTCGTCATCATGGACGGCGTAATGCGGGTGCAGAGCGCCTTTGAGCTGCGGGCGGCGGGCTATGACCGCTGGTGGAGTCTGCTGATCCTGGCGCTGGTCAGCGTGGTGCTGGGCGCGGTGATGCTGTGGAATCCGTTCGGCACCGTGGAGTTGCTGGTCATGGCCATCGGCGTGATTCTGATGGTGGAGGGCGCATTGAATCTGGTTGGGTACATCTGGGCCGCGATCCAGCTGAAAGGCCTGAAAAAGGCCGCCCAGGATATGGCCGACCAGATGCAGGAGATGCTCACCGATTCCGCCTTTGACGATGCGGATGTGGTGGAGGCCGACTGGCGCGATCTGGACGACAAGCGTTAAAACGGCATGAAACGGACGCTTTCCAAACAGACGACGGAGCCGTTGACGCATGAATTGCAGCGGGCCGCCGCCCTATGCGGTCTGGCCGCGCTGGTCTATCTGACGGCGGACTCTGCCCTGAGCGGGCTGCTGGGCCCATCGGTGGACAGCCTGTCCCCGGCGGCGGGCGAGCTGGTGGCGCTGGGCAAAAATCTGCTGGCACTGGCCGCTCCTCTGCTGGTGGCGCTGGCAAGTCCGCCCGGTGCCCCGGTGCTCCTCAAGCGACCCCGGAGGGGAATGCTCCCGGCGCTGTTTCTTGTGTTCTGGGCGCTCACCATGGTGGGCAACCTGGCCAGCACCGGCCTGCGCGCCGTGCTGGGGGAAGCCGCGGGCGTGCAGCTGGCGGGCACTCCGGCCGGGCTGCTGTGGCTGCGGCTGGCGCTGGTTCCTGCGGTGGGTGAGGAGCTGCTCTTCCGCGGGCTGATGCAGGGCTATCTGCGCCCCTGGGGCGGCCGGGCGGCGGTATGGGGCCAGGCGGTGCTGTTCGCACTGCTGCACGGCGAGGCCCCGGCCTGCCTTTCTGCTTTGCTTTCCGGGCTGGCGCTGGGCCTTTGCGCCGAAACCAGCGGCAGCCTTTGGCCGGGTATGGCCTTTCATCTTTACAACAATACCCTGGCTCTGCTGGGGCAGACCGGTGCGGACCCGGCATGGGTCCAGCCGCTGCTGCTGTTCGGCCTGCCCGCCGCCGCGCTGGCGGTGTGGGCAATGAAGCCGAAGCTTGTGCCCCGCCTACACGGCAATGGCGCGGGCATACTGGTTCGCTGCCCCGGCTACGGACTGGCGGCGGCGCTGCTGGCTGTGCAGATGCTGCACGCCACCTTTACATGATCTTTCACGAAGGAGAAACCCAATGACCGACGAAGAACTGATGGGCCTTGCCCTGGAGGAAGCCAAAAAAGCCGCCGCCCTGGGCGAGGTACCGGTGGGGGCGGTGGTGGCCAAGGACGGCGAGCCCATCGCCCTGGCCCACAACACCCGGGAGACCGAGAAGAACGCCCTTCATCACGCCGAGCTGCTGGCCATTGACGCGGCCTGCAAAAAGCTGGGCGGCTGGCGGCTGTGGCAGTGTGAGCTGTTCGTGACGCTGGAGCCCTGCCCCATGTGCAGCGGCGCCATCATCAACAGCCGCATCAAGCGGGTGGTCTACGGCGCGAAGGATACCAAAGCGGGCTGCTGCGGCTCGCTGGTGGACCTGTTCGCCTACCCGTTCAATCACCATCCGGTGATCGAGAGCGGATTGCGGGAGCAGGAGGCCGCCGCCCTGCTTCAGGAGTTTTTTGCCATGCTGCGGCGTAAACGGGAGGAGAAAAAGGGAAAATGAGAGAAAAAACAGTGCTGGTCACCGGGGCAAGCCGGGGCATTGGCGCGGCGGTAGCCCGAGCCTTTGCCCATGCCGGATACCGGGTGGCTGTCAACTATAACACCAGCCGGGCTGAGGCTGAAACTCTGGCAGCCCAGTGGCCGGGCCGGATGCTGCCGGTGCAGGCAGACGTAGCCGACCGGGCACAGGTGGAGGCCATGTTCCGCCAGGTGGAAGAGGCCTTCGGCGGGGTGGACGTGCTGGTCTGCAACGCGGGCATTGCCCGGCAGGAGCTGTTCACCGACGTGACCCCGGAGGCCTGGCAGCGGATGCTGGACGTACACCTGAGCGGCGCGTTCCATTGCTGCCAGTGCGCGCTGCCCCACATGCTGCACCAGAAATGGGGACGCATCGTGACCGTGAGCTCCATGTGGGGGCAGGTGGGCGGCAGCTGCGAGGTGGCCTATTCCGCCGCTAAGGCAGGGCTGATCGGCCTGACCCGGGCCCTGGCCAAGGAGGAGGGCCCCAGCGGCATCACGGTGAACTGCGTGGCCCCCGGCGTGATCGAGACCGACATGATGGCCGCCTTTTCCGTCGAGGACAAGGCGGCCCTGGCAGAGGAGACGCCGCTGGGCAGTCTGGGCAGCCCGGAGCAGGTGGCGAAGGCCATCCTGTTTCTGGCCAGCGACGACGCGGACTACATCACCGGTCAGGTGCTGGGCGTGAACGGCGGCCTGGTGGTGTAAAAGCCGGGGCCGGAACGCTTTCCCTTTCTGCCGCATACAATGCGGGCAAGGAGGGGAGCATGATGACTGTATTCCAGGAAGGGATCGACGTATCCCGTTATCAGGGCGTGGTGGACTGGTCCGCCATGGCCGCGGCGGGCAAGGAGTTCGCTATTATCCGGGTGGGCTCCAGCAACCAGAGCGGGCCCTATGTGGACCCCTATTTTACCCGCAATGTGCAGGGGGCACACGCCGCCGGGCTGCGGGTGGGGGCGTATTTTTACACCTATGCCAAAACCGAAAGTGAGGTTATCCGGGAGCTGGATGTGTTCTTAAAGGCTCTGGAAGGCCACCGGCTGGAGTATCCGGTCTATGTGGACGCGGAGGACGCTTCGCTGGCCAGCCTGGGGCGGGACGCTGTGACCAGTCTGATCCAGTTTTCCATGGATGTGCTGGACCAGAAGGGCTGGTTCCCGGGCTATTACAGCTACACCGAATTTCTGCGCCGCTACATCAACACCCAGCAGCTGGCGGATTACCCCCTGTGGGTGGCCGATTACCGGGGCTATGTGAGCTATGGCGGAAACTATGGCATGTGGCAGTATTCCTCGGTGGGGCAGGTCAGCGGCGTCAACGGCAACGTGGACCTGAACTACAGCTACAAGGACTATCTGCCGCTGATCCGGGCGGCGGGCAAGAACGGCTACCAGCCGGAGACCGACCCCGACGAGCCGGACTACTATGAGCTGTGGCGCGCGGCACAGGATAAGCTGGATCGGATTGCGCTGATCCTGGCCGAGGAATAAGGTTGCATCACCGGCAAAAACATGCTATCGTTAAGGCAATGCCGGGACGGGCCGCAGCAAGGCCGCCCCGGCTATGGAACAAGAAATTTATCCGCTGTTTAGGAGAATAATATGGAAAACAAAACTTTTTTGCGCAATGTACTGGGCATTGCCGCCTTCTGCATCCTGCTTTACTGGGGATTGCAGAATATGGACCGGGTGGGCAACTTCCTGGGCATGGTGGCTGGTCTGCTCATGCCCTTTCTGCTGGGTGCAGCCATGGCCTTCATCTTCAATGTGCCCATGCGCGCCATCGAGGGCCATCTGCCCCAAAAGCTGCAGCGGGCCCATCGGGGCATCTCGCTGGTGCTCACACTGGCCGCAGTGATCGGCGTGGTCATGTTGGTGTCGCTGCTGGTGCTGCCGCAGCTGCAAAATACCGTGCAGACCATTGCGGCCCGCATGCCCGCCTTCTGGGAGCAGGCTCAGGAGTGGGCCAACGAGCTGATGATCCGCTATCCTGAGCTGGCGGACTGGCTGAGCGAGGCCGGGAATCTGAACCTGCGCAACGTGACCCAGCAGGTGATGGATTGGCTGAAGAACGGCGGTCTTGCTCTGGTGGGCAACACGGTCACCGCCGCCACCGGCATCATCTCGGGTTTTGTGAACTTCTTCATTGCCTTCATCTTCGCCATCTACCTGCTGTTCCAGAAGGAGACGCTGAGCCGTCAGGGACGGATGCTCCTGTTTGCCTGGATGCGGCCGGAGCACGCGGAAAAGGTGCTGGAGGTGGTGCGGCTGGCCAACAAGACCTTCTCGAACTTTTTGTCCGGTCAGTGCCTGGAGGCCGGTATCCTGGGTGCGCTGTTCGCGGTGGGCATGCTGCTGTTCCGCATGCCTTATGTCCTGCTGATCAGTGTGCTGGTGGCGGTCACCGCGCTGATTCCGGTATTCGGCGCCTTCATCGGCTGCTTTGTGGGCGCGTTCCTGATTCTGATCCAGAACCCCATGCAGGCCGTGGTGTTCGTGATCCTGTTCCTGGTGATCCAGCAGATCGAAGGCAACCTGATCTACCCCCGCGTGGTGGGCAGCTCGGTGGGCCTGCCCTCGGTGTGGGTGCTGGCTGCGGTTACTCTGGGCGGCAGCACCTTCGGCGTGGTGGGTATGCTGGTGATGATCCCGCTGTGCTCGGTGCTTTACAGTCTGCTGCGCACCGCCACCCGGGAGCGTCTGCGCCGCCGCGGTGTGGAAAAGGCAAAGTATATGCTGGCGCCTGCCCAACAGGCCCCGAAGGCTCCGGCCCAGCCGCCGAAGACTTCAAAGAAAAAGTAAATCCGCAAGCATCAAAACGCCTGCCCGGGCAAAACAGCCGGGCAGGCGTTTTTTGTGCGCGCAAAAAAGAAAGCCGCCGGTTTCCACCAGCGGCTTTCGCGAATCAACTTATTTCAGTAGCTCTTCCACAGCGGCCTTGGGCTTCAGGCCCACGCTTTTGTTGGCGATGGCGCCGTTCTTGAACACCATCAGAGTGGGGATGCTCATCACGCCGAACTGCATGGCCAGCTCGGGGTTCTCGTCGATGTCGATCTTGCAGACCTTCACCTGACCAGCCTTCTCCTCGGCCAGCTCATCCACGATGGGAGCCATCATGCGGCAGGGACCGCACCAGGTCGCCCAGAAATCCACCAGAACGGGGGTGCTGCTCTGCAGGACCTCCTGCTCGAAGTTTGCTTTATTTACAGTTACAACGCTCATTTCATAACACTCCTTTTTATTTGAGGGGCTCCGCATTCGCTGCGGAGCAGTTCATCCATTGGCCTTAGTATACCAGCGCTGGGGCCGGTTATCCGTGATATAATCACCTTAATTATACCGGACTGGTGAAGGTTTGAAGACTCAGCGCAAACTGTCCTTTGCCACCTCGCGCAGCTTGTCCATGTCCAGCAGGGTAATACAGCCTCGGGCGATGAGTACCATCTTTTCGGTCTGGAAGTATTTGAGCATCCGGGTCACCACCTCCCGGGCGCTGCCCAGATGATGGGCAATCTCCTCGTGGGTCAGGCGAAGCTCGGTGGTGTCGTTCAGCTGGGCTTCTCCCACCAGGAAGGCGGCCAGGCGGCTGTCCAGATGCTTGTAGAGGATCTGGTCCAGCAGCCACATCACATCGGAAAAGCGGCTGGCAATCAGCTCGGTGGTGTAGTTGGCCACCGGGGCGGATTCCTGCATCAGCTTCTTATAGACCGGCGCGGGGATACGGTAGAGGACGCAGTCCTTTTCCGCCTGCACCGAGATGTCGAACTGCAGGCTGTTGAGCATGCAGTAGGCCGAGAGGATGCACACATCCCGCTCGAACAGACGGTACAGAGTGACCTCGCGCCCCTCTTCGGAAAAGGAGTACCCCCGCAGCTGGCCGTGTACCACGATCAGCGGGCCCACGCAGTCCTCGGAGCCGTTGTGCACCACCTCGCCCTTGCTCACGTGATGCAACGTCACGTTCTGGGCCAGGAACTGCTGCTGCTCGCGGGTGAGCTTGGGCCAAAAGGGAAGATATTCATAAAATTCCATCGGCGGGCCTCCCTGAGGTTACGGATTTTGTCAAAAAGACAAGAAGGATTATAAAACGATTATGCCACAAAACGAGGCGGGATGCAACGCCGCAGCTCAAAATGCCAGCAGGCCCAGATGCTCCAGCAGGATCTTGCAGCCCATCAGCACCAGAACGATGCCGCCCGCCAGCTCAGCGCGGGATTTGTAGCGGGCGCCGAACCGGTGGCCAATGGCCACGCCCACGGCGGACAGGCAGAAGGTGGTCACGCCGATGAAGCTTACGGCGGGCACGATGTCCACCGACAGGAAGGCGAAGGTCACACCCACAGCCAGCGCGTCGATGCTGGTGGCCACCGCCAGAGGCAGCATGGCCGCCGGGCTGAACTGGCAGTTCAGCTCTTCCGGCTCCGAGCGGGATTCCCGGATCATGTTCACACCGATGAACACCAGCAGGCCAAAGGCGATCCAGTGGTCCACGTTGGTGATGAATTGCTGGAACTGGGTGCCCAGCAGGTAGCCCACCAGGGGCATCAGTGCCTGGAAGCCGCCGAAGTACAGGCCGGTGATGGCGGCATGGCGGGGCTTCAGGGCGGGAAGGCTCAGCCCCTTGCAGATGGAAACGGCGAACGCATCCATGGAAAGGCCGACTGCCAGAATAAACAGTTCGATCAGGCTCATAAATGAAAACTCCCTCGCAGAAAATTTGCCCGGCGGAGCAGCACACGGCTACAGGGCCAGCCGGGGAATGCGCGGCTTGCAAAAAGCGCAGTAACATTAATTATAACATATATCTTTATGCCTCTCACCGGGCCCTGGAGAAAAAGCAGAAAAAATTTTTGAAAAATATTTTAAAAAAGGGCTTGCGTTTTCCAAAACACCGTGCTATAATACATTTCGCAGCCGACACGAGAGAGCTGATGCGCAGGTGTCGTACAACGGCTAGTACATCAGCCTTCCAAGCTGAGGACGTGGGTTCGACTCCCATCACCTGCTCCACAAAGCAGGCAAGGGGCAAGAGCTCCGGCTTGCTGGCTGCAACAACAGCATATGCGGATGTGGCGGAATTGGCAGACGCGCTAGATTCAGGTTCTAGTGGTAGCGATACCGTGGGGGTTCAAGTCCCTTCATCCGCACCAAAATCCCGAATGCGAAGGCATTCGGGATTTTTCCTTTTCATATAAAGAACCACAAGCTATGCTTGTGGGCGAATCTAGCACGAGCTTTGAACAGAAAAAATGGCCGTTTTAACTAAAGGAACATCAGACAACAAAGGAAGGGCGTGAATCCATTTTTAGTGCCCAGCTGAAATAGCCCTTGAGGCTATTTTAGGTGAATCTCAATAATATTCGAGAAAGCATGGTTTGTGGTATAGGTTTTAGTAGATACAAGAGTTAACCTACGGCGAAGGACAAATAGAAACAAGGTCGCAGTAGAAGAACAAACAAAAAGCAACGCCAAGTGCGGTTGGCGTTGCTCATTACGCACCTTTAGGTGCTGCTGGAATAATGGCCCTTATAGGGCCGTTCTGCAAACCCCACGTTTAACGTGGGGTTATGATTCGTCAGTCAAAGCCCCGGTCGTTCGACCGGGGCTTTTTCGTTTGTTTGCCGGCTGGTTCTACCCTGGAAAAAATCGAACAGGAGCGCAGCGGCCATCGCCAGAAAGGGCGCTCTTTCAGAGTTTTCTCTTCGGCTCGTCCCGGTTGGAGTGCTCAGAGGCAGCGATGCACAGCAAGAAAGCACAAGATAAATAAAGCACCAGGATGAACGATACAGCGAAAACAGACCACAAAACCGGGGAAACAAGAAGGATGATGCGGTGATAAATGTCAGCCCTGCGTTTTCTTAGAACATATGATCGGCAAAAAGGCAATATTCATACCAAACAAAAATCCATTGAAAAAATAGGCGTTTTGATGAAGAAAATTTTCATAATTTACACAAAAGGCTGAAAAATTTTTCCATTAATCCAAAAAGTGGAAAAGTGGATATACATATCACTGAAAAATGCTATCATTGATGAGAAAATCTGTGCAATATGCAAATGAATGGACAGGAAAGGAGGAAGGCACAGAAACAGCGTTGCGCAAGGAATGAAAAGCAAACAGCGGAAAGGTTAAGGATAGCATGAGATTGAAACTGAAACGCATGGTGGCATTGCTGCTGGCAGTTTGTGTGATGGCCAGCACGGCGGCCCCTGTTTTTGCGGCGGACGAGCTGCCGCTGGAGCAGCCGACGGTGTCGACGGAGGAGACCGACGGAGAACTGCCTCTGCCCACCGAAGCACCCGCAGCAACCGAAACGCCTGCGGCTACCGAAGTGCCTGCAGAGACGGAAGCGCCCGCGGCAACCGAAGTCCCCGCGGCAACGGAAGTGCCTGCGGCCACGGAATCCCCCGCGGTAACCGAAACACCCGCTCCCACCGAAGCACCGGTGGCCACGGAAACTCCTGCTCCCACGGAAACGCCGGCGGTGAGCGAAGCGCCGGTGGCGGAGGATGGAGCGGACAAACTGGCCCAGACCAGAAAGGCTGCGCCCCAGATTCCGGGCTTTGAGCTGTACACCGGCGACGTCATCGACACGGCACAGCAGTACATCCTGGTGGCCCAGGATCAGCGGGAGGGAGAGACCGGCGTTTATGCGTTGTACCTCAGCGCGGACGGCGCGTCCACCAGCCCCGGAGCCTTGAAGGCCAAGGGCGCGGTGACCGCCCAGCTGACCCTGAGCGAGAACGGCGTCACCGCCGCCTGGCTCAAAAACGGCGAATCCCTCACGTTGGACCAGCTGCTGCTGGATGCAAAACAGAGTGAAGACGGCAAGGTTGCCTTTTCCAACAGCGTCACCGGTCAGTGGCTCAAGCTGGACGGCAGCATGACCGCTGCGGCTGAGAGCTTCTGCTCGGTCCAGAAAAAGGCGGACGGCTCCTACCTGCTGAAAAATGCAGCGAATAACCGGGTGCTGAGCTTCAACATCAACGGCGACGGCGGCAAGTTCACCAGTGCCCAGACCGACTTCTGGGGCCCGCAGGCCGAGACGGACTACAGCATCTATCTGTATGCCCGCCAGTCGGATGAAAACGCGCCTCAGATCCCCGGCTTCTCGCTGTACACCAGCAGTCAGCTGGATCTGAGCAAAGAGTATCTGATCGTGGCCCGCGGCAAGGACGAGGCCTACAAGGATGAGGTGTACGCGCTGTATCTGAGCGATGCGGGCAAGAGCCTGAATCCCGGCTCCCTCAGCGGCGCGGATGGAACCGTGACCGCAAAGCTAACTTTGGCGGAAGGGGGCGTGCAGGCCTCTTGGCTGAAGGACGGCAGTTCCCTGGCTCTGGAGGACCTGACCCTGGTGGGCAGCACCATGGACGGCGGCTTCAGCCTGCAGAATGCCAAGAGCGGCAACTATCTGGCGCTGGCCGAGAGCAGCATGGTGGCGGATCAGGGGGTGAGCCTGGGTGTGGCCAAGGCGGGCGACGGCTGGCAGATCAGCGGCGCCAAGCGGGTGCTGGACTTTAACCGCAAGGGCGATACCACCCAGTACCCCAATAACATCACCGATTTCTGGGGTCCCCGCAGCCTGGCGGAGGGCAAGAGCTATACCCTGTGGCTCTACGCCCGGGACATCACCCTGAACGAGACCGACCTGAAGATCGACGGCTACACCCAGGCGCAGACCGACGTCCTGACCGACGGCGTTTATGCGGTGGTGGGCTATGACGAGGGCTTCCGGGTGCTTTCCACCAGCGGTGCGAACAACGCCAACGCGGCGGTGCGGGATGACCGGACCGGCAAGCTGACCAATACGGAAGAGGCGCTGGCTGGGGCGGACCTGTCGCTGACCAGCACCCAGGGCGGAGTGTATCTCACCGCCATGACCGAGAGCGGCCCGATTTATCTGGGCCTGGGCAGCGAAGGCGTGTTCCGCAGCGACGCCCCGGTGCTGCTCACCGTGACGAAGAATGAAAACAACACCTACACCCTTAGCGCAGGCGAAGCCAAGCTGGCGGTGGAGAACGGCGGCTTTACCGCCAATGCACAGGGCAGCCCGGTGCAGCTGTTCCTGAAAAAGGCCGAGCAGCCCGCCCTGGTGCGTACCAAGGCTGTGGTAGAGCAGGGCTATGCAGGCACCAGCCAGCTGGCAGTGACCGGCGGCGCCGAATGGATCTACACCGACGCCCAGGGCGCGCACCCGGCAAAGGTGGAGTGGGCCCTGACCGAAAATTCGGACGGCGCGTTCCGGCTGGAAAATGGTGTGCTCACCGCGCTCAAGGCCAGCGGCGCCGGCACGGCGGCCGGCAAGCTGGTTTACACCCAGGACAAAACGGTGGAGCTGGGAACCGTGGCCCTGACTGCCTGCGGTCCGGAGAAAGCCATCACCGGCACCACCCAGGGCCAGCCGTTTGTGAACGGCGAGCCGGACGGCGGCAACGGCAAAAACTACCGCATCCCCTCGCTGACCACCCTGGACAACGGCTGGATGGTGGCTGCGGCGGATATGCGCTGGCAGACCACTGCCGACTCCCCCCAGAACCTGGATACCATCGTGAGTGTCTCCAAGGACGGCGGCGCCACCTGGAGCTATGAGATCGTAAACTATTTTGACGACCAGGCCAACAGCGCCACCAGTCAGGCCAGCGCCTCCTTCATCGACCCCTCCATGGTGCAGGGGCCGGACGGCAAGCTGTACATGGTGGTGGATGCCTGCCCCTCCTATGCGGGCCTGATGTACGGCAACCGCATGGGCAATCAGAGCAGCGGCTTTGACGAGCAGGGCCGCATGCTGGTGGCCCTTGCCGGCGAGAACGGCGACGCTCCCAAGGAAAAGAGTGCCTACACCTACCGGGTGGATCTGAACGCTGAACCTGCCCGGGTCACCGTGCAGGGCCAGGAGCTGAAGCTGTATCCCATCACCACCGAGAGCGGCGAAGCCACCGGCCAGTGGGTGAATGCGGAGCTGGATCTGTTTGCCTGGGACGGCGCGTCCGGTCCGGTGGAGAAGATGATGCGGGAGCAGCTGAGCAGCAGCGAGATGGTGCAGACCAACCTGTTCTACCGCAGCAGTGCCTGGAAGGCCTATCCTGTGTTCTACATCATGCTGCGCAGTGCCGAGGTAACGGCGGATGGCCTGGTGTGGGGCGAGCCCACCTTCCTGGATATCAAGTACACCGAGAATGAGTCCTTCACCGGCGTGTGCCCCGGCCGTGGTCTGGTGACCACCGTGGAGGGCAAGCAGCGCATCGTATTCCCCCTGTACGACAACGCCACCGGTCAGGAGTACGCCAGCGTGATCTACAGCGACGACAACGGCGCAACCTGGACCCGCGGTGACCGGGTGAACAATCTGGCCAGCGGCAGCAAGACCAGTGAGTCTCAGGTGGTGAACCTGCCGGACGGCGGCATGCGCATTTTCTGCCGCAACCTGGGCGGCCAGATCACCTTCGCCGACAGCTACGACGGCGGCGCGACCTGGGGCCAGGCCACTGCGGACAGCGCCCTGAACTACACCTCCAACTGCATGGTGTCCTTCATCAATGCGGCCGGTTATGCCAAGAGCCCGGAGGGCAAGGTCTACGGCAATCTGATCATTGCCTCCTACCCGGCGGGCGGCGGACGTACCGACGGCGTGATCCGTGTGGGCTCCATGAACGACACCGGCACCATCACCTGGCTGAACGATGCCCAGGTGGATTTTGCGGGCCGGTACCAGTATTCCTGCCTGACCCAGAAGAAGGGCGACGCGCTGGGCCTGCTGTTTGAGTCCGGCACCGCCGGCCCCGGCAGCACCGAAAACGGCGGCGCGGGCGGCATCTATTACACCGATCTGACCATCACCGGCATGCTGGGCGAGGGCTGGAGCTATCTGGCCAGCTACGACGGCCCGGTGGAGGGCGGCCATTCCGGCGTGACCCAGGACCAGCCCTATATCCCGAACGAGACCGGCGCCAGCCGCCGGTTCCGCATTCCCGCCATGATCACGCTGGACAACGGCTGGATTCTGAGCGCGGCGGACGCCCGCTGGGGCTCCACCATGGACGCGGCCAACAACCTGGACGGACTGGTCAGCCTGTCCAAGGACGGCGGCAAGACCTGGGAGTGGCAGATGATCAACCACTTTGCCGACTTCCCGGACCAGACTCCCAGCGCTTACCGGAAGAGTGCCTCTTTCATCGACCCGGCGCTGATCCAGAGTGAGGACGGCACCATCTACATGGTGGTGGACGCCTGCCCGGCCTATTCCGGCCTGCAGAACGGCGGCACCGCCGGCAAGGAGAGCACCGGCTTTGACGCAAACGGCAATCTGGTGATCGCCAAGGGCGAGGCCGGTTCCATCGCCTCCACCAAGGCGGCGGATTACACCTACTACATCGATTCCAAGGACCCCCAGACCAAGGTGGTGGAGGGCCAGAACCGGACCCTCTATCCCATCAAGGACGCTGCCGGTGCGCTCACCGGCGCCTGGGTGGACGCGGAATACAACCTGTACGAGACCAGCGGCAATGCGGTCGTGAAGTCTCTGTGCAAGCAGGAAATCAGCGGCAAGACCGTGCAGAACAACGTGTTCTACAGCCAGTCGGAATGGAAGATCTATCCCACCTTCCACATCTGGCTGCGCACCGGCACCGTGACCGGAACGGGCATCCAGTGGAGCGAGCCCCAGATCCTGAACGTGAAGCAGCCGGGCGAGGGCTTTGTGGGCGTGTGCCCCGGCCGCGGCCTGACCGTGGGGCTGGGCGAGAACGGCACCGAGCGGGTGCTGTTCCAGGTCTACGACAACGCCACCGGCCAGGAGCGGGCCAGCGTCATCTACACCGATGACGGCGGCGCCACCTGGCAGCGTGGTCAGCATGTGACCAACAACGTGGGCAAGACCAGCGAGTCCCAGACCGTTCTGCTGCCGGACGGCGGCATCCGCATGTATTCCCGCAACAACATCGGTACCATCAGCTATGCCGACAGCTACGACGGCGGCGTGACCTGGGGTCCCTCCTACAAGGATGAGGCGCTGAGCTATGTGGGCAACTGCATGGTGTCCTTCATCAATGTGGACGGCGCTCTGGTAGACGCGGAAGGAAACGTGTACGGCAACCTGATCGCCGCATCCTATCCCAAGGGCAGCGGACGGAACAATGGCGTGCTGCGCATCGGCAGCATCGACGCGGCCACCAATCAGGTGACCTGGCTGAACCCGGCGGATGTGAAATACCCCGGCAGCTACCTGTATTCCTGCCTGACCCAGCTGGAGGGCGAAGCCCTGGGCCTGCTGTATGAAAAGGAAGATACCAGCTATGGCGTCGGCTACATCCTGTATGATTCCTTTGCAATGACCGATCTGCTGGGTGAGGGCTGGAGCTATCTGGCCCAGGCCCCGCAGCTGACCCTGAACACTGGCGACATTGCCTGTGACGCGGGCGATGCCGTCCAGGTGAGCGCCAGCGCGGCGGGTATCCCGCAGGATGCCCGGCTGCAGTGGAGCCTGACCAGCGACAAGGAAACCGCTGTGGCTGCGCTGGACAAGACCGAGAGCGGCGCGGGCGAGACTGTGACCCTGACCGCTCAGGCAGCGGGTAAGGGTACTCTGACCGTGACCGCGCAGGTGAAGATGGAAGACAAGACCCTCACCCTGCAGGACAGCGTCCGGGTCTATGTGTCTGACGAGAACACCGTGACCCTGCCGGATGAATTTGAAAACGGCGGCGTGACCGAGGGTGTGGCCCGTGGAGAGAACCCGCTGCTGAAGGTGCAGACCGCCATTGAGGACGGCGTGTATGCCATCGTGGCCGGGGGCAAGGCACTGTACTCCAGCGCCACCGGCACTGCCGCCGACCAGGTGGACGTGAGCGATGAAGCGGGTGAGCTGAATCTGAACACCGGCTTTGACGCCAACACCCAGCTGTGGAAGCTGGCCAAGACCGGGCAGGGCTATACCCTGGAAAGCATGGCGCGGCCCGGCTGGTACCTGGCTGTGGAGGGCGAGACCGGGGGCAACTATCCTCCGCTCAAGGAAACTCCCACCTATTTTGCCATCACCGGCGACGGGGAAGGCGGCTACCGGATCAGCACCCTGCTGGACGGCACCGAGTACTTCCTGAGCCAGACCGGCAAGTTCTGCATCACCGCAGGCAGCGGCAGCGAAATGGCCATGTACCGCCAGTTTGCTCTGCAGGCAGGCGAAAGCTATTACCGCACCAATGCCACAGGCCTGAAAAAGATGATCGCGTTCCTGGAAGAGCTGGACGAGAGCCTGTACACCCCGGCCAGCTGGGACCGGATGCAGCAGAAGAAGGACAAGGCGGAGCAGGCTGCCGCGCTGGACGGCGCGCTGTTTGTGGAATCCGCCGCCCGGTCCGCTTCCGCCCAGACCCAGGCTCAGCAGAGCCAGGAAGCCATCAACGGAGCCACGAGCGAGCTGTTCCGGGCTGTGCGCAGTCTGGAAAAGAAGGCAGATGCACGCTACACCGTGACCTTCCGGATCACCGGCGAGTATTTTGCCGAGGAAAGCTTTGCCACCCTGCAGTATAAGGCAGGCGAGAAGATCGCCGCACCCGTCGCGCCGGCGCATGAGGGCTACACCTTCAGCGGCTGGCAGAACCTGCCCGAGACCATGCCGGAGCGGAATTTGGTGGTGACCGGCTCTTATACCAAGGATGCCGGTGAACCGGAGCAGCCGGAGGAGACCCCCACCCCGACGCCGGTGCCCACCCCTGTGCCCACTCCCACGCCCGACCCGGGCCAGGGCGGTGGTGATCAGGGCGGCCAGAGCGGCAGCGGCTCCACCGCGGCGCCGTCTGCCACGGCTGCACCCACAGGTACCGCATCTGCCCAGACCGGCGACAGCCTTTGGCCGGTGGCTGCTCTGAGCGGTCTGGCGCTGAGCAGCGCTGCCGCATTGGTGCTGCTGCGCCGCAAGCAGGGTTGAGCACGGCCTGAGCCCAGCCTGTAATTCCATTCAAAATGCCCCGGCGGCCCCCTTCCCATGGGAGGGGGCCGCCGGGGTTTGTTTGCTTTGGCGAAAAGAAAAGCCAAAAGGGGATTGTACCACCCGCTTGAATGGATTATGATAGAAGAAATGTGTACAAAACAAGGCGGCAAAGGCGAAGGACCCTTACCGCCAGCAACAGGAGGGAATGGACCGTGGAACGGAACAAGCTGCTGGAGCCTGCGCTGCCTGCCCGGCTGGAGCTGGCGGAGCGGCCGGAGGAGCTGGTGGATATGGCGCTGGCCCGGGGCGATGCGCTCACCGGCTGGCAGATCGTGGGGGCGGACCTGACCGGGATGGATTTGACCGAGCTGGAGGTGCAGGGCTGCCTGTTCCAGGGTTGCCGGTTCACCGGGGCCAACTGGCACGGAGCCCGGTTTGCGGATGTGGTGTTCCGAAACTGTGAATGCTCGGCGCTGCAGGTGGAGGATGCAGACTTCTGCCGCTGCCGGATGGAAAACATCAAGGCTATGGGGGCAAGCTTTGCGGGCAGCCGCCTGGCGCATGTGCGGCTGGAGAACAGCAATCTCCGGCAGGCAAACCTGACGGGAGCACTGCTGCAGCAGGTGCTGATGAAGCAAACCGACCTGAGCGAGGCCTTTCTGGCTCAGTGCCGCCACAAGGGCCTGGCGTTCCGGGAATGCACCCTGATGGGAACCAGCTTTTTCGGTACCCTTCTGAATGGGCTGGATTTCACCGACAGCCGTATGGAGGGCATTGTGGTCAGCGATACCGGCAAGGAGCTGCGGGGTGCGATTGTGAACGTGAATCAGGCGGCGGACCTGGCCCGGGTGCTGGGGCTCGTCATTCGCTGAATGGGAAAAGGAGGAAGTACAATGGCAAAGCAGGTGGATCTGCTGCGGGGCAGCATCCTGAAAAGCCTCACCGCGCTGGCACTGCCCATCATGGGCTCCCAGCTGGTGCAGATGGCGTACAATCTGGTGGATATGATCTGGGTCGGCCGGGTAGGCGCGGGGGCAGTGGCCGCCGTGGGTGCGGCCGGTATGTTTATGTGGCTCTCCAACGGGCTGGCGATTCTGGGCAAGACCGGCGGGCAGGTGCTGGTGGCCCAGCGCCTGGGCGCGGGGGACAAGCAGGCGGCGGCCCGGTATGCGGGCGCTGCCATTCAGTTGGCAACGGTGATCTCGCTGCTGTACACCCTGCTCATGGTGGCAGGGGCGGGGCCGCTGATCGGTTTCTTCAAGCTGAACAGCCCCCAGGTGGCGGCTCAGGCCCGGGTATACCTGATCATCGTGGGCCTTGGCATGTTCTTTTCTTTCCTGAATCAGGTGCTGATTGCGGTGGTCAACGCCACCGGCAACAGCCATACCCCCTTCCTGGCCATGTGCTGCGGTCTGGGACTGAATTTTGTGCTGGACCCGGTGCTCATCTTCGGCGTGGGCCCTGTGCCCCGCATGGAGGTGGCGGGCGCTGCCTTGGCCACTGTGCTGGCTCAGGTGGTGGTGTTTGTGCTGCTGGTTGCCTATGCCCGGCAGGACAGCTGCCTCTTTGACCAGGTGCGGCTGACCCAGCGTACCACTCCGGCGGAGCTGGCCGCTCTGGTGCGCATCAGCGGTCCGGCGGCGGTGATGAACGTGGTGTTCCCGCTGATCTCCATGTACATTGCCCGCATGGTGGCTGCCTTTGGCGACAACGCGGTGGCGGTACAGAAGGTGGGCAGCCAGATCGAGTCCATCAGCTGGATGACGGCGGACGGCTTTGCCGCCGCGGTGAACAGCTTTATCGGCCAGAACTACGGCGCGGGAAATCTGAAGCGGGCCAAGAAGGGCTTCGCCGCCGCCTTTGCTATGATGAGTCTGTGGGGCGTGTTCTGCAGCTGTCTGCTTATCTTTGCGGCGGGGCCGATCTTCGGCTTCTTCATCCCGGAGCAGGAGGTGCTGCCTCTGGGCGTGGACTATCTAGTGATTCTGGGCTTTTCCGAGCTGTTCATGTGCTGGGAGATCCTGGTGGAGGGGGCCTACGCAGGCCTTGGCCATACCGCCCCGCCCAGCATCCTGAGCATGGTGCTCACCATGGCCCGCATTCCGCTGGCCATGGTCCTGACCAGTACGGCTTTGGGCCTGAACGGCATCTGGTGGAGCATTTCCATCTCCACCATCTGCAAGGGCGTGATCCTGGTGATCATGTTTGCCGTGTTCTGGCGCGGGCTGCAGCGGCGGATGGAAAACCGCCCGGCGGCAAAATAAATCAAAGATTAATCAAAAAAGGCTCCGGCCGCATTGCTGTTCAATGCGGCCGGAGCCTTTTTGGTTAGATCAATTCCAGAAAACCGCTCAGTTCAGGAGCGAAATCAGGCCGCTTGAGCAGGGACTCAATGTTCTGCTTGGCGATGAACAGCTTTTCCAGGGCCAGTGCCTGGCGTTCCTCATCAAAGCGGAACAGCGGGGCGCTCACGCTGAGCGCCGCCATCACCTGACCGTTTGCCAGAAGCGGGACCGCCACGCAGCGAATGTTTTCATCGCTTTCGCCGCATTCGCTGGCGTAGCCTGCCTGGCGCATCTGGTGCACCTGTTCGATGAGGGCCTCCGGGGTGGTAACGGTGTTGGCTGTGACGGCGGGCATCAGGCTTGCATCCGGATACAGCGCGCGGATCTGATCGTCCGGCCAGCACATCAGCAGCGCCTTGCCAAGGGCGGTGCAGTAAAGGGGGAGCCGCTTGCCCACCGAGCTGATCAGCCGGATCGCATTGGGCGATTCCACCTTTGCCACATACAGCACCTTGCCGCGGTCTGCTACGCCCATCTGGCAGATCTCGCCGCAGCCCTCGGTTACCTGGCGCATCTCGTTGCGGATGTGCTCCAGCAGGGTGTGTTTGTTGGCGAACACAACACCCACCGTAAAGGCGCCCAGGCCGATGCAGTAGCGCCCGGTGACCGGGTTCAGCTCCAGAAAACGGCGCGCATGCAGGGTGTGAATGATGGGGAACAGGCTGCTTTTCGGTGCGTTCAGACGGCTGGAAATCTCGGTGAGCGTAAAGCCGTCGGAACCCTCGGAAGAGACCAGTTCCAGAATATCCAGCACACGGGAAGTGCTGCGGTGTTCATCGGGTTTGACCATTTTGTTCACATTCTTTCTGGGTAGAGTGATTCGGAAAATATAAGTAGTTTTATCATAACAAATAATATCCAAAATGTAAAATGCAGGAAAAAGTCAAAAGCATACTCCACAAGGAAATTGATTTATCCTTGTGCAAACCTCATGAAAAAGAATCAAATCCGGAAAAAATATTGACAAATGAAAAACAGAGGGGTATCCTAAAACCAGTGATTCTGAAATACGTATTGAGTTCGTAAATACGAATTAGAAAAGAAAGCCGGCAGGGATGACCGGCTGAAAATAAAGGGAGGTTTGGCAATCATGATTATGAAGTTTATCAACAAGATACCTGCGGGTATGATGGTGATCCCATTGCTGCTGGGTTCCATCATCAACACATTCTTTCCGCAGATCACGGGCATTGGTTCCTACACCACGGCGATCTTCACCAATGCCGGTGCGGCGGCTGTCATGGGCGCGCAGCTGTTTTGTCTGGGTACGACCCTGCAGCTGCGTGATATGCCCAAGGTGCTGAAGCGGGGCGGCATCCTGCTGGTCTCCAAGTTCATTATCGGCGCGGCAATCGGTATTGCCGTGGGCAAGATCTTCGGCATGGACGGTGTGTTCGGCATGACCAGCCTGGCAATCATCAGTGCGGTGACCAACTCCAACGGTTCCGTGTATCTGGCCCTGATGAGCACCTACGGCGACGAGTCCGACCAGGCTTCCATGGCTCTGCTCAGCCTGAACGACGGTCCTCTGTTCACCCTGATCGCGCTGGGTGCTTCCGGCCTAGCGCAGTTCGATCCCATCACCCTGCTGGCTGCTGTAGGCCCCATTCTGGTGGGCATGATCCTGGGCAACCTGGATAGGGGCCTGGCCGATTTCCTGGCTCCTGCCGGTTCCATCCTGATCCCCTTCGTCGGCTTTACCCTGGGTTCTGGCATCGACGTGACCAACCTGGTCAAGGGCGGCCCGCAGGGCATCGTTCTGGGCCTGATCACCGTGTTCATCGGCGGTTCCTTCATCGTCTTCTGTGACCGTGTCATCGGCCGCCGTCCCGGTTATGCGGGCTGGGCCGTGGCTACCACGGCGGGCAACGCAGTGGCGGTTCCGGCAGCGGTGGCGCTGGCAGACCCCTCCTACGCTCCCTTCGTGAGCGAGGCTACTGTTCAGGTGGCTGCTTCCACCGTTCTCACCGCCATTCTGGTACCCTTCATCACCGGCTGGTGGGCAAAGAAATACGGCTGCCCCAAGATCCCTCTGGAGGGCAAGGCACAAGAGGCAAAGGCCTGATTGATTTTGAGTGAAACGGCTCACAGGGGATACATGTGGCCGGTATAACCAAGAAAAAGGAGAGTACAACCTATGCTGAACGCTATGATTATTGACGCGAAGGACGATGTGGTGGTCGCCATCGAGCCCATCAAGGCCGGCGACGAGGTAAACTACATACTGGACGGACAGGTCCAGACCCTGAAAGCAGTGACGGATGTGACCATCTACCACAAGCTGGCCCGCCACGACATCAAGAAGGGCGACATGGTCTCCAAATACGGCCAGCACATCGGCATGGCTGCCTGCGACATTAAGATGGGTGAGCATGTACATACTCACAACATCGAGAGCAAGCGCGAAGACCTGCACGACTGAGAACGAACAAGGAGGATACGACTATGACTTTCTATGGTTACAAACGTCCGGACGGCCGCGTGGGTGTCCGCAATCACATTCTGATCCTGCCCGCAAGTGTATGTGCATCCGATACCACCCGGATCGTGGCGTCCCAGGTAACGGGCGCGGTCACCTTTAACAACCAGAACGGCTGCAGCCAGGTGGGCAGCGATCAGCAGCTTACCATGGACGTGATGGCCGGCTACGCCGCCAACCCCAACGTTTACGGCACTGTGGTCATTTCTTTGGGCTGCGAGAACTGTCAGATGGATCTGGTGGTCAAAGCGATCCAGGAGCGCACCAACAAGCCCCTCAAGCAGGTTATCATCCAGGAGGCCGGCGGTACGCTGAAGGCCATCGAGCAGGCGGTCCGCTATGCAAAGGAGATGGCTGCGGAGGCTTCCATCCTGCAGCGTGAGGAGTTCCCCATCAGCGAGCTGATCATCGGCACCGAGTGCGGCGGCTCCGATCCCACCAGCGGTCTGGCTGCCAATCCCCTGATCGGCCAGCTGAGCGACCTGCTGGTCCAGCACAATTCCACCAGCGTACTCAGCGAGACCACCGAGTTTATCGGCGGCGAGCATCTGCTGGCAGCCCGTGCGGCCAACAAGGAGGTACACGACCGCATCTACGAGATCGTGCACCGCTACGAAAAGGCGCTGCAGCTGGTGGGCGAGGAAGTGCGTGAGGGCAATCCCAGCCCCGGCAACAAGGCAGGCGGTCTGACCACCCTGGAGGAGAAGAGCCTGGGCTGCATCCACAAGGGCGGCCACACTCCGGTGAATGCCGTGTACGATTACGCCAAGCAGCTGAACAAGGAAGAGGGCCTGGTCATCATGGACACTCCGGGCAACGATCCCTCCAGCGTGGCGGCCATGGTGGCTGGCGGCTGCCAGATTGTGGTGTTCTCCACCGGCCGCGGCACTCCCACCGGCAACCCCATCGCTCCGGTTATCAAGATCACCGGCAACCGCATCACCTACGCCAACATGGTGGACAACATTGATGTGGACGCAAGCCCCGTGATCTACGGACCCAAGACTCTGGAGCAGCTGGGCGACGAGCTGCTGGATCTGGTGGTGAAGGTGGCCAACGGCCAGCAGACCAAGGCGGAAAGCCTGGGCTATACCGAGATGGCGATTGCACGTGTCTGCAACTACGTATAATTCTTGAACCGGCTGCAAAGGCCCGCTCGAAAACGGGCGGGTCTTTGCGTGGTCTCTTACTTTATAATAAAAGGAGCGAATGCCAATGCGCTTGATTCGATTTGAAGAGGGAAGTTCTTCCCGGCTGGCGGTCCTGGACCCGACGGGAACAAGAGCCATGCCTGTTTCCGCACTGGGCGAGGGGCTTGAAGCCGCCGATTGGCTGGAGTTTATCCGCCGGGCTGCGCCGGAACAGATGATGCCGCTGGAAGCGTTTGCAAAAAGCGGCCGTGGCCCTTCAGAGGGGCTTTTGCTGGAACAGCTTCAGCTTCTGGCGCCGGTGGAGCGTCCCATCCATGATATCTTGTGTGTTGGCGTTAATTACCGGGCACATTATGAAGAATGTGCTGCCGCCGTCCATATGGAGGAGCCGGAGGCTGCCGTGTATTTTTCCAAGCGGTGCAGCCGGATGACCGGTCCGGAGGAAAGCGTGGAAAGCCATGCGGGCCTGGACCGGGCGCTGGATTACGAGGTGGAGCTGGCGGTCATTCTGGGCAAAGGCGGGCGTGACATTGCACCCCAGGATGTGGAGAACCACATCTTCGGCTACAGCGTGTTCAACGACATTTCCGCCCGCACCCTGCAGCACAGTCACGTGCAATGGTATCGGGGTAAAAGCCTGGATGGCTTTTGCGCCATGGGCCCCTGGATCGTCACCCGGGACGAGCTGACCATGCCCCTGCATCTGAATGTGGAGAGCCGCCTCAACGGAGAGGTGCGCCAGCATTCCAATACCCGGGCGTTTATTCGGGATATCCCAAAACTGATCAGCGAGCTGTCGCGCGGCATGACGCTGGAAGCGGGAGATATCATCATCAGCGGAACACCCGCCGGCGTGGGAATGGGCTTTGACCCGCCACGCTATATGAAGCCCGGCGATGTGATAGAATGCGAAGTGGAAGGCATTGGAGTTCTCCGCAACCGCATTCGAGAATAACTGCAAATCAATGAACAAAAGGAGCAAGCAGATTATGAGCAAAATCAGTTGGATGACTCCCGTGGTCACCGTTTTTCATGAGGATGGCACCCTGGACGTGGAAGGCAATAAAGCGGTTTATGAGCACCTGATCAAGGGCGGTGTGGACGGCATCGTGGTGATGGGTTCCACCGGCGAGTTCTTCAGCATGCCCATGGAGCAGAAAAAAGAGCTGATCCGTGTTGCGGCCGAGACCATCAAGGGCCGCACCCGCCTGCTGATCGGCACCAGCTGCATGGATTACCGCGAGACCATTGAGCTGGGCAATTACGCCATCGATCAGGGCGCCGAGGCCGTGATGATCATTCCTCCCTACTATTTCGCCCTGAGCGACGCCAGTGTGGAAGAGTATTTTGACCGTGTGGCCGACGGCATCCACGGCAACATCCTGATCTACAATTTCCCGGACCGTACCGGCTATGACATCAAGCCTCAGGTCACCCTGAACCTGGCCCGCCGCCACAAGAACATTGTGGGCTTCAAGGACACCGTGGTACCCATGGAGCATACCCGCGAGCTGATCAAGACCATGCGTCCCGAGTTCCCGGAGTTCGAGATTCTGTCCGGCTACGACGATAACTTCGTACATAATGTGATCAGCGGCGGCAACGGCAGCATCGGCGGCCTGTCCAACCTGATCCCTGAGGTCACCAGCGCACTGGCCAAGGCCGTGCGGGAAAACGACATGGAGAACATCCAGAAGTACCAGCGCGAGATCGACCAGTGGATGGATATCTACAGCATCGGCACCCCCTTCATCCCGGTGGTAAAGCGTGCGCTGCAGCTGCGCGGTCTGCCCATCAGCGATACCAGTACCGTGCCCTTCCTGCCGGTCACCAAGGAGCAGGAGGACCGTATCAAGGCCTTAATGACCAAGATGGGCATGCTGTGAGCTTGATTCCTTTTGACTTTCCCTTGACCATTTCTAATATCCTTCTTTCTCTCTCTTTTGCATAATGCATGCAAGCTGCAAGCAGGGGTGCTGGCTTTACGCCGGCATCCCTGTTTCAGCGCATGAAAATGGTCAAAACAGAGGGAAAAAGAAAAAATCAAAAAAATTGAAAAAACTCGAAAAAACCTATTGACAATACTAGGGGGGGATGGTATTATATTTGAGCAGCGTCTCCCAGGGAAGAACGACTAAGCGCCCGTAGCTCAGGTGGATAGAGCAACTGCCTTCTAAGCAGTGGGCCGGGGGTTCGAGTCCCTCCGGGCGCACCAAACATGTGGTGGCTATGGCGCAGTTGGCTAGCGCGCCAGATTGTGGCTCTGGAGGCCGTGGGTTCGAATCCCACTAGCCACCCCACTAAAAAAGCGAATTCGAAAGAGTTCGCTTTTTTCTATATCATCCCGCCGTTTTCGCACGGCGTTTCTGCTGGGTTGTCGCCAAGCGGTAAGGCACGGGACTTTGACTCCCGCATGCGTGGGTTCGAATCCCGCCAACCCAACCAAAACCGGCAAGCGTCATCAGGTGCTTGCCGGTTTTTTTCTTTTTCCGCCCTTCATTTGATTCCTCAGGCCGGTTTGGGAAGAAAAGAGGGAAGCTGTGGGGGAAGGAAATCGCTCTGAAAAAAAGAAAAATAAAAAAATGAAAAAAGTGGCAGTTTAGGGGTTGCATTTTTCATAAGGCTATGGTATTATATCTGAGCAGTAATTTGCGGCTTTAGCTCATCTGGTAGAGCGCCACCTTGCCAAGGTGGAGGTAGCGAGTTCGAGCCTCGTAAGCCGCTCCATTTTTTTTGGTGCTGTGGCCAAGTGGTAAGGCAAAGGTCTGCAAAACCTTCATTCACCAGTTCAAATCTGGTCAGCACCTCCACATGGAAAGATGGCTGAGCTGGTCTAAGGCGCACGACTGGAAATCGTGTGTGGGCCATAAACCCACCGAGGGTTCGAATCCCTCTCTTTCCGCCAAAGAAGAGAACCGATCGAGCAACAGCTCTTTCGGTTCTTTCTTTTTTACAAAGGAGCAGGGGATTCGAACCCGAAAGGGTGATCGCCGTGAAGAAAACCTGCCAGTGGCAGGTTTTTAGGTGATCTGCGCGCCGGGGCTGTGCCCCAAGCGCGGGAAGCTTTGCGCAGCAAAGATTTCCAAATCCCTCTCTTTCCGCCAAAGAAGAGAACCGATTGAGCAACAGCTCTTTCGGTTCTTTCTTTTTTACAAAGGAGCAGGGGATTCGAACCCGAAAGGGTGATCGCCGTGAAGAAAACCTGCCAGTGGCAGGTTTTTAGGTGATCTGCGCGCCGGGGCTGTGCCCCAAGCGCGGGAAGCTTTGCGCAGCAAAGATTTCCAAATCCCTCTCTTTCCGCCAAAGAAGAGAACCGATCGAGCAATAGCTCTTTCGGTTCTTTCTTTTTTACAAAAGAGCAGGGGATTCGAACCCGAACAGATGGATACCTAAAAAATCTGTAAGCTGAACGGCTTACAGATTTCTTTTTGCTATAATAGAAAATGATTCGTCATTCGGACCGGAAGCAAGGATTTCCCAAACGTCGGGCCCCGGGGAAGGAGAGCGCCCGGCGAAGAGCGGCGGCGCCTGTCCGCTGCTTTTTGCCGGGCGTCCGGTCCTGGGAGAGGGTTCAGCCAGCCTGGTGATCGTCCAGCGTCAGCCAGTCCAGTTGTGCCGGGTCCACACCAACGGTACAGTAGAACAGCCGGGCGTCAATGTGCAGGATGGCGCACAGGCGCAGCAGCAGCTGTCCGCTGGGGGTACGCCGTCCGCTTTCGATTTGCTGATACCAGCGGGTCGAGATTCCCGCAAGCTCCGCCACGGTTTCCTGTGTAAGACCCAGTTGGTGGCGGCGGACAAAGATCTCAGATGAAAATGCACGTTTGAATTTCATGCCGCAAGATTCCTCCTTTTCTTCTTATTAATAGTGTAGTGCGTTTTGCGGCTTTGTGGGAAAAAAGGTGCTGAAGTAGGCAAATTTGGCGGATTTGTACCGGTTTTGTGCCAAAATCGCCGACAAAAAGAGCTCTTGAAAAAGATGAGAAAAAAGGTTATATTTGTGCTGGACAGATTGCCGGTCCTCTGTTATGATAAATTCATAAAGGTATAATGGCCGCGCGCATTTTGTGAAACCTGATCAAAAAGGAACGAAATGGAGAGCGGCATGGTTTTTGCCAGTGAAATATGGTATACTGTAAAAAATAGTTTTGGATTCAACATGAGCTGCAGCTCTCTGCTTGTGAGAAGAGCAGGTGCTGTGCTCGATCTAAAGTGGGGATTTTGGTTGTGAGTTTGGAAGTAACGATGTTCGGCGGCTTCGTGCTGCGGCACAACGGAAACACGCTCAAACTGGAGCGAAATAACGTCACGCGTTCCATGCAGGTGCTTCAGATGCTGCTGTTCCATGGAGAGGAAGGCGTGCCCAAGGACGTTTTGATGGATCAGCTGTTCGGCTACGAGGACGGTGTGACCAATCCGGCCAACAACCTGAAGGTGACCATCAGCAACCTGCGGCGCATCCTCAAGCAGGTCGGCCTGGAGGATACCACTGTGGTGTTCAAGGCGGGCAGCTATCATCTGGTTTCGTCGGAAGAGATCATTGTGGATGCCTTCCAGTTTCACCAGCAGGCCGAAATTGCTTTGGCTGCTCAGGGTGACGAGCGAGTCACTCTGCTGGAAAATGCCTGCGATCTTTACAACGGCGATTTTCTGCCCCATCTGGCGGGCTGCGACTGGGCGATGGTGGCTTCGGTACATTATAAAGAAGAATACGCCGCCTGCGTGCATGCACTTTGCAGTGAACTGGAGCAGCGCCAGGACTGGCAGCGGATGCTGCGCATCTCCACGCAGGCTTCGGGCCTGTGTCCTCAGGAGGATTGGGATATCCTGCGCATCCAGAGCCTGCTTGCCATGCAGCGTTACCAGGAGGCGAAGGAGGTCTATGAGGAGACCGCCAATCGGATGCTGGATGAATTCGGCGTCAAGCCCAGTGACCGGCTGAACGAATGCATGCGCCAGCTGGAAAATGTGCTGCCCAGCAGCAAGGCTTCGCTGGAACAGCTGCAGGAAGTTTTGAAGGAAGAGGATGTGTCCCGAGGGGCTTACTATTGTCCCTTCCCCAGTTTTATTGATACATACCGCACCGTCAGCCGTATGCTGGAGCGCAGCGGCCAGTCGGCCTATCTGATGATGTGCTGGGTCACCGATAAGCAGGGGCACCGCATCGAGCAGCGGGGCCAGGTGGCTCAGGTAATGCCCCAGGTGGGTGAGGCGATCCATTCCGCCCTGCGTCGTGGCGATATCTACACCCGCGCAGAGGACGACCGCTTCCTGATCCTGCTTATGGGCATCAATCGGGAGAACTGCAGCATTGTCATCCAGCGCATTGATGAGTGCTATACCGCCCTGCGCCGTGGCAGCCGCGGTACCGCCGTGACGCTCCACTATAAAATGGCCCCCGTGGGGGATCTGTGTCCCCAGCAGTGGAAGAGCGGCAGCGTGAACTGGGGCTGATCTTTAACGGTTGGCAGATTGACCCGCAGAAATAAAGGGTAAAAGTTCATAGGAAAATGAAAGGACCTGTGTGCCGGTGTTGGCATACAGGTCCTTTTTTGCGCTCATTTTGATCGAAAACCCCATACTTTTTGAGGAAAATGAGTCTGGCGGGTAAAAAAAGAGATGCCGATTACGAAAACTACCTCTGAGGAACGCTCACTTTAACCGTTCCTTTACTTGACGATGGTATAGTGGTAAGTGTCAAAACAGTAAAAAGGAGGGATGGGCATGGAACAACAGGCAGTCAGCAGTGGACCGCTGCATTTGATCACCGTTTGCGTGGACAGCGGCGAGCATAGCCGAATGAGCGGGCGGATCTACCACCGGTTCAGCCAGCAGCCCATCACCTTTCTGGGGGCCGAAGGAGTGCTCTTCTCCATCGAAAAGCTGATGGACGAATGGGACTATCCCCAGTCCACCCTGAAAATGCGAAGTTTTGCACCATCCTCACCCCATCAAAGGAGGCAGCCAGGCATGGCGGGAAAGGCAATCAATGATCCTCTGGCATATACCGGGCAGGATGCCACCTTCGTGGTCCATGTGAAATACCGGCAGAATGCCACATGGCAGGGCACGGTGACATGGGCCGATAAAAACAAGCAGCAGAATTTCCGAAGCGCGCTGGAACTGATCAAATTAATGGACAGCGCCATGGACGAAAGCTTACCACCCGAACAAGAGCAAACGGCCGAGCAGGGCGCGGCGCTCATCAATGGATAACGAAACGAACTTAGGAGGCAGCAGCTATGAAACACAAAATGTGGAGCCGTTTACTCAGCATGGCGCTGGCAGTGATGATGATCGTCAGCATCGTGCCAAACAGCGCATTTGCCGAGGCGGCCAACGAGATCACCAGCACCAGCCAGGTGCAGGAGATTCCCGCTGAGGAAACCCAGACTCCGGAGGAGGTAACTGTGCCGGAGGCGGAAACTCCCGCCGAGCCCAGCACCGAGCCTGCTCCCACCGAGGAACCTGTGGCTGAACCCACTGCGGAACCTACGGTAGAGCCGACCGCCGAGCCCACCCAGGCTCCGGCTGAGACTGCTGTTCCCAGTGAGCAGCCCAGCGCCGAGCCCACTGCGGCTCCCGAGGCCACGGAAACCCCGAACGCCAGCGCGCAGCCCAGCGAGACTCCCGCTGCCAGCGCAACTCCTGCGCCCAGCGAGAGCCCTGTGCCCAGTGAGACTCCCGAGCCCACCGAGACTCCTGAGGTAACTGAGGAGCCTGTGGTGCTGAATGAGAAAGAATACACAGTTTCTGCCGAGACCTCTGATGGCGTGAAGGTGGAAGTAACTGTGCCTGCTGAAACTCTGCCCGAAGGTGCCGAACTGAAGGTGGATCGGCTGGCCGAGGGCAGTGAGGATTATAATGCCGCCCAGAAAACTCTGGAAGAAAATGGCGTGGAGTTTGACGGTTTTGCTGCGCTGGACATTCGCTTTGAAATGAACGGTGAAGAGGTGGAGCCTGTTCAGCCTGTTCAGGTGAAGATCATTGCCAACAATGTTCTGCCTGAGGAGGTAGACCCTGCCACTGTAGCGGTGCAGCATCTGAAAGAAAATGAAGACGGCACCGTGACCGTGGAAAACGTGGCGGTTGCTGAAACCGTTGATGAAAATACCGTACAGGCCGATATGCCTGCAATGATAGTCGCAGTTCCTGCAGAGGAGCAGGCTGGTGAAGCGCAGCCTGCGGAAGAACCCGGCATAGTGACTGCCGATGGTTCTGCATTGATTGCAGAATTTACTGTGGACCGTTTTTCTCACTTTACTGTAACATGGGAAGGCTGGTGGACTAATCGAATCACTGTTCAGTATGTGGATAAGAACGATGTTAACCATGAGGTTGATGTTCCGGATGCACCTACTGGAAATATTGACGCCGACAAAGGCAAACTAGAGTCTCTCGATACATATAAAGAGTATGCCACTAATGCGGGCTATGAAGTAACAGATGTTCAAGTATATAACGACTCTGGACGTCGGCAAGCTAGGAACGTTTCAAGCATTCAGTATAAAGATGAAAAGCTTCAATATAGAGCCTCCGGAGAATGGAAACGTTTTTCGGATGGCGATGTGCTAAAAATTCTTTGTTACAAGCCTGTAGAGTATACTCCCGTTGATACTGTCGACAGCTATGGTGAAGGTGTTAAGCTGTACATGGTGGATTTTGCCAGCGAATGGACAGCCGGCGAAATGGGG
>NHCFR00700__coassemble_1020_pt1 | contig 36366 bp, 39 predicted proteins | sample NHCFR00700__metabat2_high_PE_065 | metagenome-assembled genome bin NHCFR00700
GTATCGGTTGAGCAAAAGTCAGCGTGGGATTGATGTGGTATCTTTATCTAAGTGATACCTCGGTCTCCCACTTGCTCACCGCCGGGGCGCTCACCCCCAGTCGGGCCGCCAGCTGCTCCTGGGTCAGGCCCTTTTCTTTGCGGCGGGCCGCGATGGCCGCGCCGATCTTCATCCGGTTCAGTTCCATGGTGTGCTCCTTATTCGGGTTAAATGGGTGGATGTGCGCCGCGCTCCTTCTGCTTTTATTGTAGTGCATCCCGCCCGCCGCCACAAGCGACGGGTGGTTACGCGCCGGGCAGGGTTTTCTGCCCGCCGGTTACAAAAATGCCCCGGCAGCCGTTTTTTTGGCCGCCGGGGCGTTTACTTTTTTCAAAAATCTCAGGCCCGCTTCGGCTTCACCAGCAGGGTGTCCGCCATGGTGAACACGTCGGGCACGCCCTTGTAGGCGCACCACTGGGGCATTTTGGCGTAGCGGTGGGCCACCAGCCGGAAGCAGCGCAGCGGCTCGTTCACCGGGAAGACAAAATCCTGCCGGGCGATCTCCCGCGCACAGGGGGCGCAGGGCAGGTGCAGCGTGTCCTTCAAGGTCAGATGCTCCGGGTCCGGCCCGGTGAACAGCTCGATATACTCCGGGAAGACGATGCCGGACCGGTGGTGGGACAAAAAGCCCAGCCCGATGCTTTCGATCTCGGTTTCCTCCGGCAGCAGAGCGGTCACGTCCAGATTTTCCAGCGTGCCCAGCCACTGGCCGCAGAGGTAATCGCAGCTGCCCCGCCGGGGGTCCAGCAAGCCCTGAATACCGCCCGCCGAGAACACCGGCCGGGGGTCAAAGCGGGTGGGGCTTTGCAGCTCCATTTCGGTGAGAAGGAACTGGTAGTGGGCACACACCGGCTCGCTCACCCGGCCGTCCGCCAGGAAGAGCCGGGCGCAGAGGGTGGTGTCCTTTTGCAGCGGGATGGGCCCGGTGTACACCGGGGAATGCTCGTCGGGCAGGGTGCCGTCGGTGGTATAGCGCAGAACGCCCTCCTGCCGGGCGGTCAGGGTGATGCTGGCCTGGGTGCCCGCCGGGAACACGCACTCGGGCGGGTCCAGCTGGGGCGTGAAGGGCGGCACGGCTCCGCTCTCCGTCCACGGGGTCTGCACGCTGTCCAGCGGCGCGGGGTCTTCCAGGTACTGAGCGGTGAACATGGGCTCGGTGAGGGGAGCGTCCGCCAGCAGCAGGCAGATCTTGCCCGCCTTTGGGGCGATGCGCACCCCGTCCGCCCCGGCCCGGGTCAAGGTGCCGGTCTCCACCGTGAAGCGGTAGGCAAAGCCCTCGTGCATCATCTCAACGCACCGGCCCTCGGCGGCGCGGAACACCGGCAGCCGGTCGAAGACCAGGTTATAGTCGCCTTCCAGAATAAGCCGGTCCGGCAGCATGGAAAAGCGGGCCAGCAGCGCGCCGGTTGCCGGGTCGGTCAGCTCGGCCCGGGCCTCGGTCTCACTGGCGGCGTAAAAGCAGATGCGGCCCTCCGGCTCGGCGCCGTCCGCACCCACCAGCCGGATAAAGGGGCGGGGGTCGTCCTGTCCGGCCCAGAGCTGGGGGAAGAGCAGGGGCAGCGCGTCGAAGGTGCTCTTGGCATTTGTCATGGCGTGCTGGCGGTAGCGGGAGAGGTATTCGTCCCGGTAGAGGAAGAAGTCCCGCACCCGCAGACGGCCCTCTTCGCCCAGAAAGCCCACCCGGTAGCAGCAGGAGGCGTACCACTGGGCGCTCAGCTCGTGGGCGGCGTTCCAGTCGTGGGAGGCCTGCCAGGTCATGGGCGGGGTGATGCGGTATTTTTTGCGGAACCACTCGCCGCTGGCCGCCATGGTCTCCACCCGGGCCAGGCCCTCCTTGGCCAGACGTTCCACCAGATTCAGCTGGGGCAGCAGGCCGGGGCCGATGTTCTCCCACAAAAAGTTGTTCTCCTGGCCCACCTGGGCGTAGCCGATGCCCAGCGAGTCCTCTTTGGTGATGGTGTCGAACATCCACTGGATCCACTGCTCGTCCCGGCCGGTGAGCCAGGCGGGCTCCAGGGTGAACACCATGCCGTATAAGTCCGGGCGCAGGTTCTGTTCAAAGTTGTAGATGGGGTCCGGCCCCAGCAGACGGAATACCGGAACCGGCAGCTGGTTCGCCGGGTCCTGGGCGGGCAGGTTCTCGTTCTGGCGGCTGGGGAAGTAGACCCCGTTGGGCCAGCCGCCCCACAAAGTAAAGCCGTCGGTGCCGATCTGGTCCCGGCAGGTGGCTGCGGCGGTGATGCCGTATCGTTCGGCGGCGTATTCCAGGGTCACGGTGTCCAGCACCCAGGAGCCGATGCTCTTGGGGTACTTGCCAAAGACGGAAAAGAAGGTGTCCATGTAGGCGTCCACCAGGCGCTTGCGCTCCTCCGGCTCGTAGCCGATGCAGTAGGCGCTGTTCACCCGCTCGTCGAACTCCTCGGTCACCTGGCCGCGAAAGCGCACCCCGGCCTTTTCACACAGCTCCCGGGTGATCTCCCACCAGGCGGAGATTTCGTCCTGGGGGGCGGTCTCCTCCCGCAGCAGCTTCTGGTAGCGGGGGTCGGTGAGCGCGTCGTATTTCAGCGCGTAGGTGGCGGGCAGGCCATACTGCCGCACCAGCTGAATCTGCTTGCGGATGGTGTCGAAGTCGTCCTGAATGAAGCGGCTGGGCTCCTCGTGGGACTTGCGGATGAAGTTGTAGATGTTGATGATGGCTGTTTTTTTCATAGCGTCCTCCCCCCGGCCGCCGGGCGGCGCGGAGTTTTTTCGGGCCGTGTCCGCCGCGGTGGGGGCGGGCTGCGGGCCAATCCAACAATACCATATCACACCCGGCGGCGCTTTGCCAGATGCTATTGGAAGGCAGGCGCAAAAAAAGCCCCGGACCCGAGGAACTCGGGTCTGGGGCAAGAGGGTCAGCGGGGCTGGCGCAGCATCCGGCGCAGAGCCAGCAGCGCCGCGAACAGCACCGCAGCCACCGGCCAGATGATCCAGGTGCGGGCCCACTGGCCGGTGTAAAAGCTCACCGCCAGATAGATGGCAGTGGTCAGGCACCAGTAGAAGCCGGCGAAGGGATCGTTGCGCCGGTTCTCCGCCTTGTGCTCCCGGGAGTAGTCGCCTTCCTCCAGCAGCTTTTCGTAGGTCTCCCAGAGGCAGGCCACCCGGATGATGATGTACACACCCACGGCAATGAGGGTCAGCAGCAGGCAGACCGCGAACACGCAGGCCAGCTCGGATTCCAGCGCCATGCAGAAGAACAGCGGCACCACGCTCAGGATGCACAGCACGATGCCCACCACCAGGCCCGAATGATAGGTGGAAGCAAAGGCTTCCCGCTTGGTCTCCACGATGCCGGCCACCCCGTATTCCAGGGCGATGGGCTCCTTTTCCAGAAATTCATACCGCTCCAGCTTGATGCCGCTGGGCAGCAGGATGGCCACGCCCGCCGCCACGATCACGAACAGAAACAGCAGGCCGATAGCGGCGGCCACGTCCTCGCTGAGGGCGAGCCGCCCGTGCTCTGCCATACCGGCAATGGCCACCAGCGGAACCGGCGACAGGATGAACAGCGCCACCGCCAGCGCAATGAATTTGTGGCAGCGCGCGCTCAGGTCCATATAGGTGTTGGCATCCTCCAGCGAGATGGGCCGGGGCGCGGGGCCTTCCTCCAGGATGGGGGCGGCGCAGCCCTCCTCCTCGGCGGCGTTGTCCTTTAATAAATAATCGGTGCTCACCCCGAACAGCTCGCTCATCTTTAAAATCTTATCCAGGTCCGGCATGGAGGCCATGGACTCCCACTTGGACACCGACTGCCGGGACACGCCCAGCTGGACCGCCAGCTCCTCCTGGGACCAGCCCTGGGCCTTGCGCAGCTTCATGATTTTTTCTGCTAAGATCATATTCCCACAACTCCTTCTCACGGGTTCTGTTTTGCTGCTCTCATTGTAGCAGAAGCGCCGGTTACCCGCCACCCAGTTTGCTGGTCAATTTGTCAACCGGCGGTTGCAACGAGGGGAAATCGGCTGTGCAGGCCCGCCCTCCGGGCAAAAATAAGCCGCCCGGCCCCCTTTTTTAACAGGGACCGGGCGGCTTTGCGGTTTGGAGGCATCTTTAAAAATGCCGTATGAGAAAGAAGGAATAGAACAAAAAAGAATGGAAAAACAGATGGGAAGGGGAAAACTCAGCGGATGTCCTTCCAGTTGGTCACGTGGTTTTCCCAGATGTAGCTGTAGTTCTTCGCCAGCTCGCGGGCGGTCATGGGCTTTTGGCCGGTGAGCAGCTCCACGTCATCCGAGGCAACGTCCATCAGGCCCTCGGCGATGCTGCCCTCGTTGGTCACCATGTCGTTGCCGCACCAGGGTACCGGGGACCGGGAATAGTCGCCGGTGGCGGTGCGGGGGAAGCGGGTGGTTTGTTTTCTTTATAACAGCTTTCGAAGTCTGCCGCCAGATGCAGTTTTTTCGCTGCGTCCTTACAAAAAGGCAAAGCTGTCAGCCTGCTTCACAGCCCGGCGTTTCTGTCAGGACAGAGGGAGGAGTTTGACCGGCAAAAAAACGGCGCGCACCGGGGAAAATCCCTTGGGTGCGCGCCGTTTTGGCGTTTTGTTTTGTCGTTACATCTCTTCCAGCGGCTCGGCCAGCTGGCGCAGCAGAATCCGTTCCAGCTGGGCGGAAAGCCGGGCGGCGTCCAGCTCGCGGCGGCCGCCGTAGTCCAGCAGGATGCCGGTGAGCGCCCGGGAATTGTAATCCAGAAAGACCTCCCGGTCCGGCTGGTTCACCGCAAAGTCCGGCCGGAAGCGTTCCAGCAGCCCGTTCAGAAAGACCCGCACGCAGGCGGTGAGGGCGTCGGTAAAGCGCTGCCGCCGGTGGGAACAGAGAAGCTTGTGCAGCACGTCGAATTGCCCGGCGGTGTGGGCGATCAGCAGCTCCAGCCCGCAGCGAAGCTGGGGCAGCTCCAGGCTCTGGCGCAGCAGCTGCTCGGTCTCGCGGCGGACGGACCACTCCATCACGTCGTTGATGTCCTGAAAATGGTAGTAAAAGGTCTGGCGGGAGATGTGGCGCTCCTCGATCAGCGCCTTCACGGTGATCTTGTCCACATTGCCCCGGCTGTGGTAAAATTACCGGCTCAGCGTGTCCAGCTCCCGCTGAATCAGCTCGTTTGCGATGGTGAAGGCCTCGATGCGCCGTTTTGCCAGCGTGAGCTGGGATTTGTAGCGGGCCGGGTCTTCCTTTGCTTCAAAGGTCTTCACCGTCTGGCGAAGCTTGTGCAGGGTGGAGTCGATCTGGCGCTTTGCTTCGGCCAGCTCTTCGCGGGTGTAGTCCATGGGGTGTCCTCTCTCAAATATCACATCTGGCCCTTCCAGACCCGGGCCAGAATGTCCTTTAATACCAGCAGTGCGTCGGTGGTGTTGTAGCCGTATTCCACCTGCAGCTGGGTGAGCATCTCCCGCAGCTGGGGGGCGTAGTCCTGGATGCGCACCGTCTTGTGGTAGGTGGCCAGCACCGGGTATTTCTTGCTCCATACCTTGTTCCAGTCGATCTTGGCCTGGGCCTCCTTGCTCACGCTGTCGATCATCTCCCGGGCCTGCTGCTCGTCAAAATCGTATTCCACCAGCTCGTCCAGCGTGATGTGGTACAAAACGGCCAGCCGTTTGGACTGGCGGATGTCCGGCAATGTTTCTCCGGTCTCCCACTTGGAGATGGTCTGGCGGGAAACCCCCAGCTTTCCGGCCACATCCTCCTGGGAAAGACCGCTCTTTTTGCGGGCGTGATACAAACCGCTTGCAAAGCTCATGGGCAAAACCTCCTGTTGTGTTTGATTTTCTGCCCTTTCAGTATACCGCCAACCGCGCCAAAAGGCCACCAACCAAACCTGCCGGTTTCGCCCGGTTTGTTAACATCACTTGATGAGGGCGAACCGGTAGGCCTCTTCGGTCCAGTCCAGCAGCTCGGCGTCCACCTCTTTGGAGGTCGTGAGCAGGATGTGGTGGGTCCAGCGGTTGGGGTAGGGCTCGGTGGCCACCGCCACCCGGGGGGACTCCTTGTGATAGGAAAGCCCCAGGCTCACCAGCAGGTATTCCTCCGGCCAGCCCTTGACCTTGCGCCAGGGCAGCGACGCCGCCGCGAACACATACCGGTTGCGCAGCGAGATCTGGGTACGGCTCACCTTGGCGGTGAAGGCAAGGCCCCGGTCCGCAAGCCCTTGGCAAAACGCCTCGTAGATGGGCAGCATTTGGGGCATGGAATCAAAAAACAGCAGCTCGTCGTCGGTCATGATTGCACACCTGCCTTTTTGGATTTTTCTTATTATATTATAGCTCCGGAGAGCGGGGCGGGGCAACGGTCAGCGGTGCAGGTCTTTTTGAGCGGCCAGCGCCCGGCGGCGGAAATACAGCTTGCAGAAGCCGAAGGCGCCCACGGCGGCCAGCGCCAGGTTCAGCCAGCTGAGCTGCTGCAGATGGCTGTTGGCCAGATTGGCAAAGCCGGGCAGCACGTTAACCGCCATGATCACGCCGCAGAGGGCCAGCACGCCGTCCAGATGGCGCAGCACGCCCTCCAGGTCCGAGAAGATTTCAAAGGGCTGGCCGTCCGATTTCTTTTTCAGGTAGATCCAGTTCAGGCAGCGGCCCACCACCTGGATGCCGGTCTCCTCCAGAAAGGCCAGGTAGTCCGGGTCGGCCTTGCGCAGCAGCTGCAGCTGGTACTGATATTCGCCCGGCTCGCCCTGCTCGAATTCATACACGAAAACCCCCGCCCGGCACAGCTGCCAGCCCTGGCGGCTCATCTCGTTCAGCCAGGCGATCTCCTTTTCAAAGTTCCAGACAAAAAACGTGCGGTGGATGATCTTTTTCATACCGAACTCCCTCCTGTGACCTGTTCGCCGTTTTTCACCAGCTCCCGCAGCCGGGCCAGCTCGCTCTCCACGGCGGCGCGGCCCGCGGCCGTGATGCGGTATTCCTTTTTCCGACTGCCCGGGGTGCAGGGCAGCGCCTCGATCCAGCCCTTGTCCTGCAGGGTGTTCAGCGCGCCGTACAAAGTGCCCGCCGCCAGCCGCACCCGCCCGCCGGAAAATTCCTCGGCCTTCTGCATGATGCCGTAGCCGTGCAGCGGCTGATACAGCGAAAGCAGAATGTAATAAAAGGCCTCGGTCAGTGCGATGTGTTCGTTCATCTGCGGCCCTCCTTTTTGCTTGCTCGGAAAGCGTTATATCGTCTTCCGATATAACTATATCAGGTGCCGATATACTTGTCAAGCGGCCGGGCATCCGGCGGCAGGGTGGGAAGGGGGAGGCTTGCGACAAAAATCTATGGAAGAGAGGGCGGAAAAAATAAATTAGCACTCTAATCCGTAGAGTGCTAACAATTAACAAAATGTTCATAAATCAACCGATTTTATGTCACAAACCGGCGGTAGAATAGAGTTGTCAAAAGGGAACGGGAGCCAAGGACAAAGGCCCTTGGAAGCCAACCCGGACAATTCCGATTGACAAAGCGGTGCAGCCCCCGCGTACCATGCGCACCGCTTTTTCGGTGGCAACACCGTACAATTCACGCCTGCCGGCTCAGGCGGCGTATCGCGCCAAAATTTTCCGTGGAATTTTCCCAAAATGCTCGCCAAGCCACCAAGGCTTGTCTGTGCTTTTGGGTTCATTCCGCAAAAAATTTTCCCGCGCGCTTCACCACCTGGAATTGCACCGTGCTGCCACAATAAAAATCCATTTCAAATGGCGCGGAGCAAAGGAGCAATTTATGTTTGGTATGATTCCGTTTGGCCGTGAAGAAAACAGTTTGTTCAACTATCTGGATAACATGGAGCGCAGCCTGTTCACCGGTTTCGGCGATATGAGTCAGTTCCGCTGCGACATTCAGGATAAGGGCGATGCCTACCTGATGGAGGCGGAGCTGCCCGGCTTCAACAAGGAGGACATCGCCATCGACCTGAACGGCGATAACCTGATGATCACCGCCCGCCACAACTCCGAGAGCGGCGAGAAGGACGAAAAAGGCAACTACGTGCGCCGGGAACGGAAGTTCGGTTCCTTCAGCCGGAGCTTCGACGTGAGCGGCATCGACACCACCGCCATCAAGGCCGCCTACAACAACGGCATTCTGGAGCTGACTCTGCCCAAGAAGGGCGAGGTAGCCCCCGCCTCCCGCAGCATCCAGATCGAGGGCTAAGCGCAGAGCAGAGCCCCCACGGCAGAAAAGCAGAAAAGGGCCCCGGCCAGCTGTCCACTGGCCGGGGCCCTTTTTGTGCATGCTCGGGCAGGATGACGCATCCGGCGGACGAAATTCCCGCCCGGTGTGCTGGAAAAATTCCCATCGCTCTGCTATGATGGAGACAAAAAGGAGGGCGACGGAATGAGTCTGGCAAAACGAATCGCAGCCTGCCGCAAGCAGGCGGGACTTTCACAGGAAAAGCTGGCTGAGCGCATGGGCGTGAGCCGGCAGACGATCTCCCGCTGGGAGACCGGGGAGGCGCGACCGGATCTGGAAAAGTTTGAACAGCTGTGCGGTGTCTTTTCGGTCAGCGCCGACACCCTGCTGTTCGGCGCCCAAAGCCCGGCGCAGCCGGACGGCCGGGAGCAGTCCCGGCGGGCAAAGGCACATTTTCGCATGGCGGCGGCAGTGGTGCTGGCGGCGGCGGGTGTGCTGCTGGTGGCAGCGGCGCTGCTGTTTGCTCTGATTGAAAGCCAGCAGCCCTATCAGACCTGGTATACAGCGCTGGGGCCGTACGCCAGCCATCTGTTCTGCACCTGGCGGGTGTGGCTGCTGGTGCTGGGCATCGGAATGGCCGGGGCAGGTGGAGTGTGCATCGCGCGGGAATACCGGCGGCTGTAACAGCGTTACAGCTCCCACACCGCCGGGCAGGTGCTGGACACCGCCACCGCGCCCGCGCCCAGTGCGTCGATCACATCCTGCTTGTCGGCGATCAGGCCGCTGGCGATGAGCGGCGCGTTCAGTTCATGGCTTAAGCGGGCGATGAGCTTGGGCATCAGGCCGGGCAGAATCTCGATGAAGTCCGCCCACTGGCTGCCGCCGCTTTTGCGCAGGCTTTGCAGGGCCATGTTATCCAAAAGGAAGGTGCGGTACACCCCCGCAAGCCCCAGGGCCTTGGCCCGCCGCACCAGCGCCGCCTTGGTGCTGATGACCCCGTCCGCCTCGGTGGCCCCGACCAGGTATTCCACCGCCGCCTCCCGGGCGGAAAGGCCGTCCAGCAGGTCCACGTCCACAAAAACGGTCTTGCCCGCCTTCTTCAGCCGCCGGACGATGTCCGGGATGCTCACCACCGAGCCGTACAGCACGAACACCACCGGCTTCGGGTTTTGAAGGCAGCGGGCAAGACCCTCCTCGTCCTTGATGGCGATGATGATGGGGTTTTCCTCCAGCAGAGCGGGCAGCGGGGTGATCATGGGGCATCCTCTTTTCGTTTGTGATGATACCTATTATAGCACCCCAAAGCCGGGCCCCACAACGCTTTGTGCGCATGGCACAAAAAGCCGGGGATAATTTTTGCGGGTCTGCCCATTGCGCCCCGGCGGCAGCGGCCTCTATAATAATAGTACGACCAATAAACGCGGCCCGCGTGCCGCCAGAAAAATACCCGGGGCTTTCGGCAGGCTCCGGCCTGTGCAAGAGTGAAGAGCAGCAGAACAAACGCCATGACGGTGTATTTCTGTTGCTCTTTTTTTGGGCGCTGCCACGACCTTCACGCCTGACGGCTCAGGCGGCGTATCGCACCAAAATTTTCCGTGGAATTTTCCAAAAATGCTCGCCAATCCACAAAGGATTGCCTGCGCTTTTTGGTTCATTCCGCAAAAAATTTTCCGGCGCGCTCCACCACCTGGAAGGCAGTGTCACCGCCCAGTTGGGCGCGCCTGCCCCGAAATTCAGCGATCAAAACGAGGTGCATGATGACAAAGCAAAGAAAATGGTTCAAACGAATCGGGCTGGCGCTGCTGGCTCTGGTGCTGGCGGTGGGGGGTTATGTGCTCTACCTGCAAACCGGCTATTACCGCATTCCGGATGGCGAGACCCTCACAGTGGAAAATCCCCAGACCGGGCAGCTGGCCCCCGGGCAGGACTACACCGCCGTGACCTACAACATCGGCTTTGGCGCCTACGGGCCGGACTACAGCTTCTTCATGGACACCGGCACCATGGCGGACGGCACCCCGGTGCAGGGCAAATGGGGCAAGGCCAGAAGCAAGGAAGCGGTGCTGGCCAACACCCGGGGCGCGCTGGATACTATCGCCGCCCAGAACGTGGACTTCCTGCTTTTGCAGGAGGTGGACGTGGATGCCCACCGCAGCTGGCAGGTGGACCAGCGGGCCATGCTGAAAGAGGGGCTGCCCGGTTACGGCGCGGTGTTTGCCTCCAACTTCCACACTCGGTACCTGTTCTACCCCTTCCACGACCCCCACGGCGCGGTGGATGCGGGCCTGCTCACCTTCAGTCGGTATCAGGTGGAGGAAGCGGTGCGCCGCAGCTACCCGGTGGACGAGAGCTTCTTTGTAAAATTTACCGACCTGGATCGCTGCTTTGCCCAGCTGCGCATCCCGGTGGAGGGCGGGGGAGAGCTGGTGCTCATCAACAGCCACATGTCCGCCTACGACGAGGGCGGCACCGTGCGAGCCCGCCAGCTGGAAATGCTCTGCGACGTGATGGAGACCGAATACCAAAAGGGCAATTACGTGATCGTGGGCGGCGACTTCAACCACGCTCTGGGCGAGGGAACGGCCGAGGCCTTTGAAAGCGGCCAGCAGCTGCCGGGCTGGGTGGCCCAGCTCACCGATGAGGACCTGCCCGAGGGCTTTTCCCTCCGGCGGGCGGAGAATGAGTACCAGACCCCCACCTGCCGCACGGCAGACATTCCCTGGGAGCCGGGGGTCAACTACACCACCGTGCTGGACGGATTCATTGTGTCCGACAACATCACCGCCACGGCGGAAAATATCGACACCGATTTTGCTTACAGCGACCACAACCCGGTGAAGCTCACCTTCCGGCTGGGTCAGGCTGCGGAATAAAAGGAGGAAACAGTTATGGTAGATGTGGCAATCATCGGCTGCGGCGTGACCGGCGCGGCGGTGGCATACCACCTGGCGAAAAAGCAGGTCAGCGTGCTGATTCTGGAAGCGGAAAACGATGTGTCCATGGGCACCACCAAGGCCAACAGCGCCATTCTGCACGCGGGCTACGACCCGGAGCCGGGCACCCGGATGGCGGCGCTCAATGTTCGGGGCAGCGCAATGGCGAAGGAAATCTGCGCCGCGCTGGATGTGCCCTACAAGCAAATTGGCAGCTTTGTGGTGGCCTTCGGCCCCGAGCAGGAAAAGACCCTGCGGCGGCTTTATGAAAACGGCATCGCCAATGGGGTGCCGGGGCTGGAAATCATAAGCGGCGAAAAGGCCCGGGAAATGGAGCCGAATCTCTCGCCGGAGATCACCGCCGCCCTGCACGCGCCCAGCGCAGCCATCGTGAGCCCTTGGGAGTTTGCGCTGGCCATGGCGGAAAACGCGGTGGAAAACGGGGCTGACCTGCACTTGGAAACCCGGGTCGCCGGCCTTGCACCCATCGAGGGCGGCTGGAAGATCGAGACCACCAAGGGCGACTTTGAAGCCCGCTTTGTGGTGAACGCCGCCGGTGTGGACGCGGGCGCGGTGCACGCGCTGGCCGCGCCGGAGAATTTTGTCACCAAACCCTGCCGGGGCGAGTATTATCTGCTGGACAAATCCGCCGGCAGCACCGTGGGCCGGGTCATCTTCCAGTGCCCCACCACCGCGGGCAAAGGCGTGCTGGTGGCCCCCACGGTGCACGGCAATCTGATCGTCGGCCCCAACGCTCAGGACATTGCGGATACCGCCGATACCGCCACCACCGCCATGGGCCTTGCCCAGGTGGCCCAGAGCGCCCGCAAGAGCGTGCCCGGCGTGGATCTTTCCGCCTGCATCCGCAACTTTGCGGGCATCCGGGCCAACACCGACCGGCCGGACTTTGTCATCCAGTGGGCGGCGCCCGGTATGCTGGATCTGGCGGGCATGAAGAGCCCGGGCCTTTCCGCCGCCGCAGCGGTGGGCGAGGAGGCCGCGGCCCTGCTCGAGCGGGCGGGCCTTGTTTTGACGGATAAGCCAGACCCGGTGACCACCCGCAAGCGTGTACGTTTTAAGGAACTGACCGGCGAGGAAAAGGCGGCGCTCATCGCCCGCCAGCCCAGCTATGGCCGGGTGATCTGCCGATGCGAGACGGTGACCGAGGGCGAGATCATCGCCGCCTGCCATACGGCTATCCCGCCCCGCAGCATCGACGGGGTCAAGCGCCGGGTGGGCGCGGGCATGGGCCGCTGCCAGGGCGGCTTCTGCGGCCCCCGCGTGATGGAGATTCTGAGCCGCGAGCTGGGCAGGAGCCCGCTGGACATCCCGCAGGAGGGGGCGGCGAGCATCCTGCTCACCGGCCGGACAAAACAGGCAAAGGGGGACAAAACCGTATGACAGACCGGCAGGAATATGATGTAATTGTGGTGGGCGGCGGCCCGGCGGGCCTTGCAGCCGCCCTGAGCGCAAAGGAAAACGGCGCGGAGCAGGTGCTGATTTTAGAGCGGGATGAGGAGCTGGGCGGCATTCTGAACCAGTGCATCCACAACGGCTTCGGCCTGCACCATTTCAAAGAAGAGCTCACCGGCCCGGAATACGCCGGACGGTTCATTCAGCAGCTGGAGGGCACCGGCATCCAGGTGATGCTGGGGGCCATGGTGCTGGAGGTGAACGCTGAGGCCCACACCGTGCAGGCCATCAGCAAAACCCTGGGCTACCGGCTGCTGCGGGGCAAAAGCATCCTGCTGGCCATGGGCTGCCGGGAACGCACAAGGGGCGCCATCGGCATCCCCGGCACCCGCCCGGCGGGCGTGTTCACCGCGGGCGCGGCCCAGCGGTATGTGAACATGGAAGGCTACATGGTGGGCAAGCGGGTGCTGATCTTGGGCAGCGGCGACATCGGCCTCATCATGGCCCGCCGCATGACGCTGGAGGGCGCCAAGGTGCTGGCCTGCGTGGAGGTCATGCCCTATTCCGGCGGCCTTGCGCGAAACATCGTCCAGTGTTTGCAGGATTATGACATCCCCCTGTATCTCTCCCATACCATCATCGACATCCAGGGCAAGGACCGGGTGGAGCGGGCCGTGGTGGCCAAGGTGGACGAAAACCGCCGCCCCATCCCCGGCACCGAGATGGTCTTCGACTGCGATACCATTCTTTTAAGCGTGGGCCTGATCCCGGAGAACGAGCTGACCAGCGGCGCACACATCACCCTGGACCCGCGCACCAAGGGGCCGGTGGTGTTCGAGAATATGGAGACCAGCGCCCCCGGCGTGTTCGCCTGCGGCAACGTGGTGCATGTACATGATCTGGTGGATTTTGTCACCGCCGAGAGCCAACGGGCCGGTGCCGCCGCCGCCCGGTATGCGAGCGGCCAGACAAACGACGGCCCGGCGGTGGAGATTCAAAACGGCGAGGGCGTGGGCTACACTGTACCCCAGAAAGTCCGCCCGGCGGCGGTGGACAAAAAGCTGGAGATCTTCTTCCGGGTGCGCCGGGTCTACGGCAATTCGGCGGTGGTGGTCGAAAGCGGAGGCCAGCCGCTGGCCCGCTTCAAGCGGGAGCATCTGGCCCCCGGCGAGATGGAGCACATCACCCTGCCCGCCGCTCTGCTGGCAAAGGCAAAGGGCGCGCTGGAAGTGGCGGTAGAGGAGGAACAGGCATGAAGGAACTGATCTGCATTGTGTGCCCCAAGGGCTGCCGTCTGCACGTGGATGAGAACGATGGCTACAAAGTGACGGGAAATACCTGCCCACGGGGCGAAGAATATGGTAAAATAGAACTAACGAACCCCACCCGCACCATCACCAGCACGGTGGCCGTGCGGGGTGCGGCCCATCCCCGCTGCCCGGTGAAGACCACCAAGCCCATTCCCAAGGGATTGATTTTTGAGGCCATGCAGGCGCTGGACGGCCTGGAGCTGACCGCGCCGGTGGCCCTTGGTCAGGTGGCGGTGGCCAACGTGTGCGGCACCGGGGCGGACTTTGTGACCACCCGCGCGCTGGAGGCCCAGGGCGCGGCAAAGGAGGAAATGCAATGAGCAGCCGGTACATCCTTGCCCTGGACCAGGGAACCACCAGCAGCCGGGCCATTCTGTTCGACGAGGAGCAGAACATCCTGGAAATGACCCAGCGGGAGTTTGAGCAGATCTACCCCAAAGAGGGTTGGGTGGAGCACGACGCCATGGAGATCTGGTCCAGCCAGTACAGCGTGATGATGGAGGTGGTGGCCAAGAGCGGGGTGGACCCGGCAGCCATCGCGGGCATCGGCATCACCAACCAGCGGGAGACCACCATCCTGTGGGAAAAGGAGACCGGCCGGCCCATCTACAACGCCATCGTGTGGCAGTGCCGCCGCACCGCCCCCATCATCGACGAGCTGGTGGCGAAGGGCTACGGCGAGACCATCCGCAAAAAGACCGGTCTTGTGCCGGACGCATACTTCTCCGCCAGCAAGATCAAGTGGATTCTGGACCAGGTGCCCGGCAGCCGGGAAAAAGCGGCAAAGGGCGAGATCCTGTTCGGCACCGTGGATACCTGGCTGGTCTGGAAGCTCACCGGCGGCAAGGCCCATGTGACCGACCGCACCAACGCCTCCCGCACCATGCTGTATAACATCGACACCCTGGACTGGGACGACGAGCTGCTGGAGCTGCTGGACATTCCCCGGGCCATGCTGCCCACCGTCTGCTCCTCCAGCGAGATCTACGGCTATACCGCCATCGGCCCGGTGCAGGTGCCGGTGGCGGGCATCGCGGGCGACCAGCAGGCCGCCCTCTTCGGCCAGGGGTGCTTTGAGGCCGGGCAGGCCAAAAACACCTACGGCACCGGCTGCTTTTTGCTCATGAACACCGGCGAGACCCGCCACCAGAGCCAGAACGGCCTGCTCACCACCATCGCCGCCACCGTGAAGGGCCAGCCGGTGCAGTATGCGCTGGAAGGCAGCGTGTTTGTGGGCGGCGCGGTCATCCAGTGGCTGCGGGACGAGATGCGTTTCTTCACCGAAAGCCGGGACGCGGAGTACTACGCCCAGAAGGTGCCGGACACCGGTGGGGTCTATCTGGTGCCCGCCTTCACGGGTCTCGGCGCGCCCCACTGGGATATGTACGCCCGGGGCTGCATTGTGGGCATCACCCGGGGCACCAAGCGGGAGCACATCATCCGGGCGGCCCAGGAGTCCATCGCCTACCAGTCGGCGGACCTGGTGGCCGCCATGGAGAAGGACACCGGCATCCCCTTGAGCGTACTCAAGGTGGACGGCGGCGCCTCCCGGGACCGCTTTTTGATGCAGTTCCAGGCGGACATCCTGAACAAGGCGGTGCGCCGCCCCATGATCCGGGAGACCACCGCCCTGGGCGCGGCTTATCTGGCCGGTCTGGCCGTGGGCGTCTGGAAGGACACCGACGAAATCAGCCGCCTGTGGAGCTGTGATGTGGACTTCGCCCCCGACATGGCCGAGGACAAGCGCGCCCGGCTGCTGGCAGGCTGGCACAAGGCCGTGGGCCGCAGTCTGGACTGGGCAAGACCGGAGGAATAACCGAGTATACAAAAATCCCCGATGGAAACCCATCGGGGATTTTTGCTGTTATGGGAAAGGTAAATCAGGATTACAGATCATCCACCAGCGCGGTGCTCTTGGCGTAGGCGGTGCTTTTGGCCTCGAAGAAATCGGTCTTCACCATGTTGGCGTTGGAGTACTGGCTCACCCAGCTCATGGAAGCGGGCTCGGTCTGGTTGTCCTCAAAGAGCGGCCCGAAGCCGAGACCAGTCCAGCGCAGATTGCCCAGATACCGGATGTAGTCGGTGACCATCTGCTTGGTCAGGCCGGGAATGGCGTCGCCGATCACGTAATGGCCCCAGGCGATTTCCTGCCGCACGCCCTCTTCCAGCATTTCCTTTAAGACCTGCACGTTCTCCGGGCTGAACAGCTCCGGCTCCTCCTTCTGCAATTCCAGCAGAATGTTCCGGAACAGCCACAGGTGGGTATTCTCGTCCCGGTTGATGTAGCGGATCTCCTGGGCCGAGCCGGGCATCTTGCCGTTGCGGGCCAGGTTGTAGAAGAACATGAAGCCGCTGTAAAAGTAGATGCCCTCCAGAATGTAGTTGGCCATCATTACTTTCAGCAGGGTGAAGGGGTCCTTCTTTTCCTGGAACTCGTTGTACAGATCGCCGATGAAGGTGTTCCGGCGCAGCAGGTGCTCGTCGGTCTTCCACTGGTAGAGGATGTCGTTGCGCTCCACCGGGCTGCAGATGCTGTCCAGCATGTAGCTGTAGCTCTGGCTGTGGACGCACTCCTGAAACGCCTGAATGGACAGGCACAGGTTCACCTCGTTGGCGGTGATGTACTCGCCGATGTTGGGCAGGTTGGCGGTCTGGATGGAGTCCAGAAAGACCAGAAAGCTGAGAATTTTATCGTAGGCGGTGCGCTCGGCGGCGGACAGGTTCGGGTAGTCCTTGGTGTCCTGGGCCAGGTTGATCTCCTCGGGAATCCAGAAGTTGTTCATGGCCTGGCGGTACCAGTCGCTCACCCAGGCGTAGCGCATGTTGTTGAAGTCGTTCAGGTTGGTGGTGTTGCCCCCGATCATCCGCCGCAGGCGCACGTCGGTGTCGCCGCCCGGGTTGAAGAGGGGCTTTTTGATCAGCTGAGTCATGGTTCACACTCCTTCAAAATGGGCCGGGGGTCAGGAAGAGCAGCTCTCGCACTCTTCCACTTCCAGCGATTTGCTGCGGATGTAATAGATGGTCTTCACACCCTGTTCCCAGGCCAACAGATACAGGTTCAGCACCTGACGCAGGGTGTAGTCGTTGGTGATGTACAGGTTCATGCTCTGGGCCTGGTCGATGTGCCGCCCGCGCACGCCCGCCGCCCGCACGCTCCAGCTCTGATCGATCTGGTGGGCGTTCTTGTAGTACCAGTAGGTACGGGGGCCCAGCTCGGGGGCCACCCGGGGCAGCATGCTGCCCTTTTTCTCCTCCAGGAAAAAGCGCTTCATCACCGGGTCCACGCCCGCGGTGGTGCCGGCCAGAATGCTGGTGGAGCTGGTGGGAGCCACGGCCAACAGATAGGCATTGCGCATACCCTGCTTTGCCACGGTGGCGGCCAGCTGCCGCCATTCGGGGCTGTCGTAGCCGCGCTTGGTGAAATACGCGCCGGTCTGCCAGTCGCTGCCCTCAAAGGCGGCGTAGCTGCCCTTTTCGGCGGCAATGGCGCTGCTGGCGGCGATGGCCGCCTTGTTGATGGTCTCGAACACCTCGTCCGCGAAGGCCAGGTGTTCCTCGCTCTCCCACCGGATGCCCGCCTTGGCCAGCATGTGGTGGTAGCCGCTCACCCCGAGACCGATGCTCCGGTACTTCCGGTTGGTGAGCTTTGCGTAGGGCAGGGGATAGAAATTCAGGTCGATCACGTTGTCCAGCGCCCGCACCGCGGTGGACACCACCTGGCTCATGTAGGCCTTGTTGGTCACCGGCAGGTTGCCCAGCGACAGGCTGGCCAGATTGCAGACCACGAACTCGCCGGGGCGGGTGGTGGTGACCACCACCGGGTCACCCTGCTCGGTGGAAATTTCGGTGCTCACCGTCTTGATGGGCGCCATGTTCTGGGCGATCTCGGTGCAGAGGTTGGAGCAGTAGATCATGCCCTTGTGGCCGTTGGGGTTGGCCCGGTTCACCGCGTCCCGGTTGAAGGTGAAGGGGGTGCCGGTCTCCACCGCGCTTTTCAGAATCAGCCGCACCAGCTCCTTCACGGTGACGGTGCGCTTCTGGATGCGGGGGTCGGCCACGCAGTCCCGGTAACGGGTCTCCCACTCCTCGCCCCAGTAGTCCTCCAGGCAGTAGCCCTTCACCGTCTCGATCTGGTGGGGGCACATCAGGTGCCAGGGAGCGTCCAGATTTTCTTTTGCCAGCTTCCAGAACAGGTCCGGGTAGCACACCGCCGGGAATACGTCGTGGGCCTTCATCCGGTCGTCGCCGTTGTTGGTGCGCAGCTGCAAAAACTCCGGCAGGTCCTTGTGCCAGGCGTCCAGATACACCGCCACGGCGCCCTGGCGCACGCCCAGCTGGTCCACCGCCACGGCGGTGTCGTTCACCAGGCGAATCCAGCGGATCACGCCGCCGGCCGCGCCCTCAAAGCCCCGGATGCTGCCGCCCGCGGCCCGCACCTTGCCGAAGTAAAGGCCCATGCCGCCGCCGAACTTGCTCACCTGGGCGAAGTTGTCCACGCTGCGATAGATGCCCTCCAGGCTGTCCGGCACGGTGTCGATGAAGCAGCTGGACAGCTGGTGGTAGGGCTTGCGTGCGTTGGACAGGGTGGGGGTGGCCATGGTCACCTCCATCCGGCTGAGCATGTCGTAGAATTTTTTCACCCAGCCCAGCCGGTCGCTCTTTTCCTCCATGGCCAGGTGCAGCGCGATGCCCAAAAACATCTCCTGGGGCGTTTCCAGCGCCACGTGCTGCCGGGTGTGGATCACATACCGCTTGAGCAGCAGGTCCAGGCCGGAATAGGTGAAGAGCTTATCCCGCTCGGGGCAGAGGAAGGCCTCGGCCTCGCCGATCTCGGCCCGGGAATAGTGCTCCAGAATGTAGCTGCCGTACAGGCCCTCGTCGGTCAGGTAGCGCAGCTTGTCATAAAGGGTATGGATGCCCCGGCGGGAGAGTTCGGTCTCCAGCCGCAGCGAAAACGAGAGGTTCAAAAGGCGCGCCGCCACGAACTCCCATTTGGGGGCCTCGGGGCTGGTCAGCTCCACCGCCGCCTTGGTCAGAGCGGCCAGCAGCTCGGCGGTGTCCATCTCCGGCTTTGCAAAGCCCGCGAACCGGGCTGCCAGCGCGGTGAGGGGATAGACCAGCTGGTCGAAGTCCTTTTGGATGCTCACCAGGCACTCCTCCAGACCGGGCGCGTTTACCTGCGCCGCGATGGACTGGCGGGCGGCCCGCAGCTCCGCATGGCGGGAGCGGTAGAGAATGTAGCTTTTGGCGGCCTCAAAGTGGCCCTGCTCCATCAGCGCCCGCTCCACCTGGTCCTGGATCTGCTCCACCGTGACCACTTCGCCGCTCAGGCGCTCGGTCACCGCGTCCAGCAGCCCGGCCAGCTGCTCCACGCTGGGGGCCTGGCCCACGCTGGCAAAGGATTTTTCCATGGCGGCAAGAATCTTGCCCCCGTCGAAGGCCTCGGCCTGGCCGCTGCGCTTTTGAATCTGCATGCTGTGTCCTCCCGTAACTCGTCTATTTTGCAACGTTTCCTATTATACACCACATCTTGAAATGCTTCAATGCGCAAAACCCATATCTGGTGTGTGAATTATACTGAAATAGTGTACAAAACAGAGAAAATGAACCGGCATAAAAACGCCCGGCGGGGTGACAGATGCCCGCCCTGTCTGGTACAATAAAGAAAAAGAAACAAGGGGAGAAAAACACCCATGAAACCCAGTGTCGGAATCTGGCCCTGCTTGAACCGGGATGCCATCAAGGCCATCGCCATGGCCACCATGCTGCTGAATCACATCGCCAACGCGCTGCTCTCGCCCCAAAATCCCTGGTTTGAGCCGCTGGTGGACATCGGCTATTTTACCGCGGTGACCATGTGTTATTTTCTGGCCGAGGGCTACGAGTACACCCATGACCGCAAGGCCTATGCACTGCGGCTGCTGGTGTTTGCCCTCATCTCCCAGATCCCCTATTGGCTGGCGCTGGGGGTGTTCCAGCTGAACATGCTGTTCACGCTGCTGGTCTGCCTGGGAACCGCCCATGTGGCCCATGAAATGGGCACCCGGCCCGGCGAGAGGCTCGGGCGGAATTTCGCGGCGCTGCTGGGCCTGTTCTTTGTCAGCCTGTTCATGGACTGGGGAACCATGGCCCCACTGTTCACCTTCATGTTCTGCGGCTGGCGGTACGGAAAAGCCGGGCTGGGGGGCAGACGCAGCGGGCTGGCGCTTGTCTTTTTCGGGGAAGCGGTGATCTTTTTCTTCCAGACCATGCCGGAGGGATGGACGGCGCAGGCGGTGCTGCACACGGCCGCAAGCACGCTGGGCATCCTGGCAGCGGGCGCGGTGATTCTGCTGTTTTACAACGGCAGGCGGGCCGAGCACGGCCGGACGTTCTGGAAGTGGTTTTTCTATCTGTTCTACCCGGCCCACCTGGCGGTGCTGGCGGCGGTGAAGCTGCTTGTCTTACAATAATAAAAAAGAAAAAGGCTCTGCCCGTGGGTTTTCCACAGACAGAGCCTTTTTGTGTTGAAAATAAAACGGAAAAAATCAGCCGTTGGCGCCCAGGGCCTTCACATCCTCGTTGTCCGCGAAGGCCACGGCGGCAAAGCCCTGATTTTCCAGGGCGCCGAACTGCTTGCCCAGCTTCTTGGCCTGAGGCAGCACGGTTACGGTGTAGTTCTCCCGCAGGGTGGCCGCCTTGGCCAGCACCTGGGCGAAGTCCGCGTCGGGCAGGTAGAGCAGGGCCATCTTGGGCTTCTGGGCCGGGATGGCAAAGCCCTGCTCGGCCAGGATGCCGCAGATGCGCTCGAAGCCGATGGAGAAGCCCACCGCGGGCACCTGCTGGCCGATGAACTTGCCGATCATATTGTCGTAGCGGCCGCCGCCTGCCACCGCGCCGCTGAAGGCCGCGCAGGTGACCTCGAACACCATGCCGGTGTAGTAGCCCTGGCCGCGCACCAGGCTGGGGCAATAGGCGATCTTATACTTGCCACCGGCCAGAGTTTCCACAGTGGCGATCACCTTGCCCAGGTTTTCGGCCAGGGTCTTGTCCTCGCACAGAGCGCCGATGGCCTCCAGGCTGAACTCACCCTTGGCCAAAAAATCGCTCAGAGCGGCAACGGCCTCGGCGGGGCACTCCTTCTCGGTCAGCTCCTTGGCCACACCCTCGGCACCGATCTTGTCCAGCTTGTCGAAGGTGATGCACACGCTGTCCAGGCTTTCGGGGGCAAAGCCCATGCTGGTCAGCATGCCGCGCAGAAGACGCCGGTCGTTGATGTTCACGGTGAAGTCGTCAAAGCCGATGTTCAAAAGGGCCCGGGCGGTCACGTCGATCAGCTCGATCTCCGCGTTGCAGGAGCCGTCGCCCAGAATGTCGATGTCGCACTGGACGAACTCCCGCATCCGGCCCTTCTGGGGCCGCTCGGCACGGAATACCCGGTCGGTCTGGATGACCTTGCAGGGGGTGGGCAGTTTGTCCTTGTTGGCGGCGTAGTAGCGGGAGAGGGGCAGGGTCAGATCGTACCGCAGGCCCATGTCGGACAGGTCCTTCTCGTTGCCGGAGGCGATGGCGGAAGCCAGCTTGTCGCCCCGCTTGAGCACCTTGAAGATCAGGTTCAGGTTGTCGCCGCCGTCGCTCTTGTCCAGGTTCTCCATGTCCTCCAGCATGGGGGTGGAGATGCGCTCGAAGCCGCTGGCGCGGTAGGTTTCCAGAATGCGGCCCTGCACGTAGTCACGCAACGCCTGCTCGGCGGGCAGATAGTCCTTCATGCCCTTCAGCGGATTGGTTTTCATTGATGTTCCTCCCACATTCTATATTTTAACAGAATAAAGCACTTTTATCTTCTAATGATAGCCCGGCGGGCCGGTATTTGTCAAGGCAACACCGCGCAATTCCAGATGGTGGAGCACGCCGTAAAATTTTTTGTGAGATGAAGCAAAAAGCGCAGCCAATCCTTGGTGGCTTGGCGAGCATTTTTGGGAAATATCACAGAAAATTTTGGCGCGATACGCCGTCTGAGGCGTTTGCCGTGAATTGTGCGGTATTGCCTCAACAAAAAGGGGGCACACTAAGCCAAAAAACCATGGGAGGAAAATGAACAATGGGGCAGTTTGTGAAAAAACACCCCTGGGTGATTCTGGCGGCGGGGGCGGCCATCCAGCTGCTGGCGGGCATCCCCACCGCCTGGGGCGTGTTCCAGGAGCCGGTGCGCGCAGAATACGGCTTTGAGGAGGAGACCGCCAGCTTTGTGCTCAGCTGGCTGGTGGCGGCCTTCGGCGCGGGCGGGGTGGCCGGAGGGTTTTTGCAGGATAAGCTGGGCCCCCGCTTCGCCGCGCTTTTGGGCAGCGCCGGGCTCTGCGCCGGATTCGTGGCGGCGGGCTTTGTGCCGGCGGAAAAGCCCTGGCTGTTTTATCTGGCGTTCAGCGCCCCGGTGGGGGCGGGCTGCGCCTTTTTGTACCCGGCGGTGATGGGCTGCGCTCAGAAATGGTACGCGGAAAAAAAGGGCCTTGCCACCGGGGTGATCGGCGTGGCGGTGGGGCTGTCCGGCGCGGCGCTCACGGTGCTGGTGAAGTGGTTCACCGGGCTGTGGGGCATCCGGGGTTGTTTCTGGGCATTGGGTGCGCTGCTGGGCCTTGTCTGCGGCGGGGCAAGTCTTTTGTTGCAGAATCCGCCCCCGAAACCGGCGGCGGGGCAGGAAAACCAGCAGGGCATGACCCCGGGGCATATGCTGCACACCTCCGCCTACTGGTGGATCACCGCCTCAGTGGCGCTGGCCACCCCGGCGGTGCTGCTGTTCAGTCCCCGCATTCTGGAATTGGCCCGGCAGAGCGGCCTGCCGGAGACGGCCGCGGCCTGGATGGTGGCGGTGGGCGCGGCGGGGTCTGCCGCCGGGCGGCTGAGCCTTGCCGCGGCGGGGGATAAATTTGGCCGACGGGCGGTGCTGATCGCCGCCTTCGGGGCGCTGGCTGGCCTGTCCGCCGGGTTTGCCTTTGCCAAAGAATGGCTCTTTCTCGCGGCCTATGCCGGGCTGTGCTTTTTCTACGCCGGGCAGGCGGCGGTGCTGCCCAGCCTTTGCACCGAGCGGTTCGGCCTGGCCCACACAGGGGCCAACTACGGCCTGCTGGCACTGGGCATGGCGGCGGGCAGTTTGGGCTTTCCCTTTGCCGCAAAGGCCTTTGGGCTGGATGCCGGGCGGCACTGGCTGGCGGTGGGCGCGGCGCTGGCCGGGGCCTTCTGTTTGTGGAAGCTGGGCCCGGCGAAAAAGAGCCAAAACGCCGGTTGAGCAAAGCGGCGGGCAAAGGAAACACCGCGCAATGCACGCCTCACGGCTCAGGCGGCGCGCTTCACCACCTGGAATTGTGCGGTATTGCAAAAAAAGACCGCGCACCCTTTTATAAGGTGCGCGGTCTGGAGGGGTTGCTTAGCCCTTGGTGTCGCCGAACAGGTTGAAGCGGTAGAGCTTGGCCTCGTCCTCGGGCTCGGAGCACTCGAACTTGGCCTCGGCGATCTGGCCGCCCTGGATCAGAGCGGTGAAACCGATGATCTGGCACAGCTTGCTCTTCAGGTTCAGCCGGTCGCCCTCGGGGGTGATCATGTAAACGTCGCCCTTGCAGGAGGCCAGCATCTCGCTGAAATCACGAACATTGAAATTATGAAGACTGATGCGATCCATAAAACGGATTCCTCACTTTCCCTTGTGCAGGCCCCGGCGTGTCAGGGCAGCCGGGCCCGCTGGATGTTTCTTTTATTGATACTTTCTCCCACGCGCGGGCTTTCCCTGCCCGTGCACCTATACTATAGCACTGCCTTTGTGCAGATGCAACAATGAAACTGCAATTTCTTTGTACGAAACGACGATTTAATTCGCACAAAAATCCAGTATCGCTCCAACACAGGGAAGCCGGTACAATTTTTTGGCCGAACAAAATGGAAAAACGCCTTGCAAAACCACCCGCCCCTATTTATAATGAAAAGGTAGATGTTGTGAAATCCGCAACAAGCTTACAAAGAGAGCAAAGGAGAGTACTATTATGACCTATTCTCATGAAGTAGAGCGTATGTGTCCTCTGACCAAAGGCCCCCATCACGGCCCCGCCCCCATCCCGGAGGAGGGCGCCTGGGTTAAGGCCTATGAGATCAAGGATATTTCCGGCCTGACCCACGGTGTGGGCTGGTGCGCCCCCCAGCAGGGCACCTGCAAGCTGACTCTGAACGTTAAGAACGGCGTGATCGAGGAAGCTCTGGTCGAGACCATCGGCTGCTCCGGCATGACCCACTCCGCCGCTATGGCTGGCGAGATCCTGCCCGGCAAGACCATCCTGGAAGCTCTGAACACCGACCTGGTGTGCGACGCCATCAACGTGGCTATGCGCGAGCTGTTCCTGCAGATCGTTTACGGCCGCAGCCAGACTGCCTTCAGCGAGGGCGGCCTGCCCATCGGCGCCGGCCTGGAGGACCTGGGCAAGGGTCTGCGCAGCATGACCGGCACCATCTTCTCCACCAAGGCCAAGGGCGTTCGTTACCTGGAGCTGACCGAGGGCTACATCCTGAAGACCGCTCTGGATGAGAACAACGAGGTCATCGGTTACCAGTTCGTTCGTCTGGGCAAGATGCTGGAAGCCATCCGCCACGGCGAGGACCCCAAGACCGCGTTCGAGAAGAACATTGGCACCTACGGCCGGTTCGATGGCGCTGCCAAGTACATCGACCCCCGCGAAGAATAAGAGAGGAGGAGAAATATTATGGCTACTTTTGAATCTATGGATCGCCGCATGCCCAAGATCGAGGCATGCCTGAAGGCCAACGGCCTGGAATCCCTGGACGCTTGCCGTGAGATGCTCCTCGAGAAGGGCATCGACTGCGACGCTATTGTTAAGGGCGTTCAGCCCATCTGCTTTGAGAACGCCGTTTGGGCTTACACCCTGGGCACCGCCATCGCTGTGAAGCATGGCCTGAAGAACGCCGCCGAGTGCGCCGCCGCCATCGGCGAGGGCCTGGAGGCTTTCACCATCCCCGGTTCTGTTGCCGAGCAGCGCAAGGTTGGTCTGGGTCACGGTAACCTGGGCGCCATGCTGCTGAGCGACGAGACCAAGTGCTTCGCCTTCCTGGCTGGCCACGAGAGCTTCGCCGCTGCTGAGGGCGCTATCGGTATCGCCCGCACCGCCAACAAGGCTCGTAAGACCCCCCTGCGCGTTATCCTGAACGGCCTGGGCAAGGATGCAGCTTACATCATCAGCCGCATCAACGGCTTCACCTACGTGGAGACCGATTACGACTTCAAGACCGGCGAGCTGAAGGTTGTTCGCGAGAAGGCTTTCTCTGACGGCGAGCGCGCTGCTGTTAAGTGCTACGGCGCCAACGACGTTCTGGAAGGCGTTGCCATCATGAAGGCTGAGGAGGTTGAGGTTTCCATCACCGGTAACTCCACCAACCCCACCCGCTTCCAGCACCTGGTTGCCGGCACCTACAAGAAGTGGGCCATCGAGAACGGCAAGAAGTACTTCTCCGTTGCTTCCGGCGGCGGCACCGGCCGTACCCTGCATCCCGATAACGTGGCTGCCGGCCCCGCTTCCTACGGCCTGACCGACAGCATGGGCCGTATGCACGGCGACGCTCAGTTCGCCGGCTCCTCCAGCGTGCCCGCTCACGTGGAGATGATGGGCCTGATCGGTATGGGCAACAACCCCATGGTTGGCGCCACCGTGGCCTGCGCTGTTGCTGCTTCTCAGGTCTAATCGACCCGTTAAGCACACTGTGTTTTGAACATGAGCACCGTCCCCTTTTGGGGGCGGTGCTTTTTTGCTGCCTGCGCACTGGCTTTTTTGCTGGATTGTATGCTACAATAATAAAAATAATGCACGCAAAAAAAGAGGAGGCGGCGGGTTATGTATGATATGGCGGAATCACAGATGACCCTTTATGATTATGTGCAGCCTTTTGGGGGAACACTGGATGAGAATAACCGCTGGGTGAAGCTGGCGAAGGAGATCGACTGGCAGGAGATGGAGCGCCACTATGCGGGCAACTTCGGCCGGGCAGGCAACCAGGCGCTGCCGCTGCGCATGGCCTTCGGCAGTCTGGTCATCCGCCAGGCGCTGGAGCTTTCCGACCGGCAGACCGTGCAGATGATCCGGGAAAACCCCTACCTGCAATACTTCATCGGCATGACCAGCTTTTCCCACACCGCGCCCTTTGTGGCCCATAGTATGGTGGGCTTTCGCCAGCGCATTCCCCAGGAGCAGGTGGACAAGGCGGTGAAGCTGTTCCGGCGCATTTCCCGCCAGTGCGAGCGGGAGCAGTGACCGGCGTTTCGGCATAGGTTAGGGGCGGCGGCGCGTTCTGGTTATCCAATGTGACAAAGTCACTTTTCAAATACGCGCCAACATGATAGAGTTTGGGCAGCACCACATAATTCCAGGTGGTGGAGCACGCCGGAAAATTTTTTGCGGAATGAATCAAAAAGCGCAGGCAAGCCTTGGTGGCTTGACGAGCATTTTTGGAAAATTCCACAGAAAATTTTGGCGGGATACGCCGCCTGAGGCGTTCGCCGTGAATTGTGTGGTGGTGCCCCAAGGAAAAACAACGGAAGATAGCGCCCTCGGGTGCTGTAATAAAAAATATTCTTACTTTATTGGAGGGAGTTTTCCATGAATCTGAAGGGTTCCAAGACCGAAGCCAACCTGATGGCCGCCTTTGCCGGTGAGAGCCAGGCCCGCAACAAGTACACCTACTACGCATCCAAGGCCAAGAAGGAAGGCTACAACGAGATTGCTGCCGTCTTCGAGGAGACCGCCAACAACGAGAAGGAGCACGCCAAGATCTGGTTCAAGCTGCTGCACGACGGCGAGGTGCCCGGCACCCTGGCCAACCTGGCCGACGCCGCTGCCGGTGAGAACTACGAGTGGACCGACATGTACGCCAGCTTCGCCGCCACCGCCAAGGAAGAGGGCTTCGACCGCATCGCCGCCCTGTTCACCATGGTGGGCGACATCGAGAAGGAGCATGAGGCCCGTTACCGCGAGGTGGCCAAGCTGCTGGAAGAGGGCAAGCTGTTTGCCCGCGAGACCGAGCAGGTCTGGATCTGCACCAACTGCGGCCACATCCACATTGGCACCCATGCCCCCGCCAAGTGCCCGGTTTGCGACCATCCCCAGGGCTACTTCGTGCTGCGCGCGGAAAATCACTGATTTGTTTTGAACCATTGGCCCCCGGCGAAAAGCCGGGGGCTTTTTCTTTTGCGAAAACTCTGTGTGTGCTCTTGACAGAAGAACGGTTTGTCCTGTATACTTCCTTATAGTATTACATTACCACGATAAAGCAAAATAGGGAGGCGAGCCGGGATGCAAAACGACCAGCTGCTGAAAAACGAGGAGCGGGCGGTGATCGCCCTGAGGGCTTTGTACCAGAGCTATGGGTATCTGCCTTATAAAATGAGCCGGTTCGAGGAATACGAGCTGTATGCCCGGAACAAGGATTTCCTGCTCAGCGACCGGGTCATCACCTTTACCGACACCAACGGCCGCCTGATGGCCCTCAAGCCGGACGTGACCCTTTCCATCCTGCAAAAGGGTGAGGAGAACCCCGGCTGCAAGCGCAAGGTGTGCTACAACGAAAATGTGTACCGGGTGTCCCGCCGGTCGGGCCAGTTCAAGGAGATCATGCAGACCGGCCTGGAATGCATCGGCGACGTGGACGGCTACGATGTGTTCGAGGCGGTGGAGCTGGCGGCGAAAAGCCTGGCGCTCATCGGCCCGGAGTATGTGCTGGAGCTCAGCCATCTGGGCGTGGTCTCCGCCTTGCTGGAGGCGGCAGGCGGCGGCGAGGAGTTCCGGCGCAGCGCGCTGGAGGCCCTCTCCCAGAAAAACGCCCACGACCTGGCCCGCATCTGCGAGGAAAACGGCGTGTCGGCCGAATGCGCCCAGCGGCTGGCCGGGCTGGTGACCATCTACGGCAGCCGGGGCCCGGCGCTGCAAAAGCTGCGGGAACTCTGCGGCGAGCTTGCCGGGGAGGCGCTGGCCGAGCTGGAGCAGCTGAGCGCCCTGCTGGACGCGGCGGGCCTGGGCGACGAAGTGGTGCTGGACTTCTCGGTGGTCAACCACATGGACTACTACAACGGCATCGTGTTCCGGGGCTTTTTGCAGGGCCTGAGCCAGAGCGTGCTGGCGGGTGGCCGGTATGACCGGCTGATGCGCCGGATGGGCCGAAGTCAGGGCGCGGTGGGGTTCGCCCTTTATCTGGACCGGCTGGACCAGCTGCGCAGCCCCCGCCCGGAATGGGACGTGCAGGTGCTGCTGCTCTATGAAAACGAGACCCCCGCGGCGGCGGTGGCGGCGGCGGTGCAAAAATTGCGCGCCGAGGGCAAGAGCGTGAGCGCCCAGAAGGCGGTGCCGCCCAAGCTGCGATATCAGGAATGCATCCGGCTGGACAAGGAGGGGAAACCATGCTGAACATCGCGCTGCCCAAGGGCCGCCTGGGCGAAAAGGTCTATGCCATGTTCGAGGCGGCGGGCTACGAGTGCCCGGCCATCCGGGAGAACAGCCGCAAGCTGATTTTTGAAAACGCCGAAAAGGGCATCCGGTACTTCTGGGTCAAGCCCTCGGACGTGAGCATCTATGTGGAACGGGGCGCGGCCGACGTGGGCGTGGCCGGTAAGGACATCCTGCTGGAATACCACCCGGATGTGTACGAGCTGCTGGATCTGAATGTGGGCCGCTGCAAGATGGCGGTGGCCGCCCCCCGCGACTTCCATGACGACGGGGAACGCACCCTGCGGGTGGCCACCAAGTTTGCGTCCATCGCGGCGGACTACTACGCGGGCATGGGCCGGGACGTGGATTTCATCAAGCTGAACGGCTCCATTGAGCTGGCCCCCATTCTGGGCCTGTCCGACGTGATCGTGGACATCGTGGAGACCGGCACCACCCTGCGGGAAAACAATCTGGAGGTGGTGGCGGACATTCTGCCCATCAGCGCCCGGATGATCGCCAACAAAGCGAGCTTCAAATTCAAAAACCGCCAGCTGGAAGAGATGCTGGCCAAGATGAAGGAACAGGTGAAGTGATATGATTCCCATTTATGAATACGGTCAGGTACCCAACAGCGAGATTTTTGCCCGGGACAACATCGCCTCCAATGTGGAGGGCGCGGTGACCGAGATTCTGGCCCAGGTGGCCGTCCGGGGCGACGAGGCCCTGCGGGAATATACCCTGCGTTTTGACAAGGCGGAGCTGACCGAGCTTGAAGTGACCGAAGCGGAGATCGACGAGGCCTTCGCGGCGGTGGAGCCGGAATTTGTGGAGATCCTGCGTCAGGCGGCGGCGAACATCCGCGCCTTCCACGAAAAGCAGCGCCGCAACAGCTTTGTGGTGGCTGACCAGCCCGGCGTGGTGCTGGGCCAGAAGATCGTGCCCATCCAGAAGGTGGGCCTGTATGTGCCCGGTGGCACTGCGGCCTACCCCTCCACCGTATTGATGGACAGCATCCCCGCCAAAATCGCGGGCTGTCCCCAGCTGGTGATGGTCACCCCTCCCGGCGCAGACGGCAAGGTGAACCCGGTGATTCTGGCGGCGGCCAAGATCGCGGGCGTGGACCGCATCTTCAAGGTGGGCGGCGCCCAGGCGGTGGCGGGTCTTGCCTACGGCACCGAGACCCTGCCCAAGGTGGATAAGATCGTGGGCCCCGGCAACGCCTATGTGGCGGAAGCCAAAAAGCAGGTGTTCGGCCGGGTGGCCATCGACATGATCGCCGGACCCAGCGAGATTCTGGTGGTGGCGGACGGCACCTGCAACGCCAAAGTCGTGGCGGCGGACATGCTCAGCCAGGCCGAGCACGATAAGATGGCCAGCGCGGTGCTGGTCACCGACAGCGGCGAGCTGGCCAAGGCGGTGCAGGCGGAGCTGGAACGGCAGATTCCGCTGCTGCCCCGCAGCGAGATCGCCCGGGCTTCCATTGACAACAACGGCAAGATCATCGTGGCGGAAAATCTGGACCTGGCTATCGACATCGCCAACGAGATCGCCCCCGAGCATCTGGAATTGTGCGTGGACGCGCCCTTTGATTATCTGGACCGGGTGCGCTACGCCGGTTCCATCTTCCTGGGCAAGAATTGCCCTGAGGCCCTGGGCGATTACTTCGCAGGCCCCAACCACACCCTGCCCACCAGCGGCACGGCGAAATTCTCGTCGGCTCTGTCGGTGGACGACTTTGTGGTGAAGAGCCAGTTTACCTATTACACCGCCGACGCGCTGGCTAAGGTGAGCGAGCAGGTGGCTTACTTTGCCCGCAAGGAAGGGCTGGAAGCCCACGCCAACAGCGTCACCGTGCGGCTGGAGGAGAAAAAGCAATGAGCCGGTTTTTTTCAAGTCGTTACGCGGCCCTCACTCCCTATACTCCGGGTGAGCAGCCCCAGGACCAGGACTATCTGAAGCTGAACACCAACGAATCCCCGTTCCCCCCTTCGCCGGGGGTGGCGGCGGCGGTGGCCGCCCAGTGCGGCAAATTGCAGCTTTATTCCGACCCTCAGTGCGCCGGGCTGCGCCGTGCGCTGGCCGACCGCTACGGGGTTAGCCCTGCCAATATCATGGTGGGCAACGGCTCGGATGAAGTGCTGGACCTGGCCTTCTGCGCCTTTGCGGGGGAGGAAAGACCTCTGTATTTCGCGGATGTGACCTACGGCTTTTATCCGGTGTTCGCGGCCAAGAACCGGCTGCCCTATGAGGTGATTCCCTTAAAAGAGGATTTCACCATCGACCCGGCGGATTACTTCGGCAAAAACGGGGTGGCGGTGATCGCCAACCCCAACGCCCCCACCGGTCTGGCCCTGGGGCTGGACCAGTTGGAAGCGATTTTGCAGGCCAACCCGGACGGGGTGCTGATCGTGGACGAGGCCTATGTGGACTTCGGGGCCGAGAGCGCCGCCGCCCTGCTGGACCGGTATGACAATCTGCTGGTGGTGCGCACCTTCTCCAAGTCCCGCTCCATGGCGGGGGCCCGGCTGGGCTTTGCCATCGGCTGCGAGGCGCTGATCGCCGATCTGGAGACCCTGCGCTATTCCACCAACCCCTACAACGTGAACCGAATGACCCTGGCGGCGGGCGAGGCCGCGCTGGCGGAGGACGACTATTACATGGACAACTGCCGCCGCATCGCCGTCATCCGGCAGGATGTGGCCGGGCAGCTGGAGGTCATGGGCTGGCGGGTGCTGCCCTCGAAGACCAATTTCCTGTTCGCGGCATCCCCCAAGCTGGGCGGCAAGGCCATGTATCAGGCCCTGCGCCAGAAGGGCGTGCTGGTGCGGCATTTCGATGCCCCCCGTACCCGGGACTTTATCCGCATCACCATCGGGGACGAGACCCAGATGGAGCGGTTTGTGAACACCGTCAAGGAAATTGAAAAGGAGGCAGCCCAGTGAGAACGGCAGAGATCAAACGCACCACCGCCGAGACAGACATTTCCCTGCGCCTTGTGCTGGAGGGCACCGGCAAGGGCAGCTGCGCCACCGGCTGCGGCTTTCTGGACCACATGCTGGTGCTGTTTGCCCGGCACGGCCGGTTCGATCTGGACCTGACCTGCACCGGCGACACCTATGTGGACTACCACCACACGGTGGAGGATGTGGGCATCTGCCTGGGCGACGCCTTCCGGCAGGCCCTGGGCGACAAACGGGGCGTATGCCGCTACGGCCAGTCCCTGCTGCCCATGGACGAAACCCTGATTCTGGCGGCGGCGGACCTGTCCGGCCGGGGCGGCTACTATGGCCAGGTGGAGATCCCCACCCAGAAGGTGGGCGACTTTGACACCGAGCTGTTTGAGGAATTCTGGATCGCCTTTGCCCGCCAGGCTCAGCTGACCCTGCATCTGCAAAAGATGGCCGGGGCCAACTCCCACCACATCATGGAGGGGGCCTTCAAGGCGGCGGGGCGCTGCCTGCGGGCAGCAGTGGCCATCGACCCGGAATTTGCCGGGGAAATTCCATCCACAAAAGGGGTGCTGTGATGATCGGCGTTATTGATTACGGGGTGGGCAACCTGTTCAGCCTCTGCTCCTCTCTGCGCTGTGTGGGGGCCGAGGTGCAGGTGAGCGCCGACCCCGCTGTTCTGGAACAGGCGGACAAGCTGGTGCTGCCCGGCGTGGGCGCCTTCGGCGACGCGGCGGACAAGCTGCGGGCCACCGGGCTGGACCAGCTGGTGATCCGGCAGGCCAAAAAGGGCGTGCCGGTGCTGGGCATCTGCCTGGGCATGCAGCTGCTCTTTGAGGAGAGTCTGGAATACGGCCGCCACAAGGGGCTGGGTCTTTTGGCCGGGCGGGTGGTGCCCATGGAGGGAGCCATCCCGGAAAAGTTGAAAATCCCCCACATCGGCTGGAACGCTTTGCAGCCGGTGGCCGAAAGCCCGCTGCTGCGGGATGTAAAACCCGGCGACTGCGTGTATTTTGTTCATTCTTATTACGCCGACGGCTGCGCCGACAGTCTGGTGGCCACGGCGGAGTACGGCATCCCCATCACCGCCATGGTGCAGAAGGGGAACGTGATGGGCTGCCAGTTCCACCCGGAAAAGAGCGGCCCGGTGGGCCTTGCCATTCTGCGGGCCTTTTGTGAAGAGGAGGGAAAAGCATGATCCTGTTTCCGGCCATCGACCTGTACGAAGGGCAGGCGGTCCGGCTCTATCAGGGCGATTACCGGCAGATGACCGTGTACAGCCCCGACCCGGCGGCGCTGGCCCAAAAATTTGCCGCCACCGGCGCCACCCACATCCATCTGGTGGACCTGGAGGGCGCGCGGGACGGCACCACCCCCAACCTGCAGCTGATCCGGCGCATCGCCGCCGAGACCGGCCTCTTCGTGGAAGTGGGCGGCGGCATCCGGAATATGGACATTGCCCGGGCCTACCTGGAAAACGGGGTGAGCCGGGTGATTCTGGGCACCGCCGCCGTCACCGACCCGGGCTTTCTGCAAAATGCCCTGGATACCTGGGGCGAGCGGGTGGCCGTTGGGGCCGACCTGCGGGACGGCCAGGTGGCCATCCGGGGTTGGCAGCAGACCAGCGACGAGGGGGCGCAAGGCTTCTTCGACCGGATGCAGGGCCTTGGGGTTTCCACCATGATCTGCACCGACATCTCCCGGGACGGGGCCATGCGGGGCGCGAATCTGGAGCTGTACCGCAGTCTCGCCAAACGGCAGGGCCTGCAGATCGTGGCCTCCGGCGGCGTGAGCAGCCTGGACGACATCAAAGCCCTGCGGGAGATGAATCTCTACGGGGCCATTCTGGGCAAGGCCTACTACACCGGCGCAGTGGACCTGGCCGATGCACTGGAGGCGGCGAAATGATCACAAAACGAATCATTCCCTGCCTGGACGTGCGGGACGGCCGTGTGGTGAAGGGCGTGAATTTCAAAGGTCTGTCGGATGTGTCCGACCCGGTGGAGCTGGCCCGGTACTATTCCGAAAATGGGGCCGACGAGCTGGTGTTCTACGACATCACCGCCTCCGCCGAGGGGCGCAAGCTGTTTACCGAGATCCTCTGCCGGGTAGCGGAAACCATTTTCATTCCTCTCACCGTGGGCGGCGGCGTGAACACCCTGGAGGATTTTAACCGGGTGCTCAAATGCGGAGCAGACAAGGTGAGCGTGAATTCCGGCGCCATCCGGGACCCGGAGCTGATCCGCCGCGCCGCTCAGCGCTACGGCAACCAGTGCGTGGTTCTCTCGGCGGACATCAAGCGGGTGAACGGCCGGTTCCAGGTGTTCGCCAAGGGTGGCCGGGAGGATACCGGCATCGAGGCCATCGGCTGGCTGCGCCGGGGCGTGGAGCTGGGCGCGGGCGAGGTGGTGGTGAATTCCATCGACACCGACGGCGTGAAGCAGGGCTTTGATCTGGAGCTGCTGGAGGAGGTCTGCCGGGCGGTGCCGGTTCCGGTGATCGCCTCCGGCGGTGCGGGCAGCCGGCAGGATTTTGTGGAGCTGTTTAAAAAGGTGCCCAGTGTGGACGCGGGTCTCGCGGCCTCGGTGTTCCATTTTGGCGAAATCGCCATTCCGGACCTGAAACAGACCCTTTGGGAAAACGACATCATAGTGAGGCGATAAGATATGCTGACCATTCAAGACCTGAAATTTGACGAAAAGGGCCTGATCCCGGCGGTGGTGGTGGATGCCAAAAGCCGCAAGGTGCTCACCGTGGCCTACATGAACGCCGAGAGCCTGGCCATCAGTATGGAGAAAAAGCTCACCTGCTTCTGGAGCCGTTCCCGGCAGGAGCTGTGGCTCAAGGGCGAGACCAGCGGCAACTATCAGCACATTGTGAGCATCACCGCCGACTGCGACCGGGACGCGCTGCTGGTGCTGGTGGAAAAGGAGGGCCCGGCCTGCCATCTGGGCAATGACTCCTGCTTTGAGGACGTATTGTTCCAGAGCGACGAGCGGGGAGACTTTACGCTGCAGGGCCTGTATGATCTGCTGGTGCAGCGCAACGCCGACCGGCCCGAGGGCTCCTACACCACCTATCTGTTCGAAAAGGGTCTGGACAAGATCCTGAAAAAGGTGGGCGAGGAATGCACCGAGGTCATCATCGCGGGCAAGGCCGAGGACAAGAAGGAGACCATCTACGAGCTGGCGGACCTGGCCTACCATGCCATGGTGCTCATGGTGCAGATGGGCATCACCGTGGAGGACGTGCGGGATGAGCTGGCCAGCCGGCACATCATCGACCACAAGGTCAAGCAGGAAAAGATGACCTCATGAGGCCCTACAATCTGCACACCCACACCACCTTCTGCGACGGCGACAATACCCCCGAAGAGCTGGCCGCGGCGGCGCTGGCGGCAGGCTGTGAAACCCTGGGCTTTTCCGGCCACAGCCACACCGGCTTCGACGAGCGGTACTGCATGAGCCTTGCGGGCACCCGGGAATATAAGGAGCAGGTGCGGCAGCTGCAAAGCGAATACGCGCCCAGGCTGCGGATTCTGTTGGGCATTGAGCAGGATTATTACTCGGAACGGCCCGCCGAGGGGTACGATTTTGTTATCGGCTCGGTGCATTATCTTTACCGCCATGGGGAGTACCTGCCGGTGGATGAGGACCCCCAGTGGCAGCAGGGCATTGTGTCCGACCATTACGGCGGGGATTACTATGCCTTCGCGGAGGATTACTTCGCCACCCTGGCGGATGTGCACCGGCGCACCGGCTGCGACATCGTGGGCCATTTCGACCTGATTGCCAAGTTCAACGAGGGTGGCGCGCTGTTCGACGAAGCGCACCCCCGCTACCGGGCGGCGGCACTGGCCGCGCTGGACCGGCTGGCAGGGGAGGGCGTGGCCTTCGAAATCAACACCGGCGCGGTGGCCAAGGGGTGGCGCACCCAACCCTACCCGGCAAACTGGCTGTTGAAGGAATTGCAGGCCCGGAGTGCCCGTCTGGTCTTTTCCAGCGACTGCCACAACGCCGGCCAGCTGCTGGCCGGCTGGGAGACTTGGGGACCTCTGTGCGGCCCTTCTCTCTGATAGGCTGATATTGTGAATGATAAGCCGCCCGGCGGGGGAGTGAAAGCCCCGGCCGGGCGGTTTTGTTTTGCCCCGACGGAGCCGGTCTGCTATAATACGTTATATAATTACGATATAAGGGGGAACAAATATGGCCTGTCTGCCCTGTCTGGTGCTGGATCACGACGATACCGTGGTGGCCAGCACACCCACCATCCACTATCCGGCCTTTCTGGATGCCATGAAGATCCTGCGCCCACAGGTGAACTGGAGCCTGCACGAGTATGTGCTGTATAACTTCGAGCCGGGCTTTGAGGCCATCTGCCGGGAGATGCTGCACCTGACCGATGAGGAGATGCTGGTGGAGCAGAAGGTCTGGAAGCAGTGGACCAGCACCCATGTGCCGCCCATGTTCCCGGGCATGGCCGATCTGCTGCGCCGGTACCGGGAGGCAGGGGGAATCATCTGCGTGGCCAGCCATTCCAGCGAGGAGATGATCCGACGGGATTACCGGGTGCACTGCGGCTTCGAGCCGGAGCTGGTGTTCGGTTGGGAGCTGCCGCCCCAGAAGCGCAAGCCCGCCCCCTATGCGCTGGAGGAGATCATGAAGCATTACGGCCTTGCACCGGATCAGCTTTTGATGGTGGACGATTTAAAGCCCGGCTGGCAGATGGCGCAACGCTGCGGTGTGCCCTTTGCCTTTGCGGGCTGGGGCTGCGAGGTGGAGCCGGTGCGCCAGTTTATGAAAAAGCATTCCACCCACCCGCTGGACACGGTGGACCAGTTGGCCCCACTGCTGGGCCTGTAAGGCCCGATTTCCTATACAAATAGGACAAACGCAGCAGCATATTAACAAAGTGATACTTTTTCAAAAAAATTGAAAAAAGGTGTTGACTTTGGGGTTGCGGCTGTGGTATTATAACTGAGCCGTCAACGACGGCAAGCCGCTCAAAAGAGCTTGAAAAAATATTTCAAAAAAGTGCTTGACAAACAAGACTCTACGAGATATAATAAACGAGCTGTCCCGCGAGGGAGAGCGGCACAGGACCTTGAAAATTGAACAATATCGAAGCTTGAACGGAACCTTA
>NHCFR00700__coassemble_1049_pt1 | contig 33516 bp, 35 predicted proteins | sample NHCFR00700__metabat2_high_PE_065 | metagenome-assembled genome bin NHCFR00700
TGGCCCTTATAGGGCCGTTCTGCAAACCCCACGTTCAACGTGGGGTTATGATTTGGAAAGCCTGCAAATGGCTCACGATTTCTTCCTTTCGCGAATATATTGGGAAAAAGAACGCCAACAATGGGGGAAGAAGCGATGCGCCGTATTTCGCAGCGTACTGCCAAACGAAGAAAACAAGGGCTTTGGCTGGCCATTGGTCTTGCGCTGGTTTTGTTTGCTCTGCAGCAGATCGATCAGGCTATCCGGCCGCTCACTGCTCAGGTGGTGCAATATCAGTGCCGTGCGCTGGCCGTGCGCACCATCCAAACCGCCTGTAACTCTATTTTGGAAGAAAACAGCGGTCTTTACGACGACCTTTATGTGGTCCAGCAGGATGAAGCAGGCCGGATACAAAGCATAGCCATAGATTCCGCCCGCATCAACGCTCTGGAGGATGCTCTGGTGGACCAGGTCAATCAATCACTGTGTCAGCTGCAGCAGGTACCGCTGCGCATTCCCTTGGGCACGTTGACCGGCATTCAGCTGCTCAATGATCGAGGACCGGAAATCGCCATACAGGTGCAGCCGCTTTCGCTGGTTACCAGTCAGGTGCAAAGCGACTTTTCCCAGGCAGGCGTCAATCAGACCAGACTGGAAGTAACGGTTTGTTTTTCGGTGCAGGTCGGCGCGCTTCTGGCAGGTGAGGTGATCCCGGTAGACGCTCAGGCAGAGGTTCTTGCCGCGCAGATTCTGATCGTTGGCGAGGTTCCCCAGCTTTACGCGCAAAATGCCGCAGACGGAGAAAAAGCCTAGCCGCCGGATGGGCCAATGTGCTATAATTAAAAATCAGAACAGGCGAAGCCTTCCCGGCTTCACAGTTGGACTTTCAAGAGGTGATCATTTTGACATTGGAACAGGCCCAGCAGCGCGTTCTTGAGCTGCGCCGGGTGATCGAATATAACAACCGCCTTTATTACGACCAGGATGCCCCCGAACTGGAGGATTTTGAGTATGATGCCCTGACCCGGGAGCTGAAAGAACTGGAAGCGCAGTTTCCTCAGCTGATTACGCCCGATTCTCCCACCCAGCATGTGGGCGGCACCCCCTCGGGGAAATTCGCCAAGGTGACCCATGCAGTGAAAATGGAGAGTTTGCAGGATGCCTTCTCCTATGAGGAACTCCGGGATTTTGACCGGCGGGTCCGTGGCGAGGGCGTAGAACCCCGCTATGTGGTTGAGGTAAAGATCGACGGACTTTCGGTAAGTCTGGAGTACGAAAACGGCGCGTTTGTGCGGGGGTCGACCCGTGGTGACGGTGTGGTCGGCGAGGACGTGACCAAAAATCTGGCCACCATCAAGGATATCCCCAAAAAGCTGCTGAATGCGCCGGAATTCCTGGAGGTGCGCGGCGAGGTCTATATGCCTCACGCTGCTTTTGAACAGCTGGTGGAGGAGCAGGAGCTGAATGATAAACAGCCCTTCAAAAATCCCCGTAACGCGGCGGCTGGTTCCCTGCGCCAGAAAGACAGCAAGATCACTGCGAGCCGCGGGCTTTCCATCTTTGTGTTTAACATCCAGCAGATTCGCGGCAAGGAGCTGCACAGCCATCAGGAAAGCCTGGATTATGTAAAGCAGTTGGGTTTCGTGGTTTCTCCCCGGTACCGCAGCTTCGACAACATCGAAGACGCGATCGCTGAGATCGAAGCCATCGGTCAGATGCGCGGCACACTGCCCTTTGATATCGACGGTGCGGTGATCAAGGTGGATGACTTCGCACAGCGCGAAATGCTGGGCAGCACCAATAAATTTCCCCGCTGGGCCGTTGCGTTCAAGTATCCTCCGGAAGAGAAAGAGACAGAGCTGCAGCAGATCGACATTACCGTAGGCCGCACAGGCGTGCTCACGCCCACCGCGGTGTTTGCACCGGTACAGCTGGCCGGTACCACGGTTTCCCGGGCGATTCTTCACAACGAGGATTTCATTCGACAGCTTGATGTGCGCATCGGCGACCGCATTCTGGTGCGCAAGGCGGGAGACATTATTCCCGAAGTGGTGGCGGTGACCCAGCACAAGGAAGGCTCCGAACCCTACCAGATGCCTCAGGTATGTCCCTCCTGCGGAGCTCCTGCCGTACACCTGGAAGGGGAGGCGGCTCTGCGCTGCGTGAACCCGGAATGCCCTGCCCAGGCGCTGCGCAACATCATTCACTTTGCCAGCCGGAACGCCATGGACATTGACGGTCTGGGCAAAGCAGTGGCCGCCCAGCTGGTCAGCAAGGGCTATGTGCGCTCGGCGGCGGACCTTTATGATCTGACCGAAGAGCAACTGATGACGCTGGAGAAATTCAAGGAGAAGAGTGCCCGCAACCTGCTGAACGCCATTGAAGCATCCAAGGGCAACAACCTGGACAAGCTGCTGTTTGGTCTGGGCATCCGGAACATCGGCGAAAAAGCCGCGGCTTTGATTGCGGAGCATTTCCACTCCATGCAGGCTGTGCGGGAGGCAGGGGAAGAGCAGCTCAGCGAGATCGACGGCTTCGGGGCAGTCATGGCGCAGAGCGTTGTTGCTTTCTTCGCCAAGGAAGGCACTGAAGACCTGATCGGCCGCCTGGCCCATGCCGGTGTGAATATGGAGTGGCACGGCGAGGAGAAGACCGATAAACTTGCCGGTAAGACTATTGTGGTTACCGGCACGCTGCCCACCCTTTCCCGAGCAGAGGCGGAAGCCTTGATCACTAAGAATGGCGGCAAGGCCAGTGGCTCGGTTTCGAAAAAGACCGCCTACGTGCTGGCAGGCGAAGCAGCCGGCTCCAAACTCACCAAAGCTCAGCAACTGGGCGTACCTGTGATTGACGAAGAGACGTTCCTGCAGATGATTCAATAATCTTTTATCCCCCTTGGCATTTTGCCAAGGGGGATTTTTTGTTCTAACACATCCATCAGGCTCATATGCTTGTAGCACAAAGGAGCGTGAAACAAAAATGGACGAGTATTACAATGCGATTCAGCGCCTGCCCGTCTCGGTACGGGATGCTCTTGCGCAATTGCCGCCGACATTTGCGGTTCAGGTACACGAAATACGGCTGCGCAGTGAGCGCCCCGTCGTTTTCTCTACTCCGAACGGGCCGGTGCTGGCGCCCAACCTTTTGCCCAAATGTGCCAGCGCCCTGCAGCTGAGCTCCCGCGAACTTCAGGAATGCTTTTATTCTCTGTGCGAGAAATCGGTCCACAGCTATGAAAACCAGCTTTCTCAGGGCTTCTTTACCATTCCCGGCGGACACCGGGTAGGCGTGGCCGGAATCTGCCGCACAGCAGAAAACGGCCGGAACAGTTTTCAGACCATCACCTCGCTGAATCTGCGTGTGGCGCGTATGCTGTTCGTTCCGCTGCCGCCGCTTTTGCAGGGCAGTCTTGCGGATTCCTTCCACGGGATGATTCTGGCAGGCTCTCCCGGCAGCGGTAAGACCACACTGTTGCGCAGCATCATCAAAGCAGCCAGTGAGCAGGGCAAAAAGGTTGCCGTTGTGGACGAGCGTCAGGAACTCTGGCCCTGTGATCCCTGGGGAAATTCTCCCCGGATTCCCCTGAATTGCGATGTTTTGTCCAACTGCCCAAAGATAAGCGGAATCGAAATGGCAGTCCGGTGCCTGGGCCCGCAGATCGTTGTTTGTGATGAGCTGGGCTCGAGCGAAGAATTCCGTCAGGTGGAGCGGGGGATACAGTCGGGGGTCGGATTTATCTGTTCGGTCCACGCCGCCAGCATGGACGAGCTGGAAGCCCGCCTGGAACAAAGCCGTGCCCGGCTGCGCGCCGTCTTTTCCCTCTGCATCTTTCTGGAAGGCCCGCAAAAGCCGGGCTGCATTCGCGAAGTGGTGGCGCTATGATCTGGCTCATCAAACTCAGCGGAGCTGTACTGGTGGGAGCCGCAGGCTTTCTGTTTGGTGCAGAACAGGCTGCTGTACTGCAAAGGCGAGCCGCCTTTTGGGCGGAACTTGCCAATATGCTGGCGCAGATTCAGGACGCTGTATACTATCGGGCACTGGCAACGCCCTGCCTGCTGGAAGAACTGCGAACAGGGAACTATCCCCATCTGATGTTGGGAGAATGTCTCGCGTTGGAGTCATACCGGTTTCCCGCATATATTCCTCCGGGAGATTCCGCGCCATTTCATCCGCTTTTTGAGCAGATCGGGCAGGTGAGTGCTCAGGAGCTGTGCGGCCAGATGCCCTATTACATCGAGCTTGCCCGGCAAAACGGCGCCCGTCAGGAAAAGGACTATCGGGCGGCAGTGCGGCTTTATCCGCAGGCTGGTGTCTGCGCCGGACTGATGGCTGCGCTGCTGCTCTTATAAGGAAAGGTTAGAAATGATGGATATTGACCTGGTATTCAAAATCGCCGCCATCGGTATTATCGTTGCCGTTCTGAATCAGCTGCTGATCCGCTCAGGTCGGGAGGACCAAGCTATGATGACCACGCTGGCGGGGCTGATCGTTGTGCTGTCCATGCTCGTGCAGCAGATCAGCGATCTGTTCGTGAACATAAAATCGCTGTTCAATCTATGATGATGGAATATGGAAATTTTTCAGATCGCCGCCTTTGTGCTGGTATCCGCCGTACTGATTGGGCTTGTGCGCGAGCACCTGCCCTCCTATGGGATTCTGTGCCTTTTGGGATGCTCCGTGGTGCTGCTGCTCTATCTGCTGCGGCTGGCTGCTCCGTTGATCGAACAGCTGAGCGCCTATGCCGCCTATTGGGAGCAAACCGGTTTTTCCACGGTCATCAAAGCCGCCGGAATCGCGCTGGCCTCCCAGACGACACAGGATCTGTGCCGGGATGCCGGACTCAGCAGCCTTGCGGGCAAGGTGGAGTTTGCGGGCCGCTGCCTGATCCTGATGTGCGCGCTGCCTCTGTTTCAAACCGCGGCCGAGTCGCTCGCCGCCTTTCTGCAATAAAATGGCTGCTGGCCGTTTTCCTTTTGCTGACAGTCTTGCCCGGCGCAGTATCGGCCCAGGAATTGCCGGAGTCCGCACAGGAAATTCTGGACTCTCCGCCGGTTACTGCCGAGGAGTTTCAGAACACTTCCGCACCGCAGCTTCTGGAAAAGCTATTGGATACCGCAAAAGACCAGTTTGAACAGCCCTTTCGGCTTTTGGCCTCTGTGTCCGCCACTGTTCTGATCGCTGCCGCTGCGCTCAGCCTTCTGCCCGGCAGCGACTGGCGGGCGCCGCTGGAAACCGTCTGTCTTCTGGGCATCAGCACAGCGGCGCTGCAGCCAATGCTGCCGCTGCTGGAGCAGCTGACTGGACGGATACAGGAATGCCAGACCTATCTGATCAGCTTTGTCCCTGTTTTTTCAGGCGTCATGATCAGCTGCGGTCAGGCTACGCAAGCGGCTGTTTACAGCGGGATGTTTTTGACCATGGCCGCCTTTTGCGCTCAGATGATCAGTGTGATTGCACTCCCGCTGGTACGTGCTTTTCTGGCGCTGAACATCGCAGGCGGGTTGTGTGGTTTGGGCGGCCTTTCCGACGGCTGTGCCGTGCTTCACAGGCTCGTTAAATGGATTCTTGGCTTTTTGTCCATTCTGTTTGGCGGTGTTCTGGGACTACAGAGCGTGCTGGCTCAAAACACAGATACCCTTGCCATGAAGACCGGCCAGTTTTTGCTCAGCAGCGGCGTTCCTGTGATCGGCAGCCTTGCTTCCGATGCGATGGGCAGTGTCCTCAGTGGACTTCGCGTGTTGAAAGGATCGCTGGGATTTGCCGCCATTGCGGTTTTGACCGTCACCTTTTTACCGCTGCTGATCCGCTGCTTTTGTTTTTATCTGGCGTATCTTTTAAGCGCTGCGCTGGCAAAGGCCTTCGGGCTCAGCCGTGCAGGCCGTGTGCTGGAAGGAATGGGTCAGGCGACCGGCTTATGCATCTCATTTCTGGTGTTCTTTTTTATGCTTACGGTTCTTTCCACAGCACTGATGATCCTGCTGGGAGGAGGCGGCTAAAGTGAATGAATGGGCGTTCACCCTTTGCATGGCATGCGTTCTGGCGGGCGGGTTGGAGCTTCTGATGCCCCGCAAAGAATACGAAAAGAGCATAAAAGTGGTTGTGGCGCTGTATATTTTAGTAACGGTCCTGCAGCCCGTGCAGGAAGCGTTTTCCGGCTGGAAAGAGCTGTGGCCCACACAGCAGGCAGATGCCGTGGATTTTTCCGGCTATCGTGACCAGCTGGAGCAGCAGGCTTTGGAAGAGCAGCTGGAACAAACACTTGCCGCCCAGGGGATCAGCGGTCAGATCCAGGTGGAAACCGGTCCGCCGCTGACCGTAACAGCGATCAATTGCACCGAACCGGAGCGCGTGAAAACGGCGCTGCGGCAGGTGCTGGGCGAGGGAGAGGAGATCGAGATCAGGGCGGAGGAACCGAACGATGGGACGTGATTTTTTCAAGGAGCTTTTCAAGGCGAAGAACTGGAATCGAAGCAGCCTTCTTGTTTTTGCCGGTGCTCTGGGTTTGTTTTTTCTTCTGGCCGGGAACGCATTTTCACCCGGAAACAGAAACCACGAGGCAGATGCAGCGCAGAGCACGGCGAGCGATACCGTATATGCGCAGGAATACGCCGCAAGCCTGGAGCAAACGCTTACCAGGGTCATTGAGAGCATTCAGGGCGCAGGGCAGGTAAAGGTGGCCGTAACGCTGGAAGCCGGCCCGCAAACGGTCTATGCACTGGACGAAACAGATCGGGGAGAAAACGGGAGCGAGACCCAGCACATTCTGCTGGAGAATTCCTCCGGGCAGAACGCTCTGGTGGAAATGGTCTGGGAACCGGAGATTCGCGGAATCGCCGTGGTATGTCAGGGCGCGGAGGACGTCCAGGTGCAGGCACAGATCACCGAAGCGGTTTCGGTGCTTACCGGTGTATCGAGCAACCGGATCAGCATTGCAAAAATGAATGAAGCGGAGGGAACATAATGCAAGTAAAAAAGATCAACCAGAAAATGACGCTTCTCACCCTGGTGGTAGCACTGGGTGTGGCTGTGTATCTAAACTGGGAGTACGCCAAAAGCACGGACCTGGTGATGGGCGATACCATTCAGGCCAATGCAGCGGCCAGCACGGAGATCATCACCGATGAGCTTGCCGTGGAGACCGCCGCTTCCACTCAGGAGACCGCAGACAAGAACTACGGTGAAGCGCAGCTGGTCAGCGTGGGTGACCCCACAGGAAGCGGCTTTTTTGAGCAGGCCCGCCTCTCCCGCACCAAAACCCGCGACGAGGCCCTGGATACTTTGCAGAAGAGCCTGAAAAACAGTGCGCTCAGCCAGGAGGAAAAGGACGCACTCACACAGCAGCTTACCGCCACCATCGAAAGCATCACCAAAGAGAGCGATCTGGAAAGCCGGATCAAGGCCAAAGGCTTTGTGGACTGTGTGGCCTTCATTGACGGAGATAACGTCAACATCACGGTCATGACCACCAGCGACGGCCTGACCCAGACCGAAGTGGCCCAGATTCGGGACATCGTACTGAGTGAGTGCTCGGTGAGCGCACAGAATATTACCGTGGTAGAAATAAAATGACCTTGTAGATTATGCAAAAAGATGGTATAATATCTTCAATTCAGATGCCATGAAAATAATTACCTTTGGGAGGACCGGGTATGGAAGTTTCAAATTCCAATGTTGTAAACGGCAGCTTGCAGATCTCTACCGATGTGATTGGTAAGATTGCAAAGCTTGCAGCCACCGAAATCGACGGCGTGGTGGACGTTTGTGCCGGTTCCGCTGGGATGCGCAGCTTTTTGGGCAAGGTAAACCTGCAAAAGCCTGTTTCGGTGGAGCTGCTGGAGAATGTGGCCGAGATCACTGTCAGCCTGACGGTGCGCTACGGCAGTCAGATCCCGGCGGTCTGCGAAAAAGTGCAGGAGAACGTGAAGTCTGCTGTGCAGAACATGACCAGCATCACGGTCGCCCGGGTAAACATTGTGGTGGTTGGCGTCCTGCAGGAGCCGGAACTGCCTGCTGAAGAAGAATAACCAATCGGCCCTCCCGCGGTTCGCAGGGGGGCTTTGGCTGTGAGAGGATACTTTATTTTATGGAAAAACTGACACGCAGAACCGCACGTGAGAACGCCTTCCTGGCCGCCTTCGCATCCACTTTCGACAACGCCATGCCGGAGGACGTGATCGCTCTGAACAATGAACTGGGCGAGAACCGGGTGGATGAGTTCGGCCGTAAGCTGATCGACGATTACTACGAACACAGCGCCGAGATCAACGATATGATCCGCGATCATCTGAAGGGCTGGACCATTGACCGCATTCCCCGGGTAAGCCTCACCGTGCTGCGTCTGGCCTTGAGCGAAATCCTGTACGGCGAAGAGAAGCTGCCCAGCGTTACCATCAATGAGGCAGTGGAACTGACCAAAAAATTCGGCGGAAACGAGGACTACCAGTTTGTGAATGGCCTGCTTGGCTCTGTGGTGCGCGAACTGGGTCTGGCGGATCAGGACTCCGCTTCGGAATAATGCTCACACTGGGCATCGATACCAGCAACTATGCAACCTCTTTGGCCGTGTATGACTCCTGTGCCAAAGAGGTTGTTTGCGATAAAAAGCAATTTTTGCCCGTAAAGCAGGGACAGCTGGGCCTGCGTCAGAGCGACGCGCTGTTTCACCACACAGCGGCTCTGCCGGAGCTTTTAAGCCAGCTTGGCCAGCAGGTGGATCTTTGTCAGATCCAGGCAGTCGGTGTTTCCACTCGCCCGCGGCCGGTAGACGGTTCCTACATGCCTTGCTTCCTTGCAGGGAAAAGCGCAGCAGTAGCTTTTTCCGCCGCCCGCGGCATTCCGCTGATTGAAACGACCCATCAGCAGGGGCACATCGCGGCGGCGCTGTTTGCCACCGGTGAGGAGGATTTGTTCGGCCGTCCCAGTCTGGTGTTTCATGTCTCTGGCGGGACCACCGATCTTCTGCTCTGCAATGGCTACGGTTCGATTCAATGCATCGGCACCAGCAGCGATCTTTACGCAGGCCAGGCGGTGGACCGGGTTGGGGTAAAGTTGGGGGTTGACTTCCCGGCCGGTGTTATGGTCAGTGAGCTTGCTGCACGCTGTACTGAGACGATCCGCCCCAAGGTGAGCGTAAAGGGGACAAGCTGCAGCCTGTCCGGTCTGGAAAACCAGTGCAACCGGCTTTTAGAGCAGGGGAAAAGTCCCGAATATGTCTGCCGCTATTGCCTGAACTGCGTGGCGGAAACCGCACTGCGCATGGTGAAGGCTGCTCTGGAAGATCATCCGGGGCTGCCGGTGGTTTTTGCCGGCGGTGTGATGAGCAGCCAGATCATTCGGGAATACGTGACCCGCCGGCTGCCCGGCGCGCATTTTGTGCCCGGCAAATTTTCCAGTGACAACGCTATTGGTGTGGCGTGCATCGCTGCACGGGAGGCAGACCATGGCTGAGATGATCACCGTTTCCGGGTTGAACCGTTATGTTCGGTCGCTGCTGGACAGCGACCGTTTTTTGTCTGGCATCGCCATTAAGGGTGAGATCGCCAATTTTGTTCACCACTATAAGAGCGGGCATTTTTATTTTTCACTGCGGGATGATGCCGCCAGCGTGAAGGCTGTCATGTTCCGGCAGGATGCCCGGCGGCTCGCATTCACTCCCCAGGAGGGAATGCGGGTGGTCGTGCGCTGCCGGGTCAGCCTTTACGAGACCACTGGCGCCTTTCAGATCTATGTGCAGGATATGTTCCCGGACGGCATCGGCGCTGCTCAGATGGCCTTTGAGCAGTTAAAGGCCCGCCTGGAACAGGAAGGCCTGTTCCGTCCCGAAGCAAAGCAGTCCATTCCCGCATGCCCGCACTGCATCGGCGTGGTAACCAGTGAGACCGGCGCGGCGTTGCAGGATATCCGCAATGTGCTCAGCCGGCGCTGGCCGCTGGTAAAGCTGCTGCTTGCACCAGTCAATGTGCAGGGAGACCAGGCTGCAGCCCAGATTGCCCGCGGCATCCAGGCGCTGGACCGCTCCGGAAAGGCCGATGTGATCATTGTGGCCCGGGGCGGCGGCAGCAGGGAAGACCTGTGGGTCTTTAATGACGAGGGCATTGCCCGCGCAGCCTACAGCTGCCAAACCCCGCTGATCTCTGCTGTTGGCCACGAGATCGACTTCACCATTCTGGACTTTGTGGCAGACCTCCGAGCTCCTACGCCTTCGGCGGCGGCAGAGCTCGCCACTCCGGACCGGAGAGAGGTCATGGGGAAACTCATGAATATTTCGGATAATATTCACAAAAATATTCAGTCAAAGCTCGAAATGTGTTATAATAGGCTTGATCCACTGGCAGAAAAGTGGGAGACTTTGACTCCTGCTTCGCTCTGTGCGGCTCGTGCGGACAAACTGAACGAGCAGACGCAGTCTTTGCAGACCGGTATGAAGCGAATCTACCAGGATCGACTCCTGGCCATGCGTCACGCGATGCAGCTTGCCCACTCACTCAGCCCCTATACGGTTTTGGAGCGTGGTTATGCCATCCCTAAAACTGCAAAGGGAAAGGCCATTACACTAGAACAAGTGGCTCCGGGAGACCGAATCCTGCTGACCGGCAGCAAAGTGTCCATTGACTGCCTTGTGGAACAAGTGCATGAGATTGAGGTACCGCAAAATGAAAAAACCGAAAAGCTTTGAAGAGGGCAGCGCGGCCCTGCAGCAGGTGCTGGACCAGCTTTCCGATCCGGCCACACCTCTGGATAAAGCAATTAAGCTTTACAGCGATGCCGCCAGCCTGATTGCATATTGCAATGAAACTCTGGAGCATGCCAGACTGGAAATGGAGCGGATCGACCTGTCTCTTCCGCTTTCATCCAATGCCGAACCTGCCGGAGAGGAGGATATCCTTGCATGATGACCTATGAGCAACAGTATGACGTGTATCTGAACGAGATCCAGGCAGCCCTTCAGGCAGCCTGTGATACTTACCTGCCGGAGGAGTCCCGGGTGTGTCAGGCGGCGCGCTACAGCCTGCTTGCCGGCGGCAAGCGAATTCGCGCGGTTCTCACCATGGCCTGCTGCGATATGCTGGGCGGAGATTGGCGTGCCGCTGCGCATTTTGCCGCGGCGGTGGAGATGCTGCACTGCTTCTCGCTGATCCATGATGACCTGCCCTGTATGGACGATGACGATTTCCGCCGGGGCAAGCCCTCCTGCCACAAGGCGTTCGACGAAGCGACCGCCCTTCTCGCAGGCGATGCTTTGCTCACGGAAGCATTTGAAGTAATTGCCAATGCCCCCTTGTCCGAACACGCCCGTGTGGAAGCCGCCCGCCTTCTGGCTGTGGGCGGCGGCAGCCGGGGAATGATCTGGGGCCAGGAGTTGGATGTGACCTTTGAGGGCAAGCCTCTGGATGAGGAACTGCTGCGAAAGATCCACAGGAACAAAACCGGCGCATTGATCAACGCTGCTGTGCAAATGGGTGTGTGTGCCGCTGGCGGTACTGCAGATGACGCAGCTCGTCTGGAGCGGTATGCGTTCGATCTGGGGCTTGTCTTCCAGATTGTGGATGATGTGCTGGATGTGATCTCCACGCCGGAAGAACTGGGCAAACCCATTGGAAGCGACCAGGAAAACGGCAAAGTAACCTTTGCAACGATTTATGGCCCGCAGGGTGCACTGGAGCTTGCACAGCGGATCAACGACGAAAGCTGTCAGGTTCTGAATCAGACCTATGGCGACCGCGCTCAATTCCTGGTTCGGCTGGCTTGTCAGCTGGTCACCCGGCGCAAATAAGCAAAACGGGGAGGATGCAATGAACTGGATTAAAGAAATATATTGTTGGAACTACCTGCTGTCTGTCTCGCTCACAGCCTGGCTGATTGCTCAGGTACTGAAAACGATCATCAATTTCATCTTAATGGGAAAATTCCGGGTCGAGCGCATGTGGGGTTCCGGCGGAATGCCCAGCGCACACTCCGCCACTGTATGCGCGCTGGTGATCTCCGCCGGCCGCTCTCAGGGTACGCATTCGGAGATCTTTGCCCTTGCGGCGATTATGGCTGTAATTGTTATGTACGACGCCATGGGTGTGCGCCGGGAGACTGGTGAACAGGCCAAGATTCTGAATCAGCTGCTGACCGCTTGGCTGGATGAGGAAGCCAAGCGCACCCCCATCCTTGGCGATAAAAAGCTGAAGGAAATGGTCGGCCATACCCCCTTTGAAGTGTTCGGCGGCGCTGCCGTGGGCATCGCTACCGGTTTGCTGATCCCAATGATGTGATTGAACCACTATCTTTTTAGAAGGATTGTATCATGGCATATTCACTGTTGGAACGAATCAACAGCCCGCAGGACCTGAAACAGCTTCCTGCAGGGCAGCTGGCGCCCCTGTGTGAAGAGATCCGGGCGTTTTTGATCGAAAGTGTTTCCAAAACCGGAGGACATCTTTCCTCCAATCTGGGAACCATCGAGCTTACGGTTGCAATGCATCGTGCATTCACCACACCTACGGATAAAATCGTGTTTGATGTGGGGCACCAGTGCTATACCCACAAGCTTTTGACCGGCCGCCGGCAGCAGTTCGATGTACTGCGCAAGCTGAACGGCCTTTCTGGCTTTCCCAGCCCTCGGGAGAGCGCTCACGATGCGTTCATCGCCGGTCACGGCAACACCGCCATTTCGGTGGCCATTGGCATGGCACGGGCTAAAAAACTGAAAAACGAACCCGGAAAGGTAATCGCCCTGGTGGGCGACGGCGCATTTACCGGCGGCATGGTATACGAGGGCATGAACAACATTGATACCCTCAATAACCTGATCGTGATTCTGAACGACAATAAGATGTCGATTTCCAAAAACGTGGGTTCACTGTCACGCTATCTCACCGTGCTGCGCACAAATCCGGAATATAACCGGGCCAAAGCCAACACAGAAACCATTTTGTCGGCGATTCCGCTTCTGGGCGCGCCGCTGGTTCGGGCGCTGCAGGGCGGAAAAGCGCTGCTCCGCCGCGGCTTGTATCACTCCACCATGTTCGAGGAGATGGGCTTCCAGTACCTCGGTCCGGTGGATGGCCACGATGTGATCAAGCTGACCGAGCTGTTTCAGAACCTTCACCACCAAACCGCACCCGTTTTTGTGCACGCGGTCACTGTAAAGGGAAAAGGCTTTAAGCCTGCCGAGGAGAATCCCGGCGAGTTCCATGGGGTCTCCTCCTTTAATCCCTCCCATGCGCTGGACCCGGATGTGGCGCCTGCCGCTTCTTTCTCCACCTGTTTTGGCCAACATCTGGAATCTCTGGCCGAAAGCCGCACCAACGTGTGTGCGATCACCGCAGCCATGAAGTATGGCACCGGGCTGCAGTATTTCTACCGGCATTTCCCGGATCGGTTCTTTGATGTGGGTATGGCGGAACAGCATGCGGTAACCTTTGCCGCAGGCCTTGCCAGCCAGGGAATGCTGCCGGTGGTGGCCATCTACTCCACCTTCCTGCAGCGAGCCTATGACCAGATGATCCACGACGTGTGTCTGATGGATCTGAATGTGGTGTTCGCGGTGGACCGGGCAGGTCTTGTTCCCGGCGACGGCGAAACCCATCAGGGCATTTATGACCCCGCGTTCTTCCGTCAGATCGGTATTCCCGTCTACTCGCCCTGCAACTATGCAGAGTTGACCTACTGGCTGGAATATCTTCTGGACCAGGGAAAGGGCCCCCGCGCCATTCGTTATGCACGCGGCGGCGAGCCGGAAGCGCTTTCTGCGCTGGGCTGCAGCAAACAGCCTTATGATGTATATGCGGCTAAGTTTCCTTCCAAGACCGCTCTGGTCACCTACGGCACCCTGACCGCCGAGGTACTCAAGGCGGCACAGCTGCTGGAGCAGCAGGGAACAGCCGTGGATGTATACAAGCTTGTTCAGATCAATCCGCTTCCCAAGGGATTGTGTGAGGAACTGACCCGATACGACCACATTCTGTTCGCGGAGGAGTGCGTAGAGCAGGGCGGAATCGGTGATTCCCTGGGAGCCGCACTGTCGGAATACCGTTGGCCGGGCCATTTGACCCTGCGCGGCGTTCGCAGCGGCCGTGCGATTCCCCATGCCTCTGTGGCAGAGCTCCGAGAGTTTCTTGGGCTGGATGCTGCCAGCCTTGCAAATGCAATAGAAAGGGACTGAGCATTTGAAAATTCGATTGGATCAATATCTGTGCCAGAATGGTCTGGTGCAAAGCCGGGAGCGGGCAAAGGCTCTGATCATGTCCGGCATCGTATTTGTAAACGAGCAGAAGGCCGATAAGGCCGGCGAGATGATCTCCCCGGATGCGAAGGTGGAGGTGCGCGGCCATGACATCGGCTATGTGAGCCGCGGCGGCTTAAAGCTGGAAAAGGCCATGCGCGCTTTCCCCTTAACGCCGAACGGAAAGGTCTGCATGGACATCGGCGCGTCCACCGGCGGCTTTACTGACTGCATGCTGCAGAACGGTGCCCGCAAGGTATATGCAGTGGATGTGGGCTATGGCCAGTTGGCCTGGAAGCTGCGCACCGACGAGCGGGTCGTCAATATGGAGCGGACCAACATCCGCAACGTTACCCTGGCCATGCTGGAAGAGCCTGTTGAATTTTTCAGCGTGGATGTCTCGTTTATTTCTTTGAAGCACATTTTCCCGGTGGCGCAGGCGGTTACCGCCGATCATGCCACCGGTGTATGCCTGGTTAAGCCTCAATTTGAGGCTGGCCGGGAGAAGGTGGGCAAAAAGGGTGTCGTACGTGAGCCCGAGACTCACCGCGAAGTGATTCTTCAGGCTGCGGGCTATGCGGCCGCCAACGGTTTTTCCGTACTGGGGCTGGACTATTCTCCCATCAAGGGGCCGGAAGGGAACATTGAATTCCTGTTGTTCGTGGAAAAGGCCACGGAGCAGCCCGTACTTCTGCAGGAAGAACTGGCTGACCAGATAGTCAGCGCCGCACACGGAGCTTTGGATCTGTAATCTGCAAGCGAGTCTGCGAAAGGAACGATCCGCATGACTGTTTTTATTATTCCAAACACCACAAAGCCGCGGGCGCGCACCGTGACCGCGCAGGCTGTGCGGATTCTGCACAGTGCCGGCGCAGACGTGATTCTGGCCATCGGATCTGATGTGGAGACTCTGCCCGGAGTTCGCTATCTGCCAAAAGATCAGGCATTCACTGAATGTGATGTGGTGATCACAGTGGGCGGCGACGGGACCATTCTTCACACTGCCAAGGATTGCCTGGAATATGACAAACCGATTCTGGGCATCAATTTGGGGCGAATGGGCTTTTTGGCCACCTGCGAGGTAAACGAAATGCAGGCCAAGCTTACCCGGCTTGCCAAAGGCCAGTTTCAGTGCGACAAGCGGATGCTTCTGAACGCCATTGTGGATGACGACGTATCCCATGCGCAGACTGCCTTAAACGATGTGGTTATTTATAAGGGGCATCGTCTCCAGACCATCGACTTCAACATCTACTGCGATGCGATCCTGGTGAATCACTGTTCCGGCGACGGTGTGATCGTCTCCACTCCCACAGGGTCCACTGCATACTCACTTTCCGCCGGGGGGCCGATTCTGGACGCACATATCGAAGGAATCGTGGTCAGTATGATCTGTGCCCACAGCCTGCATCAGCCGTCCATGGTTTTTGCGGCTGACCGCTGCATCCGCATCGAAGTAAATGCAAAGGGACGAAACGAGATTTTTATCAGTACGGACGGGGAAGAGGAACGGCTTCTGCGGGACGGAGGTCATGTGGAAGTGGAGCTTTCCCGCCAAAGTATCCGCCTGGTCACCTTTAGCCTGGCTGATCAGTTTGACGCTATCGACAGAAAATTACGAGGGAGGTAACGCCGGTGAAAGGTGAACGCCATAACAAAATTCTTGAATTGATCCAGCAGCACGCAATCGACCGGCAGGAGGATCTGCTGCGCTATTTGAAGGATGCCGGCTTCCAGGTCACGCAGGCCACCGTGTCCCGCGATATCCGGGAGCTGCATCTGGTCAAGGTCGCCGCAGGCGGCGGGCAGTACCGCTATGTATCCGCGGCCGCAGCCGGCAGTCAGCAGGTGCATTCACCCGGCCGGTTCGAAATGATTTTCCGGGAGTCTGTGCTCAAACTGGACTACGCGGGCCATACTGTTCTGGTCAAGTGCTTTTCCGGTATGGCCAATGCTGCCTGCGAGCTGTTCGATTCCATGAAATGGGAGGAAGAGGTCGTCGGAACTCTTTCCGGCGATGACACCTTCCTGATCCTGATGCGCACCGAGGCAGACGCCCAGCATCTGTGCCAGACTCTGAGCCAGTATGTTGCCAAGCGCTGATCGGATCGCTATCACAGGAAGGATTGATCTGGTTCCATGTTAACCTCATTACGAATTGAAAATGTGGCTGTGATCGAAAAGGTACAGGTGCAGTTCACTGCCGGGCTGAACGTCCTGACCGGTGAAACCGGCGCAGGCAAATCGATCCTGATCGACTCCATCAGCGCCATTCTGGGCAATCGGATCAGCCGTGATCTGGTTCGCACCGGTGCGCCGAAGGCCTGCATCTGGGCCACTTTTGACCAACTGCCCAAGCAGGTGAAGATGCAGCTGGAACAAGCCGGTTATGACGCAGGCGAAGAGCTTCTGATCTACCGCGAGATCACAGCGGAGGGCAAAAGCCATTGCCGCATCAACGGTATGCCCGCCACTGTATCTGTCCTGAGGGATATCACCGCCGGGCTGATTAACATTCACGGCCAGCACGACAGTCAGGGTCTGACCGACCCTTCAAAACATCTTGGCATTCTGGATGCCTTTGCCCAGAATCAAAACGAATTCAATGCATACCGCAAGGTGTATAAGGAGCTCATCGCGGTGAAGCGGCAGGCCGACGCGCTGCAGCTGGACGAAGCGGAAAAGCAGCGGCGGATGGAACTGCTCCGTTTCCAGCTGAACGAGATCGAGGATGCCGCGTTGCAGATCGGCGAGGAAGAGCGTCTGATCGCCCGCCGCCAGATCGTTTCCCACGCGCAGACCATCCTGGAGCAAATTGCTTCGGCGCACAGTGCGCTTTCCGGTGGGGACGAGTTCTCTGGCGCCGCTGATCTGCTGGGTGGTGCAAATGGAGCGCTGGAGCAGGCCGCCGTTCTGGATGAATCCCTGCAGCCTCTGCAGGAGCGTCTGGCGGACTTGTACTACAGCGCCCGGGAGCTTGCGGTGGATCTGGCCTCCCGTCTGGATGACTATGGCTTTGACCCGGCCGAGCTGGACCAGCTGGAACAGCGGCTGGATACCATCTACCGGCTGAAAAACAAACACGGGGCCGACTCGGTGGAGGAACTGCTGCATATGGCGGAGAAGTCCCGCGAAGAACTGGAGCATATCGAGCGGGCAGACGAGACCCTGGAACAGCTGAACCAGCAAAAGCAGGCGTTGTACAAGGAAGCCAAGCTTCTGGCGGAAAAGCTCACCCAGACCCGTCTGAACGCCTTTGAACGGATGGAACAGCAGCTGGTGGAAGCATGCACCTTCCTGAACATGCCCGGCACCCGTTTTGTGCTGCAGCACAGCCGCGGCCCTCTGGCAGGTTCCGGTCAGGATACCGTGGAATTTTATATTTCCACCAACCTGGGCGAAGCGCCGAAGCCTCTGGCGAAGATCGCATCCGGCGGTGAGCTTTCCCGCATCATGCTGGCACTGAAAAGTGCGCTGGCGGAAAAGGACGCCATTCCCACTGTTATTTATGACGAGATCGATACCGGTGTTTCCGGCCTTGCCGCTGGACGAATCGGTGAAAAGCTTCGCCAGACCTCCAAGGGGCGGCAGGTGCTCTGCATCACTCACACTGCACAAATCGCTGCACTGGCTACCAGCCATCTGCTGATTCAGAAAAACGTGGAGGGACAGCGTACCTTTACCCAAATCCACCCGCTGGACCAGGCAGGCCGTGTGCAGGAGCTGGCACGCATCATTTCCGGCGACCACATCACCGATCTGAGCCTGGCCAACGCCCGGGAGATGCTGTCGCTCTAACCCTTGACAACGCAAATGCTTTGCGCTATACTGCTAAATATCAAATGCAACGATGGGAACAAGTAGTTGCTTCGTTTGCGGCACAGAGAAGCCCTGGTTGGTGAAAAGGGCAGCGCGGCGGATCAATGAATACCTCCCTGAGCAGCAGGCTGAACGCCCTGTGGCAATTAGGCTGTGCCGTGTGCGCCCGTTACCGCGCAGGAGTGTTGCTTTGCACTCCGCAAGGCCCGTTTTCGCGAGGAGCGGGCGAACAGAGGTGGTACCGCGATTTTTCGCCCTCTGCCAAATTCAGGTTTGGCAGAGGGCTTTTTCTATGCCTTTTGCCGCAATGACACAGGAGGAGAACACACAATGACTTTGTACGACGAACTGGTTGCCCGCGGCCTGGTTGCCCAGGTGACCGACGAAGAAGAGATCAAGGACCTGATCAACAACGGTAAGGCCACTTTCTACATCGGCTTTGACCCCACTGCTGACTCTCTGCATGTGGGCCATTTCATGGCGCTGAACCTGATGCGCCGGATGCAGCGTGCAGGTAACCGCCCCATCGCTCTGATTGGCGGCGGCACGGCCATGGTAGGCGACCCCTCCGGCCGTACCGACATGCGCAGCATGATGACCACCGAGACCATTCAGCACAACTGCGAGTGCTTTAAGAAGCAGATGAGCAAGTTCATCGACTTTTCGGACGGCAAGGCCCTTATGCTGAACAACGCCGACTGGCTGATGAAGCTGAACTACATTGAGCTGCTGCGGGAAGTTGGCCCCTGTTTCTCGGTCAATAACATGCTGCGGGCGGAATGCTACAAGCAGCGCATGGAGAAGGGCCTGTCCTTCCTGGAATTCAACTACATGATCATGCAGTCCTACGATTTCTACCACATGTTCCAGGAGCTGGGCTGCAACCTGCAGTGCGGCGGCGATGACCAGTGGTCCAACATGCTGGGTGGTACCGAACTGATTCGCCGTAAGCTGGGCAAAGACGCCTACGCCATGACCATCACTCTGCTGCTCACCTCGGAGGGCAAGAAGATGGGCAAGACCCAGAAGGGCGCCGTGTGGCTGGACCCCGAAAAGACCAGCCCCTACGAGTTCTACCAGTACTGGCGTAATGTGGATGACGCCGACGTGCTCAAGTGCCTGCGCATGCTCACCGATGTTCCCCTGGAAGAGATCGACGCGATGGCCGATTGGGAAGGCAGCCAGCTGAACAAGGCGAAAGAGCTGCTGGCCTTTGAGCTGACCAAGCTGGTCCACAGCGAAGAGGAGGCTGCCAAGGCGCAGGAGACTGCCCGTGGTCTGTTCAGTGGTGCTGCCGACATGGCCAACATGCCCAGCACCACTCTGACCGCCGATCAGCTGCAGGATGGCCGCATCGGCATTCTGGACCTGATGATGGCTGCCAAGCTGGTTCCCAGCAAGCGTGAAGCCCGTCAGCTGATCCAGCAGGGCGGCATTCTGCTGGACGGCGAAAAGGTTTCCGATCCCACTCTGCCCGTTACCGCCGAGCAGCTGGCAAACGGCGTTGTGATCAAGAAGGGCAAGAAGACCTACCACAAGGTTCAGCTGTAAGCGCTGCCTCTGGTAAAGTAAAGTCTAATGAAGAAACCGGCGTGCGGCTCTTTGTGATGCCGCACGCCGGTTTTCTGCATAGCAAAGGCCGAGACAAAAGCCCCGGCCTTTTTCGTTTACAAAGTTCCGATTCTGGAAAGCTTTGCGTATTCACCATTCCGCGCGATCAGTTCATCGTGCGTGCCCTGCTCCGAAATCCCCCGATCGGACAGCACATAGATCCGGTCGGCATTGCGAATTGTGGACAAGCGATGCGCAATGACAATCGATGTGCGATTCTGCTTCAGCTGCTCAATGGATGCTTGAATGATCTCTTCGCTCTCGTAGTCCAGCGCGCTGGTGGCTTCATCCAGGATGAGAATCTTGGGATTTTTCAAAAAGATCCGCGCAATGCTGATCCGTTGCCGCTGCCCGCCGGAAAGCATGATTCCTCTTGTACCAACAATGCTGTCGTATCCATGCTCCAGAGAAAGGATGAATTCGTGGATATTAGCCAGCTTGGCTGCCTCCACGATTTCTTCATCGGTGGCATCTTTGCGCCCATAACGGATATTCTCCCGAATCGTCCCATTGAAAATATATACCTCCTGCTGAACAATACCAATGTGTTTTTGCAAATCGCTCAGCAGCAGGTCACGGATATCGACCCCATCAATTCGAATCTGTCCCGCGCAAACATCATAGAATCGGGCAATCAGGGAAGCGACAGTCGTTTTTCCGATACCGGACGCTCCGGCAAAGGCCACAGTCTGACCACTCTGAATCCGAAAGGAGACATCCTCCAGCACATTGTCCGGCGAATCCTCGTAATGGAACGAGACCTTATCGAAGACAATTTCTCCGGTCGGATTGGGCAGGGGAACGGCATCCTTTGCTTGCTGCACTGCCGGATGTATCTCCATCATATCCATAAAGCGGATAAAGCTGGCTTTACCTTCTTCGAATAACCGCATAAAGTTCAACATGGTCCGAATGGGCTCTGCCAGACTCCCGGCATACAGCAGGAAGGTGACCAGAACCGCCGCGTTCAGGCTTCCCCGCGCAATAAACAGGGAGCCGAAAATCACCACCATCATCGAAAGAAACTGCGGATAGGCCTCCACTGTTTCGTAAAAGTAGGCTTCCAGCTTGTAGAAGATGCACTTGCTTTCAGTATAGCGTGCATTCTGTTGCCGGAACTGTTTTGCATGCTCAGCTTCTTTTCCGAAGGCTTTCACTGTTCGTATCCCTGAAAGGGTATCCTCTGCATACTCGTTCAGCTTGGAAAGGTGCCGCTTGTTTTGCAGCAGGCAACGCTCCATTCGCTTATCTGTGTAGTATGCAGCAATGCCCAGAAACGGCAGAGCCAGAAAAACGATCAGTGTCAGGGGAACGTGAATGCTTAGCATGATAACGAACGCACCAACAAATTTGATCAGTGTCATCAACAGATCTTCCGGAGCATGATGGAACAGCTCAGTCATGTTGGTCAAGTCGTTGGAAAGGACCGTCATCAGCTTTCCTGTACTGTTTCTCGCATGGAAATCAAACGACAGGGATTCGTAGTGGCGAAACAGCTCGGTACGCATGGTCTCTTCCATCTTTGCTCCCATGGAATGGCCAAAATACGCATACGTAATATTGCTGATCACTTTTACTACAGTCAGCACCACCAGAAAGAAAGCGGCGCCAATGAGCTTGCTTTTTGTGGTGCTGTCCCACTGGGCAAGGACCTCTCCGGTCAGATACCCGGAAACCAAAGGGAACAGCAGCACACTGAAGGCGCTGAGTGCTGCAAAAAACATATCCATGAGGAATATGTTCCGGTGAGGCTTGTAATAGGATAAAAACTTTCGGGCACGTTGTTTTGTAAACTGTGACTTCATATGTCCTCCAAAATGATTCCGGAGGGCTTATTTGAAAATGACCCTCCATGTGATAGATTTCATCATTTTCTTGGTTGCTTTCATTTGAATAAACTCCTTTCTTCTAAATTCTTGCTTCATTATATCACCGCCATATTCCAGTATCAATTCATGCAATAAAAAAACTCCAAAACAGCGGCATGCCGCTGTTTTGGAGTCTGCTCTTGACATAATAGAGTTCATTCAGGAAGTGCCAGGAATTCCGGGTCCACATTTTCCTGAAGCATGGAAGTGATATAGCTGAGCGAAAAGCCCGGGAAGTTACCGCGCACGCCGTGGGCTGCAGCAAGCTCGTCGGTGTAATCCCTGAGCAGATACATGTGGATGTTGGCATAATGGGCATCGTAGTGATTGACCGTTGGGTAGAACAACGGTTCCCGAATCGCCGTACTGCTGCTGCCATCCGGCTGAGTGGTCTTTTCCACCGTAAAGGTAAGGATCAGCCCTACCATGGTGTCCGCTGTAGATTGTGCGTTCAAAAAATTCCCCAGGGAATAAGCAACAAAAGTCTGCCGGCCATCCGCCGTGGTAAGCCACTGCGCGGTCTGCACCACATGAGGATGAGTACCAATAATTACATCTGCGCCCCAATCGGCCATTTTTTGCGCCAGATCTCTCTGCGCTTGTGTGACCGAGTGGCTGCCCTCCACGCCCCAATGCACGCTGACCACAACCAAGTCCGCCTCGCTGCGCGCCTGTTCCAGCATCTGCTGCATCACATCCAGCTCACTGGTGTAAATCACATGGGCAGGCGCACTGGCGGGCGTATTGATTCCGTTGGTGTGTTCTGTAAATCCCAGATAGGCAATCTTCACACCATCCACCGTCTGGATTACAGGCGCAGCAGCATCCTCTGTGTACAGCCCGGCGGTTGTCACATCCTCTGGCATGGCAGACCAGAAGTCCATGGTCGCCTGCAGCCCCTGTGCACCCTTATCGTAGGTGTGGTTGTTGGACAGGTTGAACACGCGGAAGCCCAGGTCGTACAGCTGCCGCCCCATGTCACCGGGTGTGGAGAAGCACGGGTAAGTGCTGGGCTCCAGTGTATCGGTCACCAGCGTTTCCTGGTTGATCCAGTTCACATCAAAATCGCTGTAAAAGGACTTCACATTTTCATAGCAGTAGGAAAAATCATAGCCGTCCGCTCCGTTTGTCTGTGCTCGCCGCTTTGCCTGCTCATAGATACCGTTGTGGATCAGATTATCACCAGTGGCAGAAAAACGAAGCGTCTGTACCTGCGGCCCCGGCGTGGGAGTAGGGGAGGGAAGTGCTTCCGGCTCCTGTTCCGGCGCCGATTGAGCAAATACCGGTCGTGCTTCTGTACCGTTTCGGAAGAACCATACCGCACAAAACAGCAAACAGCATACAGAAACCAGCATCAGAACTGCAGCAATCGTACGTTTCATAATACCCTCACAGCAAAGATCGCATCAGGTCTTTCATGTCGTAAAGGCCGTTTTTCTGACCGGTAAGGAAAATCGCCGCGTTGATCGCGCCGTTGGCAAAAACAGCGCGGGACCCTGCGCTGTGGGAGAGCGTGATCACTTCATCCGGGCCGCAGAACAGGATTTCATGGTCACCCACAATGCTGCCGCCGCGAATCGCATGCAGCCCCAGCTCGTGGGGGTCCCGCTTCTGGCGCACGGAGTGACGGTCATAAACATAGTGATACCGGTTTCCGGTAGCTTCATTGATCTCATCAGCCAGGAGAAGTGCGGTTCCGCTGGGAGCATCCACCTTGTTGTGGTGATGCTTTTCAATGATCTCAATGTCGTAATCCATGCCCAAAGCCTGGGCGGCCTTCTGGGCCAGCTCAGCCAGCAGGTTGATACCCATAGACATGTTGGCGCTCTTGAAGACCGGAGCCTTTTCCGCAGTCTGCTGAATCAGCTCTCCGCATTCCTCATCCAGACCGGTAGTGCACACCACACAAGCGGTGCCGGTGCTCTGGCAATAGCGCAGCGCGGATTTCGTGGCCTCAGGAGTGGAGAAATCGATAATCACATCCGCCTTCACGTTCAGCTCCTCCAGACTGGCTGCCACAGGGATCGAACCGCTCTGTGCGGAAACATCCACACCGCCCACGATCCGGCAGTCATCCCGCTGGGCAATCAGCTCACACAGCACCTTTCCCATCCGTCCATTGATACCCTGAATGATAATATCCGTCATTTTTCGTACTCCCTTTTGTAAAAATGCCCGGCGAAAGCGCAGGTGCGGCAAACAGCTTACGCCGTTGCTTCTGCGGCCAGCCGCCGGGCAGAAATTTATACGGTTATAACAGGTTTATTCCGAATCAAAGCAAACCGGTATCCCGCAGCGCTTTTTCGATTCGGGCCAAGTTTGCTTCACTGGGCTCAACCAGAGGCAGTCGGCAATCACCGGCATCCCAGCCCAGCATATTCATTGCAGCCTTCACGGGGATCGGGTTCACATCGCAGAACAACGCGCTGCACAGCTCGCTGAGCTCCAGCTGCATCGCTGCACTCTCTTTGGTTTTACCGTCAAACCAGAGCTGGCACATCTGGTGCATCTGAGCGGGGGCCACATTGGCTGCCACCGAAATCACACCCTTGCCGCCAACCGAGAGCAGGGGAACCACCTGATCGTCGTTGCCGGAATAGAGCGGCAGCTCCTCGCCGCACAGTGCCGCAATCCGTACCACCTGTGCAATATTGCCGCTAGCCTCCTTGAGTCCCCGGATCATGGAATGACGGGAAAGCTCCAGAGCGATTTCCGGCTGAATGTTTACCCCTGTACGGGAAGGCACATTATAGATGATGGCAGGCAGATTGGAGGAATCCGCAATTGTGAAAAAGCTCTTCACAAGCCCGGCCTGACTGGTCTTGTTGTAGTAGGGAGTAACCAGCAGCAGTGCATCCGCGCCCAGTGCGGCAGCCTCTTTGGACATCATCACCGCATGAGCGGTGTTGTTGGATCCGGTCCCGGCAATGACCGGAACACGGCCCTGCACTGCCTCCACCACGCAGCGGATGCATTCCAGATGCTCGTCGTCCTCCAGCGTGGCGGATTCACCCGTGGTCCCGCACACGACCAGCGCGTCCGTGCCGCTTTCCACCTGAAACTCGGCCATCTTTTTCAATTCCGCAAAATTCACGGAGCCATCGTCGCACATCGGGGTAATCATGGCAACCGCACTTCCGGTGAAAATAAGCTCTTTCATCGCTGTCATCTCCTTTGGTTCAAATCAATTGGCTCAAATCAATCCAGATAGCCCTTCGCTGCCAGCAGCTCTGCCAGCAGCACGCCGCCGCCTGCAGCTCCCCGCAGGGTGTTATGGGAAAGGCATACAAACTTGTAATCGTACTGAGTGTCTTCACGCAGACGGCCGATGGATACCGCCATACCGTTTTCCAGATTCCGGTCCAGCTTGGTCTGCGGGCGGTCATTTTCCTCAAAATAGTGCAGGAACTGCTTGGGTGCGCTGGGCAGCTCCAGGTGCTGCGCCTCACCCTGGAATGCAGCCCACCGCTCCAGGATCTGCTCCTTGGTGGGTTTCTTCTCAAAGCTCATGAACACAGCAGCCATATGACCGTCGGACACGGGAATGCGCAGGCACTGAGCGGTGATGGCAGGGGAGGCAGCCTTCACAATGCGGTCGCCTTCCACATGGCCCCACAGCTTCAGAGGCTCCTGTTCGCTTTTCTCTTCCTCGCCGCCGATGTAGGGAATGCAGTTATCCACCATTTCGGGCCAGGTCTCAAAGGTCTTGCCTGCGCCGGAAATGGCCTGATAGGTGCATACCAGAACATTCTTCAGACCGAACTCCTCCCGCAGGGGATGAAGCGCGGGAACATAGCTCTGCAGAGAGCAGTTGGACTTCACTGCAATGAAGCCGCGGGTGGTACCCAGACGGCGGCGCTGTGCCTCGATGATCTGAGCGTGATCTGCGTTGATCTCCGGCACGATCATGGGCACATCATCGGTAAACCGATTGGCACTGTTGTTGGAAATCACCGGGCACTCTGCCTTGGCATATGCTTCCTCCAGGGCCTTGATCTCATCCTTCTTCATGTCCACAGCGCAGAACACAAAGTCCACCTTTTGGGCGACTTCCTCCACGTGGGAAGCATCCATTACAACAAGCTTTGCAGCATTCTGCGGCATCGGAGTAGGCATGGCCCAGCGGGCGCCAACGGCTTCCTCGTAGGTCTTGCCCGCAGAACGGGGAGACGCAGCCACGACGACCAGCTCGAACCAAGGATGGTTCTCCAACAAGGAAACAAACCGCTGACCAACCATTCCGGTGGCGCCAACAACACCAACTTGATACTTTTTCATCGCTTACATCATCCTTTCCGTTTCCCTCCCGGCGTTTTCATACCTATGCCGGACCCCTTTCAGGTTATATCCGAACAATACCGCCGGATATAAAAAAAACCGGCTTGAAAACCGGCAACGTATGCAATATAATAAATTAGATTGCATAACACATGCACAGCGGTTCTGTGCTTTGTTCTAACTATAGCATTGCCGGCAGGTAATGTCAATGTAAGGAGAGGCAATATTTCTATGCTGAAAAAAGATTTCTGGTTCGACCTGCCGCAGGAATTGATCGCGCAGGAACCCTGCAGCCCCCGCGACGCTGCCCGGCTGATGTGCCTGGACCGTTCCAACGATCAGATCCAGCACCGCATCTTCCGGGACCTGGTGGATCTGCTGGAGCCTGGCGACCTTCTGGTGGTGAACAACTCCAAGGTTTTGCCGGCCCGCCTGATCGGCCAAAAGGAACACACCGGCGCGGTGTGTGAGCTGCTTCTGCTCCGGCAGGAGAGCAACGACGTTTGGGAATGTCTGGCACGCCCCGGTAAACGGCTCAAGCCCGGTATGCGCATCCTGTTTGGCGACGGCTCTTTGGTTGCCACGATTCAGGAGACCAAAGAAGACGGCAACAAGCTGGTTTCCTTCCAGTACGACACCCAGACCCTTTACGAAAAGCTGGACGAGTTCGGCAAAATGCCGCTTCCTCCCTATATCACCAAGCAGCTGGAGGATCAGAGTCAGTATCAGACCGTATATGCCAAAGAACTGGGCAGCGCGGCAGCACCCACTGCAGGCCTGCACTTCACCCCGGAACTGATGCAGAAGCTGAAAGAGAAGGGAATCGGTATTACTGAGGTCACCCTGCATGTGGGCCTCGGCACCTTCCGCCCGGTAAAGGAAGACGAGATCGAGGATCACCTGATGCATTCGGAGTGGTACAGCGTGAGCGAGGAGACCGCCCGTCTTATCAACGAAACCAAAGAAGCAGGTCACCGGGTCATCGCCGTTGGCACCACCAGCTGCCGCACCTTGGAATCGGTGGCCGCCAAATACGGCAAAATCCAGGCCTGCAGCGGCGACACCAGCATCTTTTTGTATCCCGGCTGCAAGTTCCTGTGCCTGGATGGTTTGATCACCAATTTCCATCTGCCGGAAAGCACCCTGATCATGCTGGTCAGCGCCTTCTATGGATACGAAAAAACCATGGCAGCCTACAAGACCGCTGTGGAGCAGCGTTACCGCTTTTTCAGCTTTGGCGATGCCATGCTGATTCTTTGATTGTATAACTTATTCAGAAAGGAGCTCGGTTTATGCCCTATCGCTTGCTGAAAACCGAACACAACGCCCGGCGGGGCGAATTCGAAACCGTTCACGGCACTGTTCAGACCCCCGCGTTTATGAACGTTGCCACGGCGGCCGCCATCAAAGGCGGTCTGAGCGCGTTCGATTTGAAAGACATCCACTGCCAGGTCATGCTGTGCAACACCTATCATCTGCATCTGCGCCCCGGCGATAAGCTGGTAGCCGAAATGGGTGGCCTGCACAAGTTTACCCGCTGGGACGGCCCTATCCTCACCGACAGCGGCGGATTCCAGGTGTTCAGCCTTTCCAAGCTGCGCAAGATCACTGAGGAGGGCGTTACCTTCAACTCCCATCTGGACGGCCATAAGATCTTTATGGGTCCGGAAGAAAGCATGCAGATTCAGGCTAATCTGGGTTCCACCATCGCAATGGCCTTCGATGAATGCGTGGAAAACCCGGCGGAGTACAAATACTCCAAGGACAGCTGTGACCGGACCGTCCGTTGGCTCAAACGCTGCAAGGCTGAAATGGAGCGTCTGAAGCGGGAAGGCCTGGCGGTCAACCCCGATCAGATGCTGTTCGGCATCAACCAGGGCTGCACCTACGAGGACCTGCGGGTTGAGCATATGAAGCAGATCGCCGAGCTGGATCTGGACGGCTACGCCATCGGCGGCCTGGCTGTGGGTGAGCCGGCAGAGGATATGTACAGAATCATCTCCGCCGTAGAGCCTCACATGCCCAAGGACAAGATTCGTTATCTGATGGGTGTCGGCACTCCCGGCAACATCATTGAAGCGGTTTCCCGTGGTGTTGACCTGTTCGACTGCGTCATGCCCAGCCGCAACGCCCGCCATGGTCATCTGAACACCTGGAGCGGCATCATCAATATCAAGAATCTGAAGTATCAGAAGGACGAAGGCCCCATCGATCCGGAATGCGATTGCCCGGTTTGCCGCAATTTCAGCCGCGCTTATCTGCGCCACCTGTTCAAGGCCGACGAGATGCTGGGTATGCGCCTCGGTGTAATGCACAATCTGTATTTTTACAACCGGCTGATGGAGCGCATCCGGCAGGCTTTGGACGAAGGCAACTTCCAGGAATTCCATGATCGCTATGTAACTCTTCTGGATACCCGCATCTGACCAAATCTTCCTGTTCACAGGCTTGCATATCCGCCAGTAATCCGCTATAATAAATTTATTCGATTGAATTCGAGAGGAGTTTACAACACATGGCACTGAATCTTTTGAGCACTTCCACTGACGCAATTTCCTTCTATAGCCCGTTCATCATGATCCTGGTCATGGTGCTGTTCATGTGGCTGTTCATTTACCGGCCCCAGAAGAAGCAGCAGCAGAAAGAGACCGAGATGCGCAATTCTCTGGAGATCGGCGATGAGGTCACCACCATCGGCGGTATCGTTGGCCGCGTGGTTGCCATCAAGGAGGACACCTTCGTTCTGGAGACCGGCAGCGACCGCACCAAGATCCGTTTCCGCCGTGCTGCGATCCAGTCCATCGAAAAGCTGAACATGGAAGCCACTCAGACTTCTTCCAAGTAAGCACGCATATAAAAGCACCCTCTGCATAGAAATAGTGCAGGGGGTGTTTTTTGTATGCAAAAACGAACATCTGCTGAACATGCAGGCAAGCAATTACTGTTTTCCATTCTTTTTTCCGCAGGGGCAGGAGCAATTGTCTGCACTGCAGCACTCTGCCTCTTGGCAAAAATGATCGTTGCCGCGCAGCCATCTGCCTGGTGGGCCATTCCCATGTCCGCTATTGCGGTTATGGCAGGCTGCTTTGTGAGCGGATATATTCTGGCCCGGCGGATGGGGCAGAATGGCTTGTTTTGCGGCCTTTGCTGCGGGTTGTTTTTCTTTTTGATTTTTCTGTTTGCGGCAATGTTGAGCGGAAGCTATGAGTACACCGCTTTTGCCGCCATCAAATGCGTGTGCTACAGCCTCGCGGGCGCTTTAGGCGGGTATGTTGGCCTGCTTTCCAGTGAACGTGCAAAGCGAAGAGCTCACACACCGCGCTGATAAAAAGAACCAGGGTATTTGCCCTGGTTCTTTTTATTGAAGCAGCCGAATAGAATGGAACAAAAGAAACTTCAAAGAGGGACAAGTTTATGTGGACGTATCGAAACGAACCGTCATCCAATTCCGCAGCGCAAGACCCGCACTTCACCTTCAGCGCCAATCCATCCGCACATACTTCCGCGAAAACGCCCTTCGTGGAAGTACTCTCCCAGACAGCCGCTCATGCACCGGTAACGACAATCGGGAAATCCACATTTTCTCAGCGCACCATCCGGCCTAAAAAACAGTTTGGAGCATTCTCCCTGGGAGCCTTACTTTACCTGGCAGGTATCCTTCTGGGTGCGCTCTGGCAGCCTGGTACAGACAGCTGGCTGCGGGAATACGCCCAGCATTATGTGGACTTACAAATTACCCGGCATCTGGAGCGACAGCTTTCTCAAATCTTTTGCGCACAGTTCCTTGCACTGCTCACACAGCTTATGCTGGCCGCTTTGGCCGGGTTCTGTGCTTTTGGCGTTGTGCTACTGCCCACACTCATTTTGCTGAAAGGAATCGGTACTGGTTTTTTTACCGCCTGCCTGTACCTGGAATACGGCCTTGCAAGGGGAGCCGGTATAGAACTTCTGCTTTTCTTCTTCCCGCAGCTTTTGGGGTTGTTTCTGCTGCTCAGTCAAAGTGCTGCCGCATGGAGCCTTTCCCGCGAGCTTCTGGCTGTATGTGTGCGTAACCGGGGAACTCGCCCTACCACAGAAAGCAAACGCGTTTTAAGCAGATTGCTGCTTTGCTGCTGCACTGCATTGCTGCCCTGTATTCTTTCCTGTGTATGCTCCATTCTTTTTGCCGGGTTATTCCTGGGCTGATGGACCATGCTCCAGATCATCGAACAATTCCGGGACTTTCGGTACTTCCGGTTCATCCTCTGAATCTTCCTGTGAAACTGGCGTATCCTTTTTCTGTGTAAATTCCACACGGGAAAGGGGAGTCGAACTGGCAGCAGTACGCAGCTTTTCCGTGTTGATGTGCGTGTAGATCTCCGTGGTGGAAACGTGCTCATGGCCTAGAATCTCTTTTAGTTCCAGCATATCCACATTGCCGTGACGGTACATCAGTGTGGCCGCGGTATGCCGCAGCTTATGCGGCGAATAACCCTTGCCGGAAAGTCCAGCCAGCTTCAGGCATCGCTCTACGATCTGCTCCACACGCCGCGCCCCAATGCGTTTTCCCGTCCTACGGGATACGAAAAGGGCATCCTTGTCCTGCAAATTCATCAGCTTTGCCCGGGCAGCGCAATACCGTTCCAGCGCATGGATGCACGCCTGATTCAGATACACCAGACGCTCTTTGTTGCCTTTACCCACGATGCGAATGGTATCTTCCTGAAAATCGCTCATGTTGATGCCCACCAGCTCAACCAGACGCATACCGCAATTCAGAAAAAGGGTGATGATGCAGTAATCCCGCTCATAAAAGTCACTTTGTATATTTTTTAACAATTCCATGCTTTCTTCCAGAGACAGATACTTCGGCAGTGCACGTTTGGTCGTTGGCACCGATACATCCTTCGCCGGATCATTACTCAGACGGTTTGCTTTGACTGTAAGGAACCGGTACAGGCTTTTCACGGCACTAAGCTTGCGCGCGCGGGCTGCCGGTTCATTGAGCCGCTCGTTTTTCAGGAAATACAGGTATTCATAGATATCGCTGGTTGTAATAGAACCAATGAACGCTAAGTCCAAGCCGGATACATCGATCTCATCAAAATCCGTATCCGGGGCCAAACCACGATAACGCATCATAAAACGGAAAAAGGTACGAAGATCAATATAATAGCCATTGACCGTGCGCGGCGAGCGATTCAGAATCGCGCCAAGATAATTCAAAAAATCTCGAACATCCCGCGGAATATCGTCATACGGTGCATGACGATTCGGATGAAGCGGATTGATGTAAGTGCTCATAAGATAATCACATCCCAAAGTAAACTGACCATATTATTATAACAGAAACATTTGAATTTGTTTTTCATAAAATCAATGATTTTTGCAGCAAACTGGTTTGACAGACTGCATCGGCCGGCACGAGCGGACATCCGCTCAAAAGAGCGATATTGGAAGAAATCATGCTTTTTCGCTTCCCTCTATTTCGCTAAATTTGTATTTAGCGAAATACTATACGAAACAAAATAAAAGGCCCTGCCCTATGCCTTCTTTCTGTTTCACTCTGAGCTGCTCAGTTTTCCTCCTTCATACCCACTCCAACTAATTATTTCATTTCAGCGGCGCTGGTAGCACAATCCTGCATTCCAGCGCCGCTGGCTCTTTTTATTACTTGATTGCCTGGATCGCATCCCGGATATACGAAACGCCAATCAGCTCCATATCAGAAAATTCACTGAGCTCCAGCTGCTTCAAGCTGTGCTTCGGCACAATGGCTTTCGTGAACCCGATTCGCTGCGCTTCCCGCAGCCGGTTTTCCAAAAATGTCACGTTACGGATTTCGCCAGCCAAACCTACTTCGCCGATGGCAATGGTCTTGTCCCCGATGGGCTTATCCATCAGCGCCGAAGCCATTGCCAGGCAGACCGCAAGATCACAAGCTGTCTCGTTCAAATCCAAGCCGCCCACAATATTGATGTAGACATCCAGATTCGCAAAGAAGTAACCTGCCCGTTTCTCCAGCACTGCAATCAGCAGATTGGTCCGGTTGAAGTCAAATCCGCTGGCAGCACGCCGCGGCGTACCAAAACCGCTTTTCGTCACAAGCGCCTGTACCTCGCTCAGAATGGGTCTGGTACCTTCCATGGTACAGGCAACGCAGTTTCCACTGATTCCAAGCGGACGGCCGTCCAGGAGCAGCTGAGAGGGGTTCTCGATCTCGGTCAGGCCGGTTCCCGTCATATCGAACATACCGATCTCGTTGGTGGAGCCATAGCGGTTTTTTACACCTCGCAGGATTCGATACGGTAAGGTCTTATCCCCTTCAAAATAAAGCACGGTATCCACGATGTGCTCCATGACCTTGGGGCCAGCAATCGCACCATCCTTGTTTACATGGCCTACGATAAAGGTCGGGATCTCACAGCTTTTTGCCACAGCCAGCAATCTGGCAGAACACTCCTTCACCTGAGAGACGCTGCCCGCGGACGAAGAAACATCCGAGCAATGCATCGTCTGGATGGAATCGATCACCACCAGATCCGGACGCATTTGTTCGATCAGGCCGCAGATCTCATCGATCTCCGTCTCTGCCACTAAGCTGATGTTTTCCTGTGCAACACGCAGCCGGTTTGCACGCAGTTTGATTTGGCGGGTGGATTCCTCGCCGGTCACGTACAAAACATGGTGGCTGCCGGAGATCGCTCCGCACAGCTGCAGAAGCAAGGTGGACTTACCTGCGCCAGGCTCACCGCCCAGCAGCACCACGCTGCCCAGAACGATACCGCCACCCAGAACCCGATCCAGTTCGTGAATCCCGGTCACAATGCGGCTCTTTTCTTCATCGGTGCTGATATCTGCCAAACGATCCGCTTTCAGAGAGGTTTGTCCCTGTACACGGCCGGTTGCTGCGCTTGCGCTTCGCTTGGCTGCCGTGGCTTTGCTCTCGACCATGACCACGTCCTCGGTCATGGTGTTCCACTCACCGCAGGAGGGGCAGCGCCCCATCCACCGTGGACTGGTTTCTCCGCAGTTGGAGCACACATAAATGGACTTCAGTTTTCCATCCTTCATTCGTTGGTATTCCCTCTCTGTTTAGTATCCGAACACGCCTTCCAGGGATTCATCCTGATCGATCCAATCCTGCACCTCGATCATCCGGTATTCGTTCTTACTGTCGCGAATATAGACCCGCTCAATTCCCGCATTGATGATCATTCGCTTGCACATGGAACAGCTGTTGGCGTTCTGTACATAGTCCTTGGTGGCCATATCGATACCCACCAGATACAGCTGACTGCCCAGCATCTTATCGCGGGGCGCACTGATGATCGCGTTTGCCTCTGCATGCACGCTGCGGCAGATCTCATACCGCTCACCGCGGGGAATTTTCAGCTTTTGACGGATGCACACATTCAGATCGGTGCAGTTCTTCCTGCCACGAGGAGCACCCACATAGCCAGTGGAGATCACCTCATCGTTTTTCACGATCACCGCGCCGTAATTCCGGCGCAGGCAGGTTCCTCGCTGCAAAACGATCTCTGCAAGATCCAGATAGTAATTAATTTTATCGCGGCGCTCCATTGGCAACCCCTCCCCGATTTTTATTATTTAGTGGTATTATAGCATAGCTGACCACCAGTTAAAAGCACCGGCAGGTCAAACCAATTTGAAAGCAACAAAAAATCCCGGCTGCAACTGCAACCGGGATCTCCTGGAGGTGCTGACCAGATTTGAACTGGTGAATGAAGGTTTTGCAGACCTTTGCCT
>NHCFR00700__coassemble_1116_pt1 | contig 28152 bp, 21 predicted proteins | sample NHCFR00700__metabat2_high_PE_065 | metagenome-assembled genome bin NHCFR00700
ATTTTGTTATAATATAAGACGGAACCGCGCTATTCCAGGCGGTGGAACGCGTCAATCCAACATGCCGGTGGCCGCCCGTGAGGCGTCCATCTACACCGGCATCACGCTGGCGGAATACTACCGCGACATGGGCTACCATGCCGCCATGATGGCAGACTCCACCTCCCGCTGGGCCGAGGCCCTGCGCGAGATCAGCGGCCGCCTGGAGGAGATGCCCGCCGATGAGGGCTACCCCGCCTACCTGCCCAGCCGTCTGGCTCAGTTCTACGAGCGCGCGGGCTATGCCCAGGCACTGTGCGGCCAGGAGGGCTCTGTTACCGTGATCGGCGCGGTCAGCCCCCAGGGCTCCGACTTCTCGGAGCCGGTGACCCAGAACACCAAGCGGTTCACCCGCTGCTTCTGGGCGCTGGACAAGGCCCTGGCCTACGCCCGCCATTACCCGGCCATCAACTGGAACACCAGCTACAGCGAGTATCTGGGCGATCTGTCCCCCTGGTACTACGACAATGTGGGCCCGGACTTCATGCAGTGCCGCGAGCGCATTGCCGGTCTGCTTTTGCAGGAGACCAGCCTGATGGAGATCGTGAAGCTGATCGGTTCCGACGTTCTGCCGGACGATCAGAAGCTGATCATCGAGATCGCCCGCGTCATCCGCGTGGGCTTCCTGCAGCAGAACTTCTTCCACGACCAGGACACCTATGTGAGCCTGGAAAAACAGCTGAAAATGATGCGGGTGATCCTGCATCTTTACGAAAAGAGCCAGGTGCTGGTGGCAAAGCAGGTGCCCATGAGCCGGGTGCTGCGCACCGGATTGTTCGACAAGCTGGTCAAGATGAAGTACGACATCCCCAACGACCACCTGGAGCTTTTCGACGATTATACCGCCGAGATCGATCAGAAGATCGGCGAACTCATGCGCCCGTGACCGGCGCCGGAAAGGAGAGATTTGTACCATGCTCTTAGAGTATGTTGGCCTCAGCCAGATCAACGGCTCGCTGGTGATTCTGGATGGGGTGAAAAACGCCAGCTACGACGAGATGGTGGTGCTGCGCCTTGACGACGGCAGCCAGCGCATCGGCCGCATCGTGATGATCGAGGGCGAAAAATGCGTGATTCAGGTGTTCGAGGGAACCACCGGGTTCTCGCTGAGCAACACCCGCACCACCCTGACCGGCCATCCCATGCAGGTGGACCTGAGCCCGGAGCTTTTAGGCCGCACGCTGGATGGTCTGGGCCGCCCCATCGACGGCCTGGGCGCCATCTACCCGGAATGCCGCCGGGACGTGAACGGCGCGCCCATCAACCCGGTGAGCCGGGTCTATCCCCGCAACTACATCTGCACCGGCATTTCCGCCATTGATGCGCTGACCACCCTGATCCGCGGCCAGAAGCTGCCCATCTTTTCCGGGTCCGGTATGCGCCACAACGAGCTGGCGGTGCAGATCGTAAAGCAGGCAAACGTATCCGACGGCGAGGATTTCGCCATCGTATTCGCGGCCATGGGCGTGAAGAACGACGTGGCGGATTATTTCAAGAGCTCCTTCGAGGCCGCCAATGTGATGGACCGGGTGGTCATGCTGCTGAATCTGGCGGGCGACCCCATCGTGGAACGCATCATCACCCCCAAGGCGGCGCTGACCATCGCGGAGTATCTGGCCTTTGACCTGGGCAAGAACATCCTGGTCATCCTCACCGACATGACCAGCTACTGTGAGGCGCTGCGGGAGTTCTCCTCCTCCAAGGGCGAGATTCCCGGCCGTAAGGGCTACCCCGGCTACCTGTATTCCGACTTGGCCAGCCTGTATGAACGGGCGGGCATCGTGAAGGGCAAAAAGGGTTCCGTGACCCAGATCCCCATTCTGACCATGCCCAACGACGATATCACCCACCCCATTCCGGACCTGACCGGATACATCACCGAGGGCCAGATCGTGCTGGACCGCAATCTGGACGCCACCGGCGTGTATCCGCCCATCAGCGTGCTGCCCAGCCTGTCCCGTCTGATGAAGGACGGCATCGGCAAGGGCTACACCCGCGAAGACCACAACCCGCTTGCCAACCAGCTGTTCGCCACCTATGCCCGGGTGCAGGACGCAAAAGCGCTGGCCAGCGTCATCGGCGAGGAGGAGCTTTCGCCCAGCGATAAGCGGGTGATGGAGTTCGGCCGCGCCTTTGAAGAGAAGTTCGTGGGTCAGGGCAACACCAGCCGGACCATTGAAGAAACGCTGGATCTTGGCTGGGAGCTGCTGAGCATGCTGCCCAAGGAGGAGCTGGACCGTGTGGACCAGGTATTGCTGGACCACTACTACAAGCCCAAAACCGACCCGAAGCAGCGGGAGCTGGGGCTGCGCCGGGCCTTCCACGACGACGCCGAGTAACCGGGCAAATATACCGAGAAAGGAGGCCGCGTTTTGGCGCAGCAGATATTCCCCACAAAAAGCAATCTGATGGCACAGCAGAAGAGCCTTGCGCTGGCCAGCCAGGGCTACGAACTGATGGACCGCAAGCGCAACATTCTGGTGCGCGAGATGATGCAGCTCATCGACCGGGCCGCCTCCATTCAGGACCAGATCGCCGCGGCCTATGCGGAGGCATACGCTGCCCTGCAGCTGGCCAATGTGACCCTGGGCGTGGTATCGGGTTTTGCACACACGGTACCGGTGGAAAACGGTCTTTCACTGGATTGGCGCAGCGTGATGGGCGTGGAGCTGCCCATGGTGAAGCTGGAGGAGACCGCGCCCCAGAGCCTGTATTACGGCCTGGGCGGGACCAACAGCCAGCTGGACGAGGCATACCGCAAGTTCTGCCAGGTGAAGCGGCTCACGGTGGAGCTGGCCGAGGTGGAGAGCAGCGTATACCGCTTGGCACAGGCCATTCAGAAGACCCAGAAGCGGGCCAACGCCCTGAGCAACATCATGATCCCGCAGTTCAATTCCAACATCAAGTACATCACTGAAGTGCTGGAAGAAAAAGAACGGGAAGATTTCTCCCGCCTCAAAGTAATCAAATCTTCTTTTTGACGGTTTTTTAGCGGACTCGACCGGCAGTGGGGTTCGGTACGTTTACGGGTACGCACCGGATTTTCCTCAGCAAGGTACGCTAACTGCCTTTTGGCGGACCCGACCGTTGGCGGAGTGCGGTATCCGATATATGCCGGGTAAGCCTCCGCGAAAGGATGCAAACTGCCTTTTGGCGGACTCGACCGGTTCATCGCCGAGTCTCAGGGATGTTAGCATAAGATTGCGTTATTCCCTGCCGGAATCTCAATCCAGTTCGTTGAATCAAAAGTAAAAATTACTTTGAGTGTTCAAAAAACTCACGCAATTGCACCTCGCCTTTTCGGGCGGGGTGCTTCTTTGTGTGTGTATATCTTCTTGGATATCTTTTTGGGTATCTTATATTGCTCTTCCGGTTTCGTCACTTTCAAGTGCTGCATCCGGCGTATGGAAGGATCGAAACTGACGTTTCCATCTTTCAAATCTGTAACATGGAAGTGACGCAGCGGGCACAGGGGTTTCGGCATGGAACGCATGGGTGTTTTCCTCCTTTGGTTCTGTTGAAATTTCCGGAAACAAACGGGCAGAAAAAAACCGGCGGCGCATGGCAAACGCAAGCCATACGCCGTCGGTTTTCTATTTGTTCCAGTTTATATGATAGCACAGGAGGAACCGGGCTTTCCAGGGTCAAAACAGAGTTTTATCCGGGCTTTTCGACGAAAATACGAAACAATCACAAAGCAAACATCCCGCCGCAATTCCCCTGCCGGTTGGGTCCGTAAACGTCCCGTACCCCGCTAACGGTCGAGTCCGCTAAAAATGGGTGCTGGCGTATCTTGCTGAGAAAAATCCGGTGCGCACCAGTTTGCGTACCGCACTCAGTTACCGGTCGAGTCGTTAAAAAAACCAGGAGGGGAGCCAGCGGGCGGAGGCGATCCAGGTTTCGGATACCGGGATACCGGTCACCGCCGGGTAGAACCAGAGGAACACCACTGCCGCCGCAACCAGGATTCCCAGCGCCAGTCGCCGCGCAAGCTGCGGCCGGTCATGTTCCAGCTTGGACAGCATCAGAATCAGCGCCGCCACTGCAAACCACAGGCTGGGGAAATAATGGTATAGGAAGGTGCACCGAGTCACCAGTACCCAGGGCAGCAGCTGCGCCAGATACAGCACCAGCACGCTCCCTTGTGCCCGGCAGGCCCGCCCGCTGATCTGCCGCCATACCAGCGCGCACAGCCCTGCCAGCGCCGCCCACCATACGATGGGATTGCCCATGCCCGCAATGGTCCCCCGCATCCCCGCAGGCAGCCCGCTGGCGGAATAATACCATACAGGACGTAATAACAAAGGCCAGGTATACCAATTGGATTCGTAAGGATGGGTGCTCTTGAGCTGGCTGTGGTAGTTGAACATGGTTAACTGGCACTGCCACCACTCGCCCAGGCTGAACCCGCCTTCCCGCCACCAGTAGGGCAGGTAGGCCGCAATGTAGATGATCAGCGGAATCAGCACAAAGAACAGCACACCGCCCACCAGGGCCACGGCCAGCTCCCGGCCGAAGTTCGGCTTCTTCTGCCGCCAGCGTGCCCAAAGCACACCGAAATACAGCACTGCCAGCCCGGCCCCGGCGTAGATGCCGGTCCACTTGCTGGCCGCACCCAGGCCAAAGGCAACACCCGCCAGAGCCATGGGCAGGATGCTCTTGTCCACGCCCCTGGTCAGCACGCTCTGACAGTACCAGAGCATGAAATAGGCCCCCAGCAGGATGAAGAAGGTTCCGTAGATGTCAATGGTGGCAATCCGGCTCTGGGCATAGCGCATCAGGTCCAGCCCGGCCAGAAGGGCCGCAAAGCCCGCCCACCGGGGCGACCGGGTGAGCCGCCGCACAAAGAGATACAGCACCGGCACCAGAGCGATGCCGAACAGCGCCCCCGCCACGCGCCAGCCGAAGCCGGTCATGCCGAACACTGCAATACCCAGCATGATGAACACCTTGCCCAGCGGCGGGTGGGTGGTCTCGTACACAGGCATGCCGTGCAGATGCTCGTAGGCGGTGCGGCCGTGGTAAATCTCGTCGAAATACATGCTGTTTTTGTAGCTGATGGTGTCCGGCACCTGGGCCTGCTCGTCGAACAGTGCCCCGCTCTCGCCGGACACGGCCAGGCACTCGCCTGCATCGTTCTTGAAGGCCAGCTCCATCACGCTGGCATCGGTGAGGGTAATGGTGTAGGTCTCGTTCGCGGTGACCGGCAGGGACAGCCAGTGGAACACGTTGCCGTAGTCCAGCGTCTGGTTCACCAGCTCGGTACCCCGGCTGTCGGTCACGGTGAGCTGGCCGTTCCAGTTGATCTCCGGATAAATCCACAGGCTGGAGGCCTCTCCCTCCACCTGCACGGTGTAGGTCTTGGTCCCCTGCACCACCTCCGGGTTCTGGGGCGCGGTGAAGTCGCCCAGGTTGGTCAGGCTCACCACACCCACCAGAAGGATGCCCGCCAGCAGCCAGAGCAGCTCCGGCCGTGTCCAGCGGGGCTGGGGCGCGGGCGCGGTGAGGGCAGGTTTCGGGGAAGCCTGCAGCGCACAGATTTTACCGCCCCGGCACAGCCGCAGACAGGCCAGCCAGACCATCACGGTGCCCGCCAGGTTGGCCAGGCTCACCACCGCGATCATCACCCGGGCGGTGTCGCTGGTGAGGAACTGGTCCTCGGTGCCGTTGGAGGCCAGAACCAGCGCCAGATTCAGCAGGGTGGACATGCTCAGCACCGCGGTGCCTGCCAGCAGCTTGCGGTCCGCCCAGCGGGCCACCGCCGCCAGCAGCAGCGCCAGCGCCGGAATCAGGTACCGCTCGTGCATCCGGTGGCTCAAACAGAAGATGGCCGCACCGTAAAAGCCCGCCAGCAGCATGGGGCAGAACCGGCCGCTGCGCACACTCACCCAGGCCAGATACAGCATGGCGGCGGTGGCGATCAGGATGCCCACGGTGCCCAGCATCTGCCAGGTGATGGGCGTGCCGAATATGCCATCGGTCTGCATGGTCCAGTTGCCGCCCAGCAGGGTAATCAGGTTAAAGCCGTTCACGCTGGCATAGGGATAGCTGGACACGGTGCCGGTGTACTTTTCCACCAGCCAGTCCATGGGCTGATCGCCCCAGAAGGGCAGCGCGAAGGCCAGCACCACCGCCACGGACAGAACCGCTCCCAGTGCCGCGCGGCCCACTACCCTGCCCCGCTCGGCCGTCGGACCGGTGAACAGGGGCAGCGCAAAGCAGACGGCCAGCACCGGCCCGAACAGCAAAGCCTGGGGCTTCAGCGCCAGCGCCAGACCGTAAAGCAATGCAGAAGGCAGATATTTTTTTTGACTCAGCAGCCAGAACACCCCCACCAGACAGAGGGCGGGTACGCTGTCCACCTGCTTCCAGACGGCGGTGTCGTACAAAAAGGCCGGGCAGAAAGCGACGAGCGCCGCGATGAGCATAGCCCGCTTTTCGTTCAGATGGGTGCGGGCAATGTGCCAGACCAGAGCGGTGAGGCCCACATCGCACAGGATGGGCACGCTGCTCAGCAGCAGCACAAAGCCCTTTCCGCTCACATTCATCCCCAGCAGCTTGCCCAGGCTGCCCAGCACCCAGAGCACCAGCATATAGCCGGGGGGATAATCCGCAAAGTAATCCGGGGAATAGAACTGCCCCGGCCCCAGGTCTGCCAGGCGCTGAGCCCAGGCGGTGAAGCAGGCCACGTCGGTGGAATAGCCCTCGGTGACCAGGGTCAGCCCGATGCGCAGCACAGCGGCACAGACCAGCAGCACCAGCAGGCCGGCTGGCAGCCGCCGGGCGTTCCGGCGGGCATATGGTTTGGCGTTTGCCATGATCTCTCTCCTTTACACACGCACGGCGCACCGCGCGGGGATGGTCTATTCAAATCGTAGACGCTCTTATGTTCAGTATAGTCAAAACCCGCCGCCCATTGCAAGGGGAAGGGTGTGGTTTTCCTGTGAAAACGAAAAAAGAATGCAAGGGAGGGGTACAAAAAAACCGGGTGCGGTGAAGCCTTCACCACACCCGGCGAAACGTCGGATCGCAGGGCCGCCCCGTTTTAGAGCAAGCCCGGTATTGCCTGAGATATTTTAAGAAATTTTAGATACTTTGGGGCCCTGGGCGGTGTCCTCCACCTGCCAGCCCATCTCGGTGATCTGGGCGCGCAGCGCGTCGGCAGTGCCCCAGTCCTTGGCCTTCTTGGCGGCAGCGCGGCGCTCCACCAGCTCCATCACCTCGGCAGGCACCTCGTTGGTCTTGCGGTTGTACAGCAGGCCCAGCACGCCGGTCAGCTCGTCGAACACCTCGGCGGCATTGGTCAGAGCAGCCTTGGAGGCCTCCTTGCCCAGGGTGTTGATCTCCTTCACCAGCTCAAAGATGGCGGCCAGAGCATCCGGGGTGTTCAGATCGTCGTCCATGGCGGTGTTGAACTTGGCCTTGGCGGCGGCAGCCTTCTCGATCAGTACGTCGCTGTCGGCCTCGGCGGCGTTCTTGATGAGGAAATCCAGATTCTCGCGGCAGGTGTACAGCCGTTCCAGGCTGGACTTGCAGGACTGAATCAGCTCCACGGTGTAGTTCAGAGGCATGCGGTAGCCCGCAGTGAGCAGGAAATAACGGATGGGCTCGTAGCCGTAAGCGTCGGCAATCTCACGCACTGTGAAGAAATTGTTGGCGCTCTTGCTCATCTTGTGGTTGTCGATGTTCAAAAAGCCGTTGTGCATCCAGTAGCGGCTGAAGGTGCAGCCGTTGGCGCACTCGGACTGGGCGATCTCGTTCTCGTGGTGAGGGAAGATCAGGTCCTGACCGCCGCAATGCAGGTCGATGGTGGCGCCCAGATGCTTGCGGGCCATGGCGCTGCACTCGATGTGCCAGCCGGGACGGCCGGGACCATAGGGGCTTTCCCAGGCAGGCTCGCCGGGCTTGGCAGCCTTCCAGACCGCGAAGTCCGCCGGGTCTTCCTTCAGGTCGTCGTCCATCTGGCTGCGCAGCTCACGGTTGCCGCTCTCCAGGTCCTCCAGGTTCAGGTGGCTCAGCTTGCCGTACTCCTTGAACTTTCTGGCCCGGAAATACACGTCGCCGTTCTTGGCCACATAACCGTAGCCCTTTTCGATGATGTCGGCCACGATGCCCAGAATCTCGTCGATGTGCTCGGTGGCGCGGGGACGCACGCTGGGCGCCAGTACGTTCAGGCCCTCGCTGTCCTTGATATACTCGGCCTCATAGCGGCGGGCGACCTCCTGCATGGGAACGCCTTCCTCCTGGCCCTTTTTGATCAGCTTGTCGTCAATGTCGGTGATGTTGGAAACGTAGATCACCTTGTTGCCCTGGTACTCCAGATAGCGGCGCAGGGTGTCGAACACCACCATGGGCCGGGCGTTGCCGATGTGGATGAAATTGTACACGGTGGGGCCGCACACATAGATGCGGTACTCGCCGGGCTTCTGCGGGATGAACTCCTCTTTTTTGCGGGTGAGGGTGTTAAAAATCTGCATACTGCTTCGCTCCTTGCTCTGCGCAACGGCCCCCATGGCACGGCGCAGTTTCAATGGTATCATTATACCAGCCTTTGGCGGTTTACGCAACGGCGGACCGGACCTTTTGGCAAAAACAAAACGCCCGGCGATCCGCAGATCGCCGGGGCGCGTTTATACTTTTGAAAACCGTTCTCGGTTACAGCCACTTCTTCCAGCGGGCCAAAAAGCCTGCGCCCAGGGTAGCCAGAACGGCAATGGCCAGCACGATCACGAAGCCGAAGGGATTCTCGGCAAAGGGTACCGGCACGTTCATGCCCCACAGACTGGACACGATGGTGGGCACCGTGAGGATGATGGTCACGGCGGCCAGCAGCTTCATCACGATGTTCAGGTTGTTGGAAATCACGGAGGCGAAGGCGTCCATGGTGCCGGACAAAATATCCCGGTAGATGCTGCTCATCTCCATGGCCTGCTTGTTCTCGATGATTACATCCTCCAAAAGGTCGGTATCCTCGGGGAAGTCCCGCACAAAATCCATGCGCAGCAGCTTCTCCAGAACGATCTCGTTGCCCTTCAGGGAGGTGGAGAAGTACACCAGGCTCTTCTCCAGGCCCAGCATCTGAATGAGCTCCTTGTTCTTCATGCTCTTGTGCAGCTCGTTCTCCACGCGGGTGCTGGCCTTGTCCACCTGACGCAGGTAGAACAGGAACAGGCTGGCGTTGCGGTAGAGCATCTGCAGAGCCATGCGCTTGCGCTTCTTGGTGCTGCAGGCCTTGACCAGGCCCTCCATGAAGGCGCGGGGCAGCGCGGTCTCCTTCAGGGAGACGGTGATGATGTTATCCTCGGTGAGCACGATGCCGAAGGGAATGGTGGAATACACAAAGCTGTGGCCCTCGGTCTGCACGATAGGGGTGTCCACGATGATGAGGATGTGGCCGTTGTCTTCCACCTCGATACGGCTGCGTTCCTCTTCGTCCAGGGCGGCCCGAACCAGGTCCGGGTCCACATGCAGCTGGGCGCAAACCCGGCCGATTTCCTTCTCGTTGGGGTCGCACAGGTTGATCCAGGAACCGGGCAGGATCTGGTCCTGCTCCAGCATACGGCCGCTATCGCTCAGATAAATATTCAACATAAAAAACACCTGCTTTCTCAAACTTACCGGCCCTTGTGCCGGCTGTGTTTGCGGCGCACGGCATTACAGCCGCCCCCCGAAAAGCAGGTTCCACGCTTTTGTTCAGCGCAGGATGCAGGGTAAGGCAGCAAAGCCGGTTCCGCTGATAAAACGATCCACACATCTACTGGGGTCGCCGTCCATGCTGTCATCTCCTTGCATTGAATTTTTTGTTGCGGGCCCATTGGCCCTCACTTAGTGTATGCCCGCCGGGCGGGTTTGTCAAGCCATAAAACGCCAAAAAACGCCGCTTTTTGGCGCTATGCGGTAAAAAGCGGATAAAAAGGCGAAAAACGCCCCAAAACGGGCAAATTCGGCCCGGTTTGGGGCAAGTCAGCCGGATTGTTCGGGTAAAAAAGAAAGCCGGAACAGCCAGCTGTTTTGCTGGCTGTTCCGGCGCGGTGTGCTGCGTTTTGCGGGCGTTAGCCCATCACATACACGTTCACTTCCTGCACACCGTTCATCAATGCTTCGGAGAAGCTGTCGTAGAACAGGTCCACCAGGCAGCTGCCGTTCAGCAGCGAAGCGCCCGTGTCGGTGGCGATGGCGTAGCCGTAGACCAGCTTGCCGTCGGTGCTGGTGATATAGAGCTTGGTACCATACGGAATGAGGGCGGGATTCACGGCCACGGTGCCGCAGTACAGCCCCATGCCGGAAGCGCCCCGGCCCCGGCTGGCACTGTAGCCGGTGGCCCGGCCGGTGTATACCGCCGTATAACCGGTGGGCACGCCGTTCACCACCTCAGGACCTTCCAGGGGCGAAACCGGCGCCCCGGCCTGATAGGCCTTGATGATGGTGTTCTGGGGTGCCACGGTCTGCACCACGCTGATCACCTGTCTGGATTCCACCTCGCCGTCCACCACGCGTTCGCGGTGGGTGATCTGGTTGGTGCCCTCGTGCCCCTGCTGCACCAGCTGGGTCCGGTTCCGGTTCTTGTAGAACAGACTGGTGTACACATACTCGGTCTCGTAGGGGATGGATTCCTCCACCACGGTGTCCCGGTATTCCACCCGGTGCACCTGCACATCGAGGTCCTCAGAGATGGCGGTGTGCAGGCTGGGCTCGGTGTAATCGTGCTCGCCCAGCTCCACGCCGCAGGCGGCCAGTGCGTCGCTCACCGTTCCGTTCACCAGACGCAGGTCGTGGGTCTGGCCATCCGCGGTGACGGTGAGGTCCACCGCCCGCTGGATGCTCAGGCTGGCCTGATTGCCCTTGTAGGCGGTGTAGTGCACATCGTCGCCCTCCTCGGCCACGATGCCGCTCAGCTGCATGAGCTTCTGCGGGTCGTCCAGGTGGGTCATAACCACCTCGCTCGCGCCCTCGGAATCGGTGATGCGCACCAGATGCAGCGCCTGATGCAGGCCGATCAGGGTGAGCGCCAGGCAGCCCACGGTAATCAGGCAGGCCCACACCTTGACCGGCACCGCCAGAACCAGGCGGCGCAATTTCTTGATGATCGTAATCATGCAATCTCCTAACGTTCCATGCTGGCGGGCAATGGGGGCCAAAAACGGCCCGCCGGCGGCCTGGAACATGGGGCCAGACCGCGCCCTGCTTTCGATGGCCCGGAGCCTTTGCCGTCAAATGCGGCCTGTTCCGGGCACTTGTGGCATTGTAGCAAAAGCGGGCCGGGGCCGTCAAACGGGAAAGCTCCGCCGTTTTTCGCCGCATGCTTTCAAATTTCGCCGAAATATATTTACCGTTCACTCTTGCTTTTAAAATTCTCTCTTTTTCGGCCTTTTTCTTTAGATTTCTAAAGATTCAAAACGATTGTATCAACATCACCACCTTTTGTGCAACACAAGTTCCTACTGCCGCCTACAGAATCCTCTGGAAGGATTTTGTGCAGCTTCCACAATTTTTATTCCGATCGGGGATTTTTCCTCGCCGATGCAACTCGGTATGATTTGCATCAAGTGCCGCCGGTTCCAGCGCTTTTTCCGTCCGTTTTCGGGTTTCGCCCGGCCCCGTTTTCCGGGTCTGCTTTTGATTGTAGTCTCCCCTGCCCGGCACATTTTGCCGAAGAGCGCCCGACTCTGTTTTTTCGTTCAAAAGCTCCGGCATCCGCGGCTGTTTTTCCTTTTCTCTGTGCCTGGCCCCTCTTCCTATATAATGTAATATATAAAAGAGCCGCCGTTTTTCGCGCCGGGTCCCCGCCCCTTGACAGAAGCTTTCCAAACGAGTATACTTTATAAAGTTAAAATGCTGAGATGGAGACAGCGCACCGCACCCCTGGGTACAGAGAGAAGGTTCACCGGCTGAAAGGCCTTCCGAACAGAGCGATGCGAATTCCCTCCGGAGCAGTTCGTGCCAACGGGCCTTCACGGCCTCAGTAGTGCGGAACGGTTCGCCCCGTTACCGGCGCCGAAAGTGCCGTCGCTTTTTGCGGCGGAATATGGGTGGTACCACGGAGTTTACAGCTTCGTCCCGTTGTATTTGCGGGGCGGGGCTGTTCTTTTTTATCATGAAAATGAGGTGTATTATGGAAGCAAAGATCAATGCTCTGAAAGAGCAGATGGAGATTTCGCTTGGCGCTGTGCAGTCTCAGGAAGAGCTGGCCGAATTCTGGCAGGCTTACCTGGGCAAAAAGGGCAGCATCGCCGGGCTGATGAAGGAGCTGGGCAAGGTTTCCGCCGAGGAACGGCCCGCCATGGGTAAGTTCATCAACCAGTTCAAGGCCTACGCCGAGCAGCGCTACCAGGAAGTGCGCGCCGAGATGGACCGCAAAGAGCTGGAGGCCCGCAACAAAAACGAGCAGGTGGACATCACCATGCCCGCCGTGAAGCGGCCCATGGGCTCGCTGCATCCCATCACCATCGTGAAGGACCAGATGGTGGACGTGTTCGCCGGAATGGGCTTTGAAATCTACGAAGGCCCCGAAATCGAGGACGATGACCACAACTTCACCCGGCTGAACGTGGCGAAGAACCACCCCGCCCGTGACATGCAGGACACCTTCTATGTGGCCGAAGACATCGTGCTGCGCACCCACACCAGCCCCGGACAGATCCGCGTGATGGACGCCGAGAAGCCCCCCATCAAGGTGCTGGTTCCCGGCCGCGTGTTCCGTTCCGACAGCGACGCCACCCACTCCCCCATGTTCCATCAGATGGAGGGTCTGGTGGTGGACAAGAAGATCACCCTGTGCGACCTGCAGGGCATGCTGGACGAGTTCGTGAAGAAGATCTTCGGCAGCGAGGTGAAGACCCGCCTGCGGCCCAGCTACTTCCCCTTCACCGAACCCAGCGTGGAGGTGGACGTGAGCTGCTTTGAGTGCGGCGGCAAGGGCTGCTCGCTGTGCAAGGGCACCGGCTGGATCGAGGTTCTGGGCGGCGGCATCGTGCACCACAAGGTGTTGGAGAACTGCGGCATCGACCCGAGCGAATACTCCGGCCTGGCCTTCGGCATCGGCATCGAGCGTATCGCCATGCTGAAATACGGCATCAACAACATCGGCCTGCTTTATGAGAACGATCTGCGGTTCCTGAAGCAGTTCAAGGACTAAGGAGGCAAACCCATGAAAGTACCATTCAGCTGGCTGAAGGAATATGTAGACATTGACGTGACCGCCCAGGAGCTGGAGGAAAAGCTCTTCAGCTGCGGTTTTGAAGTAGAGGAACTGATCCCTGTCGGCAAGGACATCTCCGGCGTGGTGGTCGGCCACGTGGTGGAGTGTGAGAAGATTCCCGACACCCATCTGTCCCTGTGCAAGGTGGACGCGGGCACCGGTGAGCTGCTGCAGATCTGCTGCGGCGCGGACAACGTGCAGGCGGGCGGCAAGTACCCCTGTGCTCTGGTGGGCGCCACCGTGCTGGCCACCGGCAAGGACCACAAGACCGTGGAAGGCGTTCTGACCATCAAGAAGGGCAAGCTGCGGGGCTACGAGAGCTGCGGCATGCTGTGCAGCGGCGTGGAGCTGGGTCTGAACGACGATCTGTGCCCCGGCGCCGATTATTTCGGCCTGCTGGTGCTGCCTGAGGACGCTCCCGTGGGCGCAGACGTGAAGCCCCTGCTGGGCATGGACGATTACATCTTCGACATCTCGGTCACCGCCAACCGTGCGGACTGCCAGTCCGTGCTGGGCATTGCCCGGGAGGTGGCCGCTGTGCTGAACAAGCCCCTGAAGATGCCCGCCACCGACTACACCACCAGCGATTACACCTATCCCGGCCTGAACATCACCGTGGAGGCTCTGGACCTGTGTCCCCGCTACCTGGGCCACGGCGTGCGCAACATCACCCCCGGCCAGTCTCCCCAGTGGATGCGCCGGTACCTGGCCCTGTGCGGCCTGCGCAGCATCAGCAACGTGGTGGACATCACCAACTTCGTGATGCTGGAGATCGGCCAGCCCATGCACGCCTTTGACATGTCCACCCTGGAGAGCACCCAGATCATCGTGCGCCGCGCCCGCAACGACGAGTCCATCGTCACCCTGGACGGCAAGGAGTTCCAGCTCAGCGACAGCAATCTGGTCATCTGCGACGGCTCCAAGCCCGTTGCGCTGGCCGGTATCATGGGCGGTCTGAACAGCGAGATCACCGAGAACACCACCCAGCTGCTGTTCGAGTCCGCCAAGTTCATGCGGGACAACATCCGCAAAACCTCCCGCAGCCTGGGCCAGAGCACCGATGCCTCCAGCCACTACGAGAAGGGCATCTCCGAATACACCTGCGAGCTGGGCATGGCCCGCGCTTTGCACCTGATTCAGGAGCTGGGCTGCGGCGAAGTGACCGCCAGCGCCTTTGACGTGAGCGCCGGTGCCCCCCGTGAGGGCAAGCGCTTCACCGCCACCATCAGCGGCATCAACCGCATCCTGGGCATTGAGGTGCCCGACGAGGCCATTCTGGACATTCTGCGCCGCCTGCAGTTCGAGGTGAAGCAGGAGGGCGACGTGCTGGACGTGACCGCGCCCCGCTACCGTGAGGACATCGAGATCGGCGAGCCCGACCTGGCCGAGGAGGTCATCCGGGAATACGGCTACGAGCACATTGTGCCCACCTTCCTGCAGGATTCCAGCGTGACCAACGGCGGTCTGAACCCCGCCCAGCAGCGCCGCGCCAAGCTCAAGCGCACCCTGTGCGGCCAGGGTTACTACGAGATTTCCACCCTGGCCTTCTACGCAGACGCCGATCTGGATGCGCTGCATCTGGCCGAGGACGCTCCCGAGCGCCGGGTGATCCGCCTTTTGAACCCCATCACCTCCAACCTGACCATCATGCGGCCCCTGCTGGCTCCCTCCATGCTGAACACCGTGGTGGAGAACCTGAAGAAGGGCAACAACGCCGGCCGCATCTTTGAGCTGTCCAACGTGTACGCACCCAAGGAGCTGCCCGTGACCCAGCTGCCGGACGAGATTCCCCACCTGGGCTTCGCTGCCTTCGGCGACGACGAGGACTTCTTCACCGTGAAGGGCACCATGGAGGCCCTGGCCGAGGCCTTCGGCGTGCACTTTGACTATGAGCGCGCCGAGGATGTGCCCTACCTGCACCCCGGCATCTCCGCCTACATCCTGTGCAACGGCAAGCGGGTGGGCGTGTTCGGCAAGCTGGCCAATCAGGTAACCGGCGAGCTGAAGCTGCCCAAGGACAGCAAGGCCAACCACAAGATCTTCCTGGGCGAGATCGACTACAACGCCCTGTGCGCGCTGCTGCCCGAGAGCATGCGCTACCAGCCCATTTCCGAGTTCCCCGCCGTGACCCGTGACCTGGCTCTGGTGGTGGAAGAAGGCATGACCTGCGGCACCCTGGTGGAGACCATCCGCTCCGCCTGCAAGCAGGTGGGCGACGTGGAGCTGTTCGACGTGTACCGCAGCGAGCAGATCGGCGAAGGCAAGAAGAGCATGGCCTTCAAGATCTTCTTCGTTCCCGCCGACAAGGCGCTCACCCCCAAGGACATCGACCGCTTCATGAACAAGATTCTGGGCAACCTGAAGCACAAGCTGAACATCGACATGCGCTGATCGGCCTGCCCGTTCAACCGGTTTACACCCGGCAGCTTCGCACCGTTTTTTGGTGCGAAGCTGCTTTTTGTTTGCACCTGCTGCAAAACAGCGGCCATTGCTTTGATTCCAAGCAAGAAAGAAGAGCATTTCATTGAACAAGCAGAGTTTTTACCGCATTTTCTTTTATGTGCTGGGGCTTCTGATCCTGGCCCTGAACACCAAGGCCGGTCTGGACGTTTCCCCCATCATTTCGGTTTCCTACAGCGTTGCCCATATCTTTGGGCTGAACTTCGGCAACACCACCATGTTCCTCTACTGCGTGTTCGTGCTGGCCCAGCTGGTCCTGCACGGCATCCAGTGGAAACAGCACCCCGAAACCGATTCCCGCTTTGTACTGCTGATGGACGTGCTGCAGATTCCGCTGAGTCTGATATTCACCCGGTTTCTCAACCTGTTCGGCGCCTTTTTCCCGGATCTTTCCGCCGGGGCGGCGGGCTGGACTGACCGGCTTCCCCTGTGCCTTGTGGTACTGCTGCTGGCCATCCTGTGCACCGGTATGGGGGCGTCCATGTCGCTTTCCATGCGCATCGTACCCAACCCGGGCGACGGCATCGTCCAGACTCTTTCGGACTGCACCCACCGGAGCGTGGGCTTTACTAAAAACTGCTTTGACCTGTGCAACATCACTCTTACCGTCCTGCTGGGCCTGCTGCTTGCAGGACATCTGGTGGGTGTTGGACTGGGCACGGTGCTGGCTGTGGTGGGCGTGGGCCGCGTGATTGCCCTGTTCTATTATCTGGCAGGGCAAAAAATCGACCGTCTCTCCGGCATGGCCGCCTGAACCTTTCCTTCCCGCCGCTGCATCAAAAACGCCTGCCCGGCTTATATTTTCCGGACAGGCGTTTTCTGAATGCCTAATCGCTGGAAACAAGCATTCAATTGTAGTACACTATGGATAGCAGTACGCCACTGAGATGCTCCGGCAAGTCCGCCAAACAGTTCCTGCATTTTTCCTTCCGGCCAAAAGTGTACAGGATGAGCAAGAACATTGGGGGACCATCCCGCTTTTGCTGCCTGCGCCCTGTTTGTTCCGGCATTTCATTTTTCTACTGAGGTGATTTTTGTGAAAACATCCTGCATTCTTCTGACTGTGGTTCTGGTCCTGACGCTGGCCGCCTGCTCGGCTCCGGCTTCCAGCACACCTGCCTCCAGCGCACCGGCTTCTGCCCCGGAATCCGCCAGCGCATCGTCCTCCGCTCCCGCGGCCTCCGCACCTGCATCCTCCAGCGAAGCAGCTTCCTCGCCGGAATCCTCCAGCGTCATCCGCTCCGATTATTTTTATGTTACCGAGTCCGACTCTTCCGCTTCGGACGTAACAGACGCGTCTGTCTCCGCACCGGACCTTCCAACCCCGGATTCCGATGCCTTCAATCGCTTTGAGTCCGGCCTGGCCAGCCTGGGGATCTCCTACTCCGAGCGTGTCACCATGGATGCAACGTACATCGGCGGTGAAACCGGGTACAAATACCAATGCGACGGCTATAAGATCGAGCTGTACCAGTTTGACCCGGAGTCCGACGCATACAAGAAGGCGGAATCCGAGAGCATTGTGACCCTGGAAGGCTTCGGTGATTTTTCGGTCCTCGCCCACGATGGCCTGGTGCTGCTTAACAACAACTCTCTTCCCCAGGAGGTCATTGATCTGTTCAACTCCTTATAATCTTTCTGCCCGATTTCTGCTACGTCAAAAACAACCTGTAGCAGTTTGCAAAGTAAATACAAATTCCCGCGGAGCAAAGCATGCAAGCACCTGCTCCGCGGGCTTTCTTTTTATCTATCAGCCTTCCAGCTTTTACGCTATTCCTTCATTTCTCCGGGCTGGCAAATTCACCATTTTCCCGATTAAATATCCTCCTGCAATAAGCATCGGAATGGATAGCGCCGCGGGCGATATCCACAGCGCGCCGGTCAGGAACCGAATGCTCAGCAGGAGCGAGCACATGGGGATGAGGAGAATCGTATATTTTTCCTTGGGAAGCCCCATAAACAGAGTCACTGCAAGAATATCCGCTGCAAAAAAATATCGCTCATGCATGTGCGGAAGCAAAAACGGAATCCAAAACAAAGAAAACAGCGCGGTCCACAGCAATGCTTCGCCTTTCAGTTCGATGTTTCTATACCAAACATATCCCGGCACAGCCAGAGCGGCAATGGCCGCAGCCAAAATCCCGCAACCCGCCAAAAACGAATTCTCATAAAAAGGCGGGAACCAGGCAAAGAGATTCGGCGCGTTCATGGAAAGCGCCTGATAGGTACCCGCTTGATCGACGTAAAGCAGCAGCAGTTCCTGCAGTGGTCTTCCCGCCAGAAAGGCCGGCAGAATTGTGAAAGCATAGATCGCCGGCACCCAAAAGCAATGCCGGATTCGGATTCTTTTTTGCAGAAATACCGCAAGCAGAAACGGCGCTAAAAAAACAGCCTGAAGCTTAAAAACAAACGCGACGGAAAAAGCAATCATGGCCTGATGCGGGCATTCCTTTTGCAAATAATACAAACAAGCGATCAGCGCCGCGGTATAGATTCCATCGCATTGCGCCCATGCCGCGCTGTTCAAAAACACGGTTGGCAAAAACAGGATCATGGTGTATAGTATATTTGACATTTTTTCATCTTTCCAAACAGCAAATGCCAGCTTTTTTACATACATCGCCAGGAATATATCCCCCAAAAAGGAGACCGCTTTTATGGAAATCAGGTCCGGCACGGGAAGATGGGTCAGCAGCGCTAAAATATAAATATAAGAAACCATGTAATTTCCTACCGGCCTTCCAATGGAAGAAAGCCCTCCATTTTGCTGCAATTCCAAAAACCATGGATGCAGGTACTCCACATAGTCGCCCGACTGCACAGGGATGAACAGCGCCCGAAGCACGATTGCCGCGATGGTAATCGTAAGCAAGGAATGGTTTCCCCATAGTTTTTCATAAAAGCTTCTGATTTTCATAACCTTCCTCCGTTTTCATGTTGATTCACCGCCGCTCGAAAAACAGCGGCAGCTTCTATCCCTTAATACCATTCGCAGGCTTTTTGTTACATCATAGGCCAATAAAATCGGAGAAAAACATTGTACACGATCAATCAAGAGGAGATGTACCGTTTATACGCACATCCCGTCTACTGTTTTTTGCTCAGTCTATGCCACGATTCGCAGATTGCAGAAGAGCTTACCGCAGAAACCTTCTTTCAGGCAGTTCGATGCATTCATCGTTACGACCAAAGCTGCGAGCTGAAAACCTGGCTGTTTCAGATCGCCCATAATGTATGGTGCAAAGAGGCCCGCCGCCTGTCGCGCTCTTCTGTATCCAATTCGCCGGAATCTGTCGCAGATACCTATCGACTGGACGATATCGTGGAGGACTCGTCGCAAAAAATTGCATTGTATCAACGAATCAACGCCCTGGATGAGCCCTATCGCACTGTGATCTACCTGCGTCTTTCCGGTGATTTGACCTTTGATGAGATCGGCCAGATATTGCATCATACCGGCAACTGGGCGCGCATCACCTACTATCGAGCAAAGGAGAAGTTGAAACAGTAACATGAAACCGCATGATCTGCCGTGCTGCATCGTGGAAGACCTGCTTCCCAATTACATCGAACACCTCACTTCACAAGACTCTGACGAAAAAATCAAAAGCCATCTGAATCACTGTGAACACTGCCAGAAAAAGCTTTTGCAGCTACAAGCCCCCATCCAGCCTGTAGGCGAGCCTTCTTTGAACACGGACGCTGCCGCTGTGGCCTTTTTCCGTAAAGCAAAGAGAAAAACACTGCGGCAAATTTGGTGTTCCGTCGGCATCACGCTGCTTGTTTGCGCTTTGACAGTCTATGCGGTGATTTTGTATCAGCTTCCTTTTCATTTCACCGTTGAAAACCTGTATCGCCTTTCGGATGGAAGTATTTATTTTGAATTGCAGGCAGTCGCACCGGAAAGCAATATTTCTTCTATTTCTTATCACGATGGCTTTGGCCACAACGACTCTGACTACTCGATCCACATGGGCTACTCCTTGTACACGCTCCTTCAAGCCAAATCTGGAGCAAAAGACACAGAAAAGCGATACGCCTTTACGATCCCTACCGAAATCGTGAATCAAATCTCCAGCAGCGGCCAGCTTGTTTACCGGCAAAACCAGGAAACACTTGTTATCTGGGATGGCGAATGTACTCTGCCCGCTGCCCCTGAATCCATCGAGCTACAGGCTTCCGCCACCGCCTCTCCATTCTCTGTTATCGGATGATGCACTTCTTCGCCCGCAAAGATGTGCCCCTTAATCAAAAGTTCTTAGATACAAAAAACGACAAGCCTCTGCTGGGCTTGTCGTTTTTTCTAAAAGAGTCGATTCAAATTAAAACGTTCAAATATCTCTGCCTATGGGAAAACCGCAAGAGGTAAAAAGATTCGCACATAAACCTTTGCTTGTACTGGGCAAAGGCACTTGCCCAAAACCGGCAACTGTGCTATGCTTAGAACAAATAAAAAAGAAAGGGAAAGGTATTGCCAGGATGCGTATTCGCTAACGTTTTCACACAAACAGATTCTGAACTGCAGAAGGGGTCTTTGAACCCTTTGTTTGTGCTGGAACCGGGCGGATATTGCTGGGCCTTTCCGTTTTTGTGAAAACGGCCTGAAAATGTGCGGCTTCGTGTATTTCCAGGCTTTTTTGCGTCCAAACCGCCCCTCCGGCGCCTTCTGCAAGGCCAAGGAGGTATTTTTATGTCCAAAATTTTGTTGTCTGCAAACCATATCGTCCGGTATTTCGGAGAGCAAAAAATTCTGGAATTCGAGAAACTAAACGTATACGAAGGAGATCGCATCGGGATCGTGGGAGCCAACGGCGCGGGCAAAACCACGCTTCTGAATATCCTGTCCGGGGAATTGGTTCCGGACGAGGGAACTGTAACGCGAGCGGTGCCGGTAAATTATTTCAAGCAGTTCCGGGCCCCGGCGGCACAGGCAGACCCGCAAAAATGCCGTGAGCTGGGCCTTTCGGGAAAGCTTTCCCGCGAACAGCTGAGCGGCGGCGAGATGACCCGCCTGGGGCTGGCGGCCATGAACCCGGATTCGCTCTTGACCTTTGCGGACGAACCCACCGCCAATCTGGATGCAGAGGGCGTGGAGCACTGCTGCCGGATTTTGGAGCAGCATCCCACCCTGTTGCTGGTCAGCCATGACCGGGCCGTTCTGGACCGGCTGTGTACCCGCATCATTGAGGTAAGGGACGGGCAGCTTCATTTTTACACCGGCAATTTTACCGCCTATCACAAACAGCGGGAAGAAGCCTTCCAGCGGCAGGAATTTGAGTACCAGCAATACCGCAGCGAAAAAGCCCGGCTGGAGAAAGCGGCCCGTCAGCGGAGCCAGGCCAGCCAGAGCGTGCGAAAAGCGCCCAGCCGCATGGGAAATTCCGAAGCCCGTCTTCACAAGCGAGCGGCAGGCGAGAAAATGGAAAAGCTGGACAGCGCCCGGAAGACGATCTTATCCCGTCTGGAACAGCTGGAAGTAAAAGAAAAGCCGCAGGAAACGGCATTGGTTCATATTGATTTTTCTCTGACCGATCCCCCCGCCAACCGGGAAATCGTCACCGGCAGCCAGATCACCTTCGGCTACGGGAACAACCTCATTTTTGAAAACGCCTCCTTCTCGCTGCCCAAAGGGAGCAAAACCGCTTTGATTGGACCAAACGGAGCAGGAAAAACCACCCTCATGGAATTGATCCGGTCCGGCGCGTCGGGAATCCATCTGGTTCCCAAAGCAAAAATCGGGTATTTCCGGCAAAGCCTGGATGCCCTGGACCCGGACAAAACGGTTTTGGAAAACGTGATGGAAACCTCGGTCCAGAGCGAAAGCACCATGCGAAGCATTCTGGCCCGGCTCTTGATTCGCCGGGAGGAGGTGTTCAAAAAAGCGGGTGTCCTGAGCGGCGGCGAACGGGTGAAACTGGCCTTTGCCAAGCTGTTCGGTTCCCCCGCCAACCTGCTTTTGCTGGACGAACCCACGAACTTTCTGGACATGCCCGCCATCGAGGCGCTGCAGAAAATGGTGCAGGATTACGAGGGAACCGTTCTGTTCGTCTCCCATGACCGGGCGTTTTCAGACGCCTGTGCCACCCGGATTCTGCGGATTGAAAACCGAAAGCTCCTCGCCTTTGACGGCAACCTTACCGCCTGGGAGAATAAGCAGGCTGAGGCAAAATCCGAAAAGAAAATTGATAAAGTTCTGCTGGAGCTTCGGCTGGCCGAAGTGATTTCGCGCCTGTCGCTCCCGAACTGTTCGGATAAAGAGGAGCTGGAAAAAGAGTTTGCACAGCTGATTGCGCAAAAGAGGGCGCTTTAAGCGAAACCAGAAACTTCCCCTCAGGTACGGGAAGCAAGTGAAAAGTGAAGAGTGAACAGTGAAAAAGGAAAACGCCCGAATGCCAATGCATTCGGGCGTTTTATGGTGGAGATGGCGGGAATCGAACCCGCGTCCGAAAAGAAGTCCACGAGAGTATCTCCGGGTGCAGTTTGTCTACAACATTTCCTTTGTGCCAGGCCGGCAAACAGGCCGACACATTGGTAGCTTCATGAGTTCATGGCCGCCCGCAAAGCTTAAGGCTGCTCACGTTCAGTACCTAATCGATGCCCTGGCCCTGTTCGGTACTAAGACAGGCAGGACAGCCGCCTATAATTAGGCAGCGACAGCTAATTTATTGTTGTTAGCTATTTTTTCGGAGGCGTTTAGAGTGTGGCCCCCATCCACTACCCGCTGCTCGCGCTTTCCTCTCCCCGTCGAAACCTTTACATCCCCATAAAAGGGCGGAAATTCCGCCCGGAAAGCGAATGTTGCGCTTTTGGTTTGCGGCCTTACCGCCGCTGTGTTTTCATGGCCCGGTCAATGTCCCGCTGGGCGGCGCGCTGGGCCGCGGTGGCCCGCTTGTCGTACAGCTTTTTGCCCTTGCACAGGCCAAGCTCCAGCTTTACCCTGCCATGCTTGAAATAAAGCGAAAGCGGAATCAGGGTATAGCCCTGCAATTTGATCTCCTGCGCCAGCTTGCGGATCTCATTTTTATGAGCCAGCAGCCGCCGGGGCCGCAACGGGTCCCGATTGAAGATATTGCCTTTTTCATAGGGGCTGATGTGCATTCCGTACACGATCAGCTGCCCGTTCTCCACATCCACCCAGGAGTCCTTCATGTTCACCTGGCCCATGCGGAGGCTTTTCACCTCGGTGCCCACCAGCTCGATGCCCGTTTCCAGGCTTTCCATGACGAAATACTCGTGCCGTGCCTGCCGGTTGGCGGCGATCTGTTTGGTTTTCACCTGCTCGGGCATTTCGTCACCTCCTCCGGTGTGCGCCCTTGGCTTCTGTTTACAAAGTATAACCCGCTGCGGCCGGCTTTGTCAAGCCGCTCACAGCTCGCCCCGGCCGCTGAGCGCCTTATAGAGGGTGGTCTCATCGGCGTATTCCAGGCTGGAGCCCACCGGCAGGCCATAGGCCAGGCGGGTGGTCTTGATGCCCAGGGGCTTGATGAGCTTCGCCAGATACATGGCGGTGGCTTCGCCCTCCACGGTGGGGTTGGTGGCCATGATGACCTCCTTCACCTCGCCGTCATGCAGGCGGGCCAGCAGCTCCTTCACGCAAAGCTGATCGGCGCCGATGCCGTCCATGGGCGAGATCAGGCCGTGCAGCACGTGGTACAGTCCATTATACTCCCGGGTACGCTCGAAGGCTGTCACATCCCGGGGGCTTTCCACCACGCAGATCACCGAATGGTCCCGCTTGGGCGAGGAACAAACCTTGCACAGGTCGTTCTCGGTGTAATCCTGGCAGACCTTGCACCGGTGCAGCTTGGTGTGCGCCTCCTCAATGGCCTTGGCCAGCTCGGCCGCCTCGGCGGCGGGCATGCTCAGCACCTGATAGGCCATGCGGGTGGCGCCTTTGCGCCCGATGCCGGGAAATTTGGAAAACTGTTCCACCAGCCGCTCCAGCGGCGCGGCGTTGTATCCCATGCTGATCGCTCCTTACAGGCCGGGGAAGTTGGCGTTGCCGGTCAGCTCCTGCATGGCCTTGTCGGAGTCAGCGTCCACCACGCGAACAGCCTCGTTCACGGCAGCGGCCACCATATCCTCCAGCATCTCGATGTCGTCCTTGTCCACGATTTCGGGATCGATCTTGATGGAGGTGATCTCGTGCTTGCCGGTCATGGTGATCTGAACCATGCCGCCGCCAGCGGAAGCCTGGTACTCGGTGTTCTCCAGCTCCTCCTGCTTGGCCTTCATCTCTTCCTGCATCTTCTGGGCCTGGCGCATCAGGGCGTTCACGTCGGGCTTGCCAAAGCCCTGGGGCAGTCTTGCTTTCATGGTTATTCTCTCCTTAGCTTATTTGTCGTTGTAGACCACGTCGACCCCTTGGGCCGCGAGTTCTTTTAAAGTATCTTCCACCGTGTGAGACACACCGTTTGCCTTGGACTTGTCCACATAGGGGCCAATGCCGCAGCGCACGCCGGTCACCTCCTGGATGATCTGCTTTAAGATCTCCTGGGATTCCTTGTTCACACGGATGAAGTCTCGGAAGGTTGGGCCGCCTTCGATCAGCACCCGGCGGCCGTCGTACACGGCGCGGGACTTGTGAAGGTGGGAATAGAGCTGCCGGTCCCGGGTTTCCAAAATGGCGACCACCTGGGGCCAGGGCTCAAAGGGCTGGGGCGGCTCGCCCTTGGCGGGGGCCGCAAAGCTCTGCCGCTTAGGCTGGACCTGCTCCACCGGGGGCGGAACCTCCTTTTGCTGGATGGGTTCTGCCTCCCAGGGCAGGGGTTCCGGCTGCTGGGCCGCCGCGATGGGCGCGTCCGCCGGTTTTGCCATCTCCCGGGCCTCCTGTACGCTCACAGGGGGCGTATCCAGCTCCCAGGGCGGAAGATCCTGACTCTGGGACGCGGCACTTTGTGCAGCCGCCTTGGGAGCAGCTGCTGCCGGGACCGCGGCTTCCGGCTGGCGCACCGCGAAGGGTGCGGGATCGGCGGCAGCAAAGGGTGCTGTCGCAAAGGGAGCCGCGCTCTGCTGGCCAAAGGCCGGGGCCTGCTGCTGGACCGGTGCTGTCTGCACCGGCTGCTGGGCAGCCTGCGGCGTTTCGGTCAGGGCAAAGAGGGCCAGCTCCAGCTCGATGCGCTGGTCGGTGCCCCGGCCCATCTTTTCCAGCGCGGAGCCCAGCAGGCGCACGGCCCGCACACTCTCGCCCTGGCGGATGCCCTCGGCGGTTTGCAGATACTGGGCTTCTTCCTCCGGGGCCACCCCGCTGAGCAGGGCCTTGCCGCCGGGAAGCGCCGCCAGCATCAGGTTGCGGTAATGGGCGATCAGCTCCTCGCACAGGCGCTTCATATCCACCGACTGCTGGCGCAGCTGGGCCACTTCGGCCAGGGCCTCGGTGGCGTTTTTGTTGTGCAGCGCCTTGCTGATTCGGAACAGGTAGCTGCGGTCGGTCACACCGGCCATCCGCCGCACCAGCTCCTCGTCGATCTGAGTGGAGACGCCCGCACAGGTATCCAGGATGGACAGCGCGTCACGCAGTGCGCCGTCCGCCAGGCGGGCGATCAGTGCCGCCGCACCCTCGGTCAGCTCCAGCTGCTCCTGGGCGGCCACGTAGCTCACCCGGGCGGCGATGTCCTCCGGCTTGATGCGGCCGAAGTCATACCGCTGGCAGCGGGACAAAATGGTGGCCGGCACCTTGTGAATCTCGGTCGTGGCCAGGATGAAGATCACATGACTGGGCGGCTCCTCCATGATTTTAAGCAGCGCGTTGAACGCCGCAATGGAGAGCATGTGCACCTCGTCGATGATATATACCTTATAGGCACAAGCGCTGGGGGTATAGGCAGTCTCGTCCCGCAGGTCGCGGATGTTGTCCACGCCGTTGTTGGAGGCGGCGTCGATCTCCACCACGTCCAGAATGGAACCGTCGTCGATGCCTTTGCAGATGGAGCAGACGCCGCAGGGGTCCGGGCTGGTCTTGTCCTGGCAGTTCACCGCCTTGGCGAAGATCTTGGCGCAGGTGGTCTTGCCGGTGCCCCGGGTGCCGGTGAACAGGTAGGCATGGCCCACCCGGCCGGTGGCAATCTGGTTTTTCAGGGCCGACACAATGCCCTGCTGGCCCACCACGTCCTCGAAGGTGCGGGGCCGCCATTTGCGGTAAAGCGCCCGATACATTTTGCCGTGCCCTCCTTTCTGCCGGTACAAAAAACGGACAGGCCCGCAAGCGCCAATGCGCCTGCCTTTGCGCTGCTTGGCATACGGATGCAGGCTGCCTGCGGCGCACAGGGCAGACCACTTAATGCTGCTCGGTTCCCCGCCTGACATGGTTCATGGGGCCCCATCGCACAGGGCCCGCATCCGTATGCCGAACAGCGCACCGTTTTGGCTCTGTCCGAACAGTGCTATTATATAATAAAACCACCATAAATGCAAGAGATTTTCTGTTGCATTTTCCCCTTGCCCTTTTTGGTGAATTCCGTTATAATATTCGGCGGCCGTTTTCTAAGATGTTTTTTCCCATTAATAATGTAATAAAAGGAGTAGTCCATGAACCAGACTTCATTTGCCCTGAAAGGCAATATCTTCTTCACCCCCGCTCCTGGCCAGCTGGCCATCTATCCGGAAAGCTACCTGGTATGCGTGGAGCAGAAGGTGGCGGGCGTATTCGCCCAGCTACCCGAGCAGTACAAGGACCTGCCTGTGGAGGACCACAGCGGCAAGCTGATCCTGCCCGGCCTGGTGGATCTGCACGTACATGCCAGTCAGTACGCCTACCGGGGCCTGGGCATGGACATGGAGCTGCTGCAGTGGCTGGAGGCCAATGCCTTCCCCGAAGAGAGCAAGTTTGCTGACCCGGAATATGCCGAGAAGGCCTACAGCATCTTCACCCAGCAGCTGCTGCACAGCGCCACCACCCGCGCCTGCATCTTCGCCACCATTCACCGGCCCGCCACTCTCAAGCTGATGGAGCTGCTGGAGAAGGCCGGTCTGTGCTGCTACGTGGGCAAGGTGAACATGGACCGCAACAGTCCGGACATTCTGCGGGAGACCTGCGAGGAATCTCTGGCCGAGACCCGTCAGTGGCTGCTGGACAGCGCCGCCTTCACCAAGAGCAAGCCCATGCTCACCCCCCGCTTCACCCCCAGCTGCACCGACGAACTGATGGCCGGTCTGGGCAAGCTGCAGAAGGAATTCGGCGTACCCATGCAGTCCCACCTGTCGGAAAATCTTTCCGAGATCAAGTGGGTGAGCGAGCTGTGCCCCGGCACCCGCTTTTACGGCGAGGCCTATGAGCAGTTCGGCCTGTTCGGCGGCGAATGCCCCACCGTGATGGCCCACTGCGTGTGGAGCGGCCCGGAAGAGCGCGCCCGCATGAAGGAGAACGGCGTATTCATCGCCCACTGCCCCCAGTCCAACATAAACGTTTCCTCCGGCATTGCCCCCATCAAGAGCTTTTTGCTGGAGGGCCAGAAGGTAGGCCTGGGCAGCGACGTGGCAGGCGGTGCGCACCTATCCATTTTCCGTGCCATGACCGACGCCATCCAGTGCTCCAAGCTGCGCTGGCGTCTGGTGGACCAGAACACCCCCGCCCTGACCATGCCCGAGGTGCTGTATCTGGCCACCAAGGGCGGCGGCGCCTTCTTCGGCAAGGTGGGCAGCTTTGAGCCCGGCTACGAGTTCGACGCCATCGTGATGGACGATTCCAACCTGCCCACCACCCGGCTGTGCAGCCTGCCCGAGCGGCTGGAGCGGATGGTCTATCTGGGCGACGGCGCTCCCTGCGCCAAGTACGTGCAGGGCCAACGGCTGTTCTGATTTTTCTGCATACAAACGCCGAGGGCGGCGCCGGAAGCAAAACCGGCGCCGCCCTCTGGCGTTTTTCGTTATGGAGGGTTATGGGATGGACGGATCGGTCTCCTGCCCGCCGCAGCGCGGCATCCCCAAAAGGCGGTGACCAATCCTGTTTTAGTTAGCACCAACTAACCTCATGGCACTATCATACCGGATTCCGTCTTAGCAAGCCATCAAATCCTTGCACGGGACTTTTCCATCCTTGGCCCATTCCCCCCTGTATCGCTTTGCTCAAAACAGCACAACCGGAGCTTTTCCGGCCCTGCGTCGAAAAAAGTAAAATTTTTTCAAATTGGGTATTGACGATTGGGATAAGTCCTGCTATAATAATCAAGCAGTCGAAAAACGGCAGCAATCATCTGGGGGTATAGCTCAGCTGGGAGAGCGCTTGAATGGCATTCAAGAGGTCAGCGGTTCGATCCCGCTTATCTCCACCAGAAAGACCTGAAACTTCGGTTTCAGGTCTTTTTCTTTTCCACCATGAATCGTCTTCACGGTGGAAAACCAATCCGGGGCAGCAGATATTACGCCATGAAAAGGCTACCGTTTTCCCCTTTCCGAAGGACCGTTCGCCTTTTTTCATTTTTTGAAAAAACTTTTCTTTTTCTGTTGACATGCCCTAT
>NHCFR00700__coassemble_1149_pt1 | contig 26002 bp, 24 predicted proteins | sample NHCFR00700__metabat2_high_PE_065 | metagenome-assembled genome bin NHCFR00700
GTATATTTTGGGCATGAGATGCTCACTTTCTAAATGATTTGAGAAGAAAGATGAAATTCTCCATTTCGGATAACGCCATCTGTATAATATTTGGCGAATTCAGGAACAACCATATCGGCATCGGCATCGCACAAAGCGGTAATATCCTGGGTGCGATCATCTATTTTCTGCTCTATACGTCAATTCATTTTATTACCAAGATTTTGGCTGGCAAATACGGCTACAAACTGGGTACAGACTTCCTGGAGAATGCGTCTCAGAATCACACAATGGAGAAGCTTTCTTATGGTGCGTCCATACTGGGAATGACAGTGATCGGCGCAATGATTGCATCAATGGTGTCGCTCGAAACCACCCTCAGCTTTACGCTGGCCGAAACGGAAACCACGCTGCAATCCATTTTTGATCAAATTTTCCCGGGACTGCTTCCGCTTGGCGCAACCTTCCTTTGCGTGTGGCTGTATAAGAAAAATGTAAAGACCATTTACATCATTTTGGGCATCTTTGCTGTATGCATTCTGGGGTGTGCAATTGGAATATTCTAAGCTTGTTATATTTGATGTGGATGGCACGCTGAATCAGACCGAGCGATATGCGGTAGATGCCTACCGGAAGGCGTTACACGAAATCGGGATGGATCATTTTACAGATGAGCAACTGAAAAGCCGGATTGGAGCTCCGTTCCAGGAAGACATTTGCTTCTTTCTGGGAGATCAGGCCAACACTTTGGGGGAGCAGTTTTTGACATGTACAGCCAGATATTGGTTTGAAGGAATTCGAAAAAAAGCTGCTGTGTATCCCGGTACCTATGCAATGCTGGATTCTCTGAAACAAAAAGGATATCAGCTGGCTGTCTGTTCAAACGCCGACCCCCAAGAATTGGAACTGATTTTAGATGCTCTCAATATCAAAAGCCGATTTGATTACATTCAAAGCTTAACGGAGAAAGGCACAAAAAAGGAAAGTCTGAAAAAGCTTCTTGAATGCTGTAACCCGCAATGGGCAGTCATGGTGGGGGACCGGGATTATGACAGAGAAGCGGCGGAAAGAAATGAGATCGCTTTTATTGCGTGCATGTATGGATACGGCGCGCCGGGAGAATTGGAGCGGTGCGAGTATCAGGCCGCGTCTGTTTTGGAAATTCCGGACTTGGTAAATCAGTTGGACAGCTGAAAATCTCCAAATTGTAAGTTGAACGAAGAGACTGTTGCAAACCCAAAGTGGAGCAGCAGTCTCTTTGTTTGATATCCGTCAGGAGTTGCTTGGGAGTTTCCAATCACTTTTTTATCCTGTTCACTATGAAAGTCTTTGAAAGCAAATAATAAAACCGAGCCGTACCGCAAACATCACGGAATGGCTCGGTTTTGTTTTTGCAAAGGGTTTCAATTGGACAACAGGGGAGGTCAGGCCATCGGCAGCGTGACCCGGAACTGGGTGCTGCGGCCAGGCTGGGCCGGCTGTACCAGCTGGATCGTGCCGCCGTGGGCGGTCACAATTTTGTGACTGATGGCAAGGCCCAGGCCGGAGCCCTGACGGGTGTTGCGGGATTCATCGCCCACAACGAAGGGTTCAAAGATTTGCCCAGCAATCTCCGGCGGGATTCCCACGCCGTTGTCCGCCAGCGTCAGCACAGCCTGGCCGTCTTGATGCTGCAGTTCAAAAAACAGGGCAGTACCGGCGGGGTTGTGCTTTACGGCGTTGGACACAATGTTTTCCAGCACCCGCAGGAAAGCGGTTTTGTCCAACATGCACCAGATGGGTTCATCGGGGATTTCAATCTCCGGTACAAAGCCGCCCAGTTCCAGCTCGTTGTATTTGGAGGCCAGATATTCCCGCAGGACCTCGCACAAATCCAGCCGCTTGGTTTGCAGCGTGAACTGGGGATGCTCCAGCTTGCTATACTCATGGAAGGTATCGATCAATCCGGTGAGCCGGTTGGATTTCTGGTAGATGGTGTCCAGATATTCCGGTTGCTTTTCCGGCGGAATCAGCCCATCGCAAATAGCCTTTGCATAGCCCTGAATCACCGTGATGGGGGTCTTCAGGTCATGGGAGATATCTGCCAGCAGCTTTTGCCGGTTGTCCTCCAGGGCCTTGCGCTGACGTTCGCTCTCGGCAAGCTGAGCGGAGAGCTGGTTGAATGCACCGCAAATCTGTTCAAACTCCCGTGGCCCCCGACATTGGATGGGTTGCGGGTCATGCCGCTGGGCAAGCTCGGTGAATCCCTGCTCCAGCCGTTTTAGCGGCCTGCGTACCTTTCGGCTGAGCCAGAGCGCCATTGCCAGCAGTACCAGAACATAAAGGCCCAAAAACAGGAATAAGGTACGGCTCCAAATCATGCTCAGATGAGCGTATTCCTCATTGCGAAGAATCTGCTCGTATAAAATCAGCCAGCGCGACTGGCCGTCCTCATTCTGGAAGGGGTATTTCCAGATGTAGTAGCCTTGAGGCAGCGTTTGCGTCAGGTAGCCATAGGCTTCATCGCTCAAAACACCGGTATCCACACCGGGAATGGAGCCGTAGAGAATTTTATGGTCAGCATCAAGCACCACGGGTGTCTGATGGAATATGCCGGAATAGCCGTCGCTTGCCACCAGCGTCATCTGGCGGCCCTGCCTGTCGTACCAATGAGTAACCGTAGGGTAGACATACTGCCCCTGCAGAGGAATGCAGGCCAGCGCCTCCGGATCAATATCCTTATGGGATTCTCCGTACAGAATCCGGCCTTTGTCGTCTGTTACCGCAATGCTTCCGGTTTTTCCCAGAAGAGTGCGCACCGGGAACTGGTCGTACCGCTCTGTCCGCAGCAGCTCGTTATACTCGCTCAGATCCCGATCGGAAAGGCTGATCACTGTGGTGCTGCTTTCCATCAACGCCCAGAAAAGCAGGGCGATCGCTGCGATTACCAAAAACAGGGTAAAGACCCCGAAGCAACGCAGCAGAACTGAAAAATAACTGGATTTAGTGCGTTTCCACCGCTTCAATTTTATATCCCAACCCTCTCACTGTTTTGATGAAGCACGGATGACGCGGATCATCCTCGATCTTGTCCCGCAGTTTGGAGATGTGCACCATCATGGTGTTTTCGTCGCTTTCAAAGTAGGCTCCGCTCACTGCCTCGTAAAGCTGAACCTTGGTGAAGATGCGCCCCGGCGAGCGCATCAGGCAGCAGAGTATCTTATACTCGGTGGGGGTCAGGGCGATGGGCGCGCCGTTTTTGGTCAGACTCATGGCGTCCAGGTCCAGCCGCAGCGGGCCCAATAAAAGTACATTGCGGCCGGGAAGGGTAGGGGGAACGGGGTTCAGCTGGTAAAACCGGCGCAGATTCGCCTTGACCCGTGCGATGATTTCCAGCGGATTGAAAGGCTTGGTCAGGTAGTCGTCCGCTCCCAGCTCCAGGCCCAGGATTTTGTCGTTGTCGGTGTTCTTTGCGGAAAGAATCAGAATCGGCATGTTGCTGATGGTCCGCAGTTCGCGGGTAAGCTCGTAGCCGTTCATGCGGGGCATCATGATATCCAGCACCGCCATATCGATGGACTCGGTGCGGGCCAGCTCCAGAGCAGCTGCGCCGTCCGGAGCGCAGAGCACCCGGTAACCGCTGCTTTCCAGATACAGCTTGACCAGAGTGGTGATATCCTGGTCGTCTTCCGCGATCAAAATGGTGTGCGGCATAAATCGTGACCTCCGTTTAAAAATCGGGCCGGAGCCATTGCTCCGGCCCGTTACTTTTATTGTACATCAGACGGCTGTCTGTGAAAAGGAAAAATTATTCGTAGCGCAGCGCATCGATGGGGTCCAAGCGGGCGGCACGCTTGGCGGGGTAGTAGCCAAAGAACACGCCGATGGCCATGGAGAACAGCACAGCCACCAGCGCGGCGACTAGCGAGGGTTTGACCGGGTAGTGCATCATCATGGCGCCGGCGCTGCCGAGGCCCACGCCCAGGATTACGCCGATCAATCCGCCGATCAGACAGATGATGATTGCCTCCACGATGAACTGGAACAGGATCACCCGTCCCTTTGCGCCCAATGCCATGCGTACACCGATCTCACGGGTTCGTTCGGTTACCGAGACCATCATGATATTCATTACACCGATGCCGCCCACCAGCAGGCTGATGGCTGCGATGGCGCTGATGCCCAGCTTCACGCTCTGGGTCATCTTGTTCATGGATTTCACGATGTCGTCCAGGCTGGAAACCGAGACGGTGAAATTGGGGTTGTGGCTGTAGAAGCTGTTGAAGAACTCCCGGGTGCGGTCCATAAAGATCTGGTTGTTCACATCCTCCCGGGACTGCAGGGTCACGGTCTGGTAACCGCCGTCCCGCTGCAGCAGCTGAAAAGCGCTGCCCACCGGGATATAGATGTTGGTATCCAGATTTCGGGTCACGGTCTGGCCTGCTGGCGGCTTGTACTCGTAGACTCCCACGATATAAAGCCGCAGGGGAATGCCGGAAGCATCGGTTTTGAAGCTTTTTCCCAGCGCGCTCTCCGGAGTGGCCTTGTTACCGAAATATTGGGTAACAAAGCGGTCGCTCACCACGGCCACCGCCCGGTGATTGACGCTGTCTGCATCGGTAACGAAGCGTCCGGCCAGCAGGGTCATTTTGTCCAGAGTCAGCTGCCCGGGAGAAACGCCCATCAGCTGGCCGGAAGCCTTGTGACGGCCGGAAACAGCGTTGATGGTGCCGAAGCTTTCGTTCACAGCCAGCGCCTGCAACTGGCTGGCAAATTTCTTTTGATACTCCTGCAGCATGGCATCGCTGATAAGGTCACTGGCAGAAGGTTCCTTGTATTCAAATGACTCCAGCGCCTTGTCCATTTCCTCACTGTCCTCAAACGAAAAGGAGCCGGATGCAAAAGGGTCATCCTTCTGCACCACAGACAGGGTCACATTTCGTGCGCCGAAGCCGGACATCTCCTTGGCCAGCGAGCCGGAAAGGGAATCGCCCACTGTGATGATGGCGATCACCGCGCTGATGCCGATGATGATGCCAAGCATGGTCAGCAAAGCGCGCATCTTGTTGGCTTGCAGGCTGGTGAGCGCCAGGCGTACATTTTCAAAGATCGACATGGCCATACGCCTCCTTTCGCTGGTCGGAGATGATGTTGCCGTCCCGCAGGGTGATCACCCGGGGGCATTCGGCGGCCAGCTCCTGGCTGTGGGTAATCAGAACGATGGTCTTACCCTGCTGGCGGTGCAGGGTGTGGAAAATATCCATCACGTGGCGGCTGGTCTCGGAATCCAGCGCGCCGGTGGGCTCGTCCGCCAGCAGAATGGCCGGGTCGTTCACCAGGCTTCGGGCGATGGCCACACGCTGCTTCTGACCGCCGGACAGCTCGTTGGGCTGGTGAAAGCGGCGCTGCTCCATGCCAACCATGGCCAGCAGCTCCCGGGCGCGCTGTTCTCGCTGGCGGGCGCCGACCCCGGCGTACAGCATGGGCAGCTCCACGTTCCGTTGGGCGGTGGTGCGCCCGATCAGGTTAAAGTTCTGGAATACAAAACCGATCTTTTTGTTGCGCACCTCGCTCATCTCATCCCGGCTGGCCCGCTGAACGTCCACGCCGTCCAGCCGGTAGGTGCCCGCGGTGGGCTGATCCAGCACCCCGATGATGTTCATGAGGGTGGACTTGCCGCTGCCGGATTCACCGACAATAGCGACGAATTCACCGGGATACACGGCCAGGTCAATGCCGTGAAGGATCTCCAGTTCGTTTTCCTTGCCCACGTTGTAGGTTTTTACAATGCCCTGCATCTCGATCAGCGGGGCCTGGAAGGACTGGTTCATTCCGCCACCTCCCCGGTGGAAGCGCTGGCGGAGCTGTCGGTGCTAGCACTGTCTGCGCCGCCCATGGGCACGGGTGCGCCGGTGTCCGGCATCTGGGAAGCGTCGGCCAGGATTTCCAGGCCGTCCTGCAGGGAAGTACCGCTGACCTCTACCGCATAGTCGTTCTTCATGCCGGTGGTCACGGTCACAGGGGAGAATGCGCCCTCACCCTGGCGGGCATAGATCACGTCCTGGCCGTCATCGCCGGGAGCTACAGCATCCAACGGTACAGAGTAGACGTTGCTCTTGGAAGCCAGAATGATCTCAGCCTTGGCTTTGCTGCCGATGAAGATGCTTTCCGGCGTCTGGATGGCGATGTCGGCCGCAAAGCCGGACGAGGAGCCGGTGCTCTCTCCGTCGCCGCTTCCGGCGGTGGGGGAGATGCGGGAAACCGTGCCCCGGATCTCACCGCTGGCAGCGTCGCTGGTGATGGAAGCAGGCATGCCCACCTGCACCTTGTTGATGGCGTATTCCGGAATGCTCACCGAAAGCACCAGCTGGTCGGTGGACTGAATGGTGGCCACATCACCCTTGCAGATGCTGCCCACATTCACCTTCAGATCGGTGATCTTGCCGCTGGTCTCAGCCTTCAGGATAGTATCCTCCAGGCTCTTTTTCAAATCGTCCAGAGCTTTGCTGTCCACGCCCTTCTGCAGCTGCTTTTCTGCTTCCTGCAGGGCAGAGAGCGCGGTGTTGATGGTGGTGTCACAGGCATCCAGGGCCTGGTAACGGGCAGAATCCGCCTGCTTGTAGGCGCTTTCGGCGGTGTCCCTCTCCGCCGCGGCTGCGTCATAAGCCTGCTTGGCGGTGTTGTAGGCCTGGGTGTAGCTGTCGTAGCTGTACAGGGTGCGTGCGCTTTCCAGAGCGGTGTTTTTTTCGTTCAAGGTCTCGTCCGCCTTCTGGTAGGCAAGATAGGCATCGCCCTCGGTGGCGCCGCCTGCGGCGATCCAGGCGTCGTAGGCCTTCTGCCGGGCATCTGTCGCGGCGTCCACATCCTTCTGAGCGCTGGCGACGGCCTTCTCCATTACCTCGTAGTTGGCTTTCGCAGCGTCATAGGCAGGGGTCACGGCACTCAGGGCCTCAGAGGCACGGTCCCGGGCGGCGCGGGCAGCATCGACCAGCGTGTCCTGATTTTTCTTTTCGTTGTCCTTGGCGCGGCGGGCCTCATCCACCTGAGTGACCGCTTTGTTGTAGGCCTCCTGCAGGCGCTGCTTCTCCTCGCCGATTTCCTTTTCCTTGTCCTGAATGGCGCGGCGGATGTCCGCATCGTCCAGAGTGCAGATCACGTCGCCCTTGTTCACGTAGTCACCCACCTTCACATTCAGGGAGGTAACTTTGTTGCTCAGACCGGTGGTCACCGAGGAAACCTGTGCGCTTTGTACGATGCCGGAAACGTTCACCGACTCGTTCAGGTCCTCTTTTTTCAGGAACACAGTGCGCGCATAGGACAGGTTTTCCGCTGTGTTATCCTTTGAAGCGGACATCCGGACACGCAGCGCGACTGCACCGCCTGCCGCCAGAATAGCCACGGCCAGGATAGCAGCTGCCGCGCGCTTGTGCTTTAAAATGGGGGAGAATATCTTGATCGCCATATCGCTTCGACTCCTTTTTGTGTGGTTGCTTTCTACAGCAAAAAGGATACCGCAGCAATCTTTAGCAGGCCTTTAAAAAAAGCTTAAGATTTATAAAGATTTGGCGCCCGCCGGGCTTGCCGGGCAATGGCTGCAAAACGGGCATGCCGGTGCGGCGCCCTCGACGCTCTCTATGATACTTCGAGAAAATATTTTCAATATTGCTGCGAATGTGCTATCATGGTACAGTGAAAATAAAAGAGGGAGGGTTCTGTTCAATGAAGAATGTAAAGATCCTGACGGATCTTTTTCTGACCTTTATGCAGGTGGGTGGTCTGACCTTCGGTGGCGGTTATGCCATGCTGCCGATCCTGCAGCGTGAGGTCGTGGAAAAGCGGGACTGGGCCACCGATGAGGAGCTTGCCGATTATTTTGCGGTGGGACAGTGTACCCCCGGTATCATCGCGGTGAATACGGCCACCTTTGTGGGACAGAAACAGGCGGGCATCCTGGGCGGCATTGTGGCAACTTTGGGCGTTGTAGCCCCTTCGCTGGTGATCATCTCCATTCTGACCGGGTTCATCAACACCTTCGCGGAGCTGGCGGTGGTCAAAAATGCTTTTGCGGGCATTCGGGTATGCGTCTGTGTGCTGATCTTCAATGCGGTGTGCAAGTTGTGGAAGGGTTCTGTCAAAAGCAAGCTGGCGCTGGCAATTTTCGCGGTGGTTACGCTTGGCTCTCTGTTCTTTGATCTTTCGCCGGTTCTCTTTGTTGTGGTGGCTGCTGTGCTGGGCATCGGTCTGGAGCAGTTTGCCCCGGCAGCCCGGAAAAACACAAAGGAGGGAGAGGTATGATTCTGCTGCTTCGGCTTTACTGGGAGTTCTTTAAAACCGGCCTGTTCGCGGTAGGCGGTGGACTTGCCACGCTGCCCTTTCTTTCCCAGATGGCAGACAAAACCGGCTGGTTTACGCAAGGCCAGCTGATGGATATGGTGGCGGTGTCGGAATCCACCCCTGGCCCCATCGGCATCAACACGGCTACCTATGTGGGCTTTACCACCAGCGGCGTTCCCGGTGCGCTGGCGGCGACTCTGGGCCTGGTCAGCCCGTCCATCCTGATCATTCTGGTCATCGCCTCGTTCCTGAAGGCGTTCCGCTCCAACCGTTTTGTGGAGGGCGTGTTCCGCTGTCTGCGGCCGGCGTCCACCGGGTTGATCGCAGCATCCGGTCTTTCGGTGGCTGCCATTACCTTTTATACGGCTGCCCCGGAGGGGCTTCTGGCAGGAATCCAGTGGAAGGCGGTGGTACTGGCGGCAGTTCTGGTACTGGCCACGCGGGTGATTCCGCAGACCAAAAAGCTCCACCCGGTGGTCTGGATCGCCTTGTCCGCTCTGGCGGGAATCGTGTTCTCCTTCGCGGGAGTATAATAAAAAGAAAAATGCGCAGCTTTTTGAAAGCTGCGCATTTTTTGCCCGGATCAGACCTCAAATTCGTAAAAGCGGTCCGGCTGCAGAGTGGTGAAGATCACCTGCACCAACGTGTAGCCCAGTTCAAAGGCGGTGTCTCGCAGAATGGCGGCAACCTCTTCCCGTACCTCGTCGGCCCGGTCAAACCAGGAAACCTCGATGATGGGGAACCCGGCAGTCTGCTGGCCGCCTGCATAGAAGGTGGTGGGAACGAGCTCGAAAATCAGCCAATCCTCCGGGCATCCGATGGCCGCGGAGAGCTTTTGGCTCAGAGCAGGGGTAACGGTCTTCATTTGCTGGTCGGTGAATCCTTTTACAGTGATCTGCGGCATAACAGGTCGCTCCTTTTGTTTGTTTTCCTTTATTTTATCACACAGAAGCCTTCTCCGTACAGCGGCGTTTTTCCTTCACCCGAAAAAATCGCCTCGTTTCCCGGAAGACCTGGGGCGAAAGCCAAAGAACCGCCAGCAGGTTCGGAGGTACCATCAGCCCATTGAAGGTGTCGCTGATCTGCCATACGAGATCCAACCGGCTCACACAGCCGATCACGATGCACGCCAGATACAACAGCTTATAGGGCACGAGCGCTCCCGGGCCGAACAGATATTCCACCGCCCGTTCGCCGTAATAGCTCCAGCCCAGCAGGGTGGAGAAGGCAAACAGCATCAGGCTGACCGCGATCAGTACCCCACCGCCCGGGCCGAAGACCGAGCGGAAGGCGTCGGCGGTGAGCGCGGCTCCGTTGGGCAGGGAAGAAAAGGCTTCGGTCCCGAGCGCGGCGGAATAACGAGCGGGATCGTATACGCCGGAACAGAGGATGGCAAGTGCGGTGAGGGTACACATGAACAAAGTGTCCACCGCCACTTCGAAGATTCCCCACATGCCCTGGACCACCGGTGGGCTTCCGGCGGCGGAGTTGGCCATGACAGACGAACCAAGCCCTGCTTCATTGCTGCTGACTCCACGGGCTACGCCCACGCGCAGCGCCTGCTTCATACCGTAGCCCGCCAGTCCCCCGATCCCTGCCTGAACGCAAAAGGCCTGCTGCAAAATACTGTGCACTACCGCCGGAACCCGATGCCAGTTGGCCAGGATTACGCATACCGCCGCCGCAGTGTACCCAACCGCCATGAAGGGGACCAGCCGCTCGGTGATTCGCCCCACACGATGGATGCCGCCCAGCATCGCAAAGCCCACTGCGCCCGCAACGGCCAGACCGGTAAGCAGCGGGGGAACGCCGAAGGCATCCTGCAGGCCGGTGGCAATGGAATTTGCCTGGGCCATGTCGCCCATACCCAAAGAGCCTAAAATGCAGAAGAAGGAGAACAGCAGCGCCAGCCACCGGCAGCCAAGACCCTGTTCGATATAAAACATCGCTCCGCCAATTGGTTCGCCCTTGGCGTTTTTGCCCCGGTAAAGCCCGGCCAGCAGGTTTTCTGCATAGCCGGTCATGGTGCCGAAAAAAGCCGAGATCCACATCCAGAACACCGCGCCTGGACCCCCGGCGGCAATGGCCGTGGCCACACCGGCAATGTTGCCGGTGCCCAGCGTGGCGGCCAATGCGGTGCAGGCGGACTGGAATCCGGTGATGCCGCCTTTTTCCTTCCGAGGCTGGCCGCTTTTGCTGTGAAACGAGGCGCCCAGAGTGCTGCACCACCACAGGCGTATGCGGCGCAGCTGAAAAAATCCGGTCCCGAAGCTGAACAAAAGCCCGGAAAAGGCCAGCAGAAACAGGGTGGCCGGGCCCCAGGCAAACCGGCTCAGCAGGGCGTTGCACCAGCGCAGCCAGCCGGAAAAATATTCCGTGATCAGATTCCCCATAGAGAGCTCCTTTTTGCAGGTTTTGCCACAATATATGCGCGGCTTTTGCCAAAGCAGAACCCAAAACCGGCAAAAAGACGGCGGGTGGATTGTAGCGGCGGTATTTTGGTGGTATAATAGATAAAATTGTGTTTAAGGATGGTGCAGTTGTGGCACGATATGACGCAGTATTGTTCGACGTGGACGGAACTTTGATTCATTCCAGCCCGGGAATCCTGGCAACAATGGAATATACTTTCCGGCAGATAGGCATCGACCCGGCCGGCATCGACCTTACCCGGTATCTTGGCCCGCCGCTGCGGCGCAGCTTTGGCGAGCATTTCTCGGACGAGGCCATGGTGGAAAAGATGGTGGATATCTACCGCACCCGCTATGCGGAGGACGGCTGCCACCGCTGCCAGGTATTCGAAGGGGTGCGCCCCATGCTGGAGCGGCTGAAGGCTGCCGGCATCCGGCTGTATACCGCCACCTCCAAGCCCACGGTGGTGGTCACGCCGATCCTGCAGGAGCAGGGCCTGGCGGACTACTTCGATTTTATCGGCGGCGCCAGTGAGGACAAAAGCGTGGACACCAAAACCGCAGTGATGCGTCTGGTGCTCGCCCGGCCCGAGCTGGAGGGTGCCCGTGTGCTGATGGTGGGCGACCGGAGCGACGATATGAAGGGGGCCGCAGACTGCGGCGTTCCCGCAGCGGCAGTGATGTACGGCTACGGCAGCGAACAGGAGCTTGCTCCCTTTGCGCCGGCGCTGATGGCGAAGGATTGCCAGCAGCTGGCCGATTACATATTAAATGATTGATCAAAAGACCTTATGACCGAAAAGGAGGCAGACTCATGGCTAAGAAAAGAAGAAATTCTTCTAATCTCAGCTTAACCCCCAAGCAGAAGCAGGCAGCCCTGGTGCTGGCCATTTGTGCGCTGGTGCTGATTGTGACCATTGTGGCGGTGGTGATCATCGTAAACACCTCCCACAAATCGAAGGACACTTCCAGCGGTTCCACCAGCTCTTCTCAGGCTGTGCTGGATTCCGGCTTCGATGCCAACGCCTACGGCGACACCGTTTTGGGCGAGACCGACGACGCGGGTCAGTCCTACATTGATGAGACGATCTTTGTGGGCGATTCCAACACCTACCGTTATTATCAGAACGGCCTGCTGTCGCTGGATCAGGTAATGGCCGTGGAGGGCCTGGGTATCCAGCAGCTCACCACCGACAAGTCCATCTATTTCAAGAACGACAGCACCGCATATTCCATTCCCGAGGCGCTGGCCAAGATGAAGCCCCGCCGGATCATCGTGATGATGGGCACCAACAATGCGGACGGCAGCATGAGCGCGGACAGCTTCGCCAGCAGCTATGAGTCGGCACTGAACGAGATCGTAACGGCTTATCCCTACTGCGATGTGATCGTGGCGGCTGTTCCCCCCATTCCGGAGGACCACAGCAACTATCCCAACATGAGCCAGGAGACCATCAACGAGTTCAACCTGGCTCTGGTGAAGATGTGCCAGAAGAACGGTTACAAGTTCCTGAACATCTCCGAGCTGCTGATGGGCGAGAATGGCTACGGTCAGGACCGCTACTACCAGCAGGGCGATATCCATCTGAAGAAGGATGCCCTCAACGGCATCATGGATTATGCCCGCACCCACGCCTGGACCGGCACCGAGGATCGCCGCCCGGATACCGACAACATCCCCACCCGGGTACGCAACGGCGGTACCTCCGGCAACTCCAATCAGGCAACAGCAACTCCGGACCCGAATGAGACCTTTACCGCCCAGTACAACGTGGACAAAAACGTTGGCGGTACCCTCACCAGCGGGGATATTTCCGGCAAAACCACTCTGAAATTTGAAGATCTGACCAAGAACGACAGCGTTACCGTGAAGGCGGTTGCCGCCGACGGCTACGAGTTCGTGAAATGGAGCGACGGCAACACCAGCCCCACCCGAACCGACAAGAACTTCAAGCAGAATGTGAACGTGACCGCTATGTTCAGCGCCAAGCTGAGCATCTCCTTCCAGGAGGGCAGCTCCGCCACCATCAAGGAGGGTGAGGGCTACACGCTGCATATCAATGCGGTTGGCGGCAATGTGACCGACGACAACGTGCAGTGGACTGTGAACGGTGAGAAGGTCAAGACTGGCTACAGCTACGGCCAGAGCAGCTGGAAGGCAGGCACCTATGACATCACTGCGTCCATCAATGTGAACGGTAAGCTTTCTTCTGCCACCTTCAAGCTGGTGGTAGAGGCTGCGCCCACTCCGGCGCCCACCGCCGCACCCACGCCCAAGCCCACTCCGGTGCCCACCGCCGCACCTACGCCCAAGCCCACTCCGGCGCCTACGCCCAAGCCCACCCCGGAGCCGACTGCTGAGCCTACTCCGCAGCCGACAGCGGAGCCCACTCCGGAACCCACTGAGGCACCGGTCAGCCCCTCTGAACCCACCGAGGGCGGCGAAGGCTAAACTGAATCCCATTCCGGCGCACATTCGCCGGTAAATACGACCAAATGACCCGCTCTGCCCGGCAGGGCGGGTCATTTTTATGAAAAACAAAACGAAAGGACGCTCTGTTATGAAACTGACTGTATTGGGCTGCGGCCGTTGGGGCACCTTCCTGGCCTGCTACCACAGCGCGCGCAACGAGGTGATGCTCTGGGGCCGCCCCGGTTCCCGGGCAATGGCACAGCTGAAGGCCGAGCGCAAAAACTCCTATATCGAACTGCCGGAGCAGCTGCGCCTCACCGAAGATCTGGCCGGAGCGCTGGAATTCGCCGAGGCGGTGATCATTTCCATCAGCGCGCAGCAGCTGCGAGACCTTGCCAAGAAGATCCAGGCGCTGCCGGTGGCCGGCAAAACCTTTATCCTCTGCATGAAGGGCATCGAGGTGGAAAGCGGTAAGCGCTTGACCCAGGTGTTCCGGGAAGAGGTGACCCAGCCGGTGCGGCTGGCCGTTTGGGTAGGCCCCGGCCATGTGCAGGACTTCTCCGCCGGAATCCCCAACTGCATGGTGGTGGATTCGGACGAGCCGGAGACCACCGACTACGTGGTGGAAAATCTGAGCAGCGATCTGATCCGCCTGTATAAGGGCCGGGATCTGATTGGTACTGAGGTGGGCGCTGCGGCCAAAAACGTGATCGGCATCGCCGCAGGTATGCTGGACGGCATTGGCTACTCCAGCCTGAAGGGCGCACTCATGGCTCGCGGCGCACGGGAGATCGCCCGGCTGATCCGTGCCATGGGCGGAAATGAGCTGTCGGCCTATGGTCTGTGCCATCTGGGTGATTATGAGGCCACCCTGTTCTCTGCCCACAGTCACAACCGCCAGTTTGGCGAAAGCTTTGTGAAGGGGGAGCATTTTAATCATCTGGCCGAAGGTGCGCCCACGGTAAAGGCGCTGGTCAAATTGGGGGAGGAACACGGCGTGGACCTGCCCATCTGCCAGACCATCTACAGCATGCTGTATGAGGGCTGCAGTGCCAAGGATGCGCTGCCCCGCCTGTTCCAGCGCACTGTGAAGGGCGAGTTCGATTACTGACCCGCTTGCCTCCATGCACAAAGTAAGCCCCCGCCGCATACAATGGCGAAAAAAGGGGAGGTGCTTTGTAGCATGGCCAGTTGTTTTGACATTAGCATCATCGACGCCTGGAACACCGGCGCCGAGAACGTGACCGACGGCAGCGTGGACGATTACGATTTTGATTGGGGAAGCGAGGAACCCCCCTCCTGCGGTTGTTGCAGAACCTGCCGCACCTGTCAGCCGGTGGAGAATCCTTCCTGCAGGTGCCGCGAAGATTGCCGTACCTGTCAGCCGGTGGAGGAACCTCCGGTTGATGAGTGTGTGACAGAAGAAAACGGAGAGGATTACCCGGTGGTCCAGCTGTAACAGAATGTATCAAAAGGGCAGAGCCTGGCTCTGCCCTTTTGATGTGTATTGCTTGACGAAGCGGTTAGAATAAGGGATAATAAAAGGTACGATACATCGGCAGCCCGCCGCGCGCGGCAGGGCAGCAGACCGAATTTTATAAAGGGAGAAAACGACCCATGGCACATTATTATTGTTTGTTGTTGGATATGGACGGCACGCTGCTGGACTTTGAGGCAGCGGAGCACAAGGCAATCCAGGAGACGCTGGAGCATTTTGAACTGCCCAGCGATCACGAGACCGAGATGCTCTATGTGGAGATTAACAAGGAGCTTTGGGCCGCGCTGGAGAAGGGCCAGATCAAGCGGGACAAGCTGGTGGTGGAGCGATTCGCCCGCCTTTTGAAAAAGCTGGAGCGGAAAGGCTCTGCCGCAGAGATGAGCGCCTATTACCTGGACCGGTTGGGCAGCCATCCGGACCTGGTTCCCGGTGCGCTGGAGGCTGTGCGGGAGCTTTCCGAGGTGGCGACCCTGGCGATCGCTTCCAACGGCGTGGCCAAGGTACAGGCCAGCCGCCTGCGGGATTCCGGCCTGGAGCCCTATATGGATGAGGTGTTCGTCTCCGAGAAGATGGGCGTGGAAAAGCCCAACCGCCGCTTCTTTGAGCAGGCCATTCGCACTCTGGGCATTGAGCACCGGGACCGGGTTCTGGTGGTGGGAGACAGCCTCAGCGCCGACATCAAGGGCGGCCAGAACGCCGGGCTGGCCACCTGCTGGTGTAACTTTCACCAACAGCCCGAACCGGAGGAGGGCAATAAGCCTACCCATATCATTCACAATTGGCAGGAACTGTATTCCATCGTGATGGAGGAGGATGAGCTGCAAAATGTCGGACTTAAAAACCGAAAGCATCAGTTTTAAATCCAGCAACGGTAAGGACGCCATCGCCGGATATTTCTACACCATGCCGGGCATCACGCCCAAGGCAATCCTGCAGATCAGCCACGGCATGTGCGAGCACATCGAGCGCTACCGGGAGTTTGCGGAGTTTATGGCGCAGCATGGCTTTGTGGTATGCGGCAACGACCACCTGGGCCACGGAAAGACCAGTGGGGAAGAGGGCATCGACGGATACTTTGGCGAGAAGGATGGGCGCTTTTATGTGCTGCGCGACCTGCACACCATGAATCTGCTTGCCCGCAAACGGTATCCGGACCTTCCGCTGATCCTTCTGGGGCACAGCATGGGCAGCTTCTTTGCCCGCTGGTTCGCTGCGGAATACCCGGACGGAATGGACGCGCTGATCATCAGCGGCACCGGTGGGCCGAACCCGCTGGTGAACGTGGGAATCCGTCTCAGCGGGTGGATTTCCTCTGTGAAGGGTTCTTCCTTTACATCCAAGATGGTAAATAAATTAGCCTTCGGAACCTACCTGAAAAAGGTTCCCAATCCCCGTACTCCCTACGACTGGATCAGCCGGGACGAGCAGATCGTGGACCGCTACAGCGCAGACCCCAAATGTACCTTTGTGTTTACCGTGAGTGCCTTCCATGAGCTGTTTTCTACCCTGAAGCAGGTGAGCAGCCTGCAATGGGCACAGAAGATCCGCCGGGATCTGCCCGTCTGGCTTTTCTCCGGCGACATGGACCCGGTGGGCGATTACGGCAGGGGTGTGAAAAAAGTGGCGGAAATGCTGCGTCAGTCCGGTGTAAAGGATGTTCGCCTTACACTGTATCCGGGCGGCCGTCACGAGATGCTGAACGAAACAAATCGCCGGCAGGTCTATCAGGACCTGTTGGCCTGGGCCGAAAAATGCCTGGAACGGAAGGAATAAACGAGAGTAGTAAGGAATCATATGCTCATATCATTACAGAACTTAGGAAAAAGCTTTGGCGACACCGTGGTTTTGCACGACATCAATGCCACGGTGGAAAAGGGTGAGCGCATTGGTATCGTGGGTGAAAACGGTGCCGGTAAAACCACTCTGCTCAAGTTGCTTTGCGGCGAGTATCTGCCCGATGAGGGCGAGTATCAGATCAGCCGCGGAGTGACTCTGGGCTATCTGGAACAAAACAGCAAGCTGGACCCCACCCTGGATGTGTACGGCGAGATGCGCAGTGCCTTTGCGCCGGTGCTCAGCGCCATGGAGCAGATGCAGGTGCTGGAAAACAAGCTGGAAAAGAACCCCGGCGACGAGCAGCTGCTGGCCAAGCATGCGGAGCTTTCGGCAGTGATCGACGCGGCGGACGGATATCATATGGACATCCAGATCAAGAAGGTGCTCAGCGGCATGGCCTTCGGTCCGGAAACCTACACCAAGGGCGTGTCGGTGCTTTCCGGCGGTGAGCACACCCGGTTGCGTCTGGCGAAGCTTCTGCTGCAGGGGCCGGATCTTCTGATCCTGGACGAGCCCACCAACCACCTGGATTTTGCCACCATGGAATGGTTGGAGGAATATCTGAAAGGCTATTCCGGTGCGGTGCTGGTGGTCAGCCATGACCGCTATTTCCTGGACTCGGTCTGTACCCGAATCTGGGAGGTGGAGGATCATCAGCTCACCAGCTATAAGGGCAACTATTCCGCCTATCTGCCGCAGAAGGAAGCCGCGGTGGCACTGCAGCAGAAGCAGCACGACGCGGATGTGGCCAAAGCCCAGAAGCTGGAGGATTACATCGCCCGTAACCTGGTGCGTGCCTCCACAACCAAAATGGCTCAAAGCCGCCGCAAGCAGCTGGAGAAAATGGAAATTACCGAAAAGCCACGCAGCGGGCCCCAGCAGCTGAACTTCAAATTTGAGTTTGATGTTACTCCTTACAAGGAGCTGCTCACCATCAAGAACCTGAGCGTGAAAATCGGCGAGCGGGTACTGCTGCATCCCTTCGACCTGCAGGTGCTGCGCGGAGAACGGCTGGTAATTGCCGGTCCCAACGGTGCGGGCAAATCCACGCTGATGCAGGTGCTGGATGGCAAGCGTAAGCCCTCCGGCGGTATGGTACGTCTGGGTGCGGGCGCAAAGGCCAGCATTTTTGAACAGCAGCAGATGCGCCGGGGTGGCCGTGTGATCGACGCCATTTGGGATAAATGGCCCCGTTTCACCGAGCTGGAGGTGCGCAACCACCTGGCCCGTTTCGGGTTCCGTGGTGAAGAGGTGTTCAAAAGCTGCAGCGCTCTGTCCGGCGGCGAGCTTGCCCGGCTGCGTTTTGCGGAGATTGTTCTGGAACGGCCTAACCTGCTGTTCCTGGACGAGCCCACCAACCATCTGGACATCTATACCCGTGAGAGTCTGACCCAGGCTCTGATGGCTTATGAGGGCACCCTGCTGCTCATCACCCATGACCGCTATCTGATGAACAGTCTGGAATGCCCGATCCTGTATGTGGAGGATGGGAACGCGACCCTTTATCCCAGCTATGAGCGGATGATGCACCGGGAAGACCCGGCCGCTGCCGCTCCCAAGGAGGAAAAGGAGAAGGCCCCCGCAGGCAAAGCAGCCTACGGTAAGGAGCAGCGTCGGCGTAAAGCGGAGCTGCGCACCCGTATTAAAGCCGTGGAGGACGAGATCGAGACTCTGGGCGCACACATCGTGGAGCTGGAAAACGAGATCGCCAGCCCGGAGGTGCTGCGGGACCATGTGCTGCTGCGGGACAAGTGCGACGAGCTGGAAGACAGCCGGTTCCATCAGCAGGAGCTGTTCGACGAGTGGGAAAAGCTGCTGGAAGAGCAGGAGCAGTACGAACAGGCGGAATGACGCCATTTCGTATCCCGATTTTCATAAAAGCAAAAAAAGAACGCCCACGGCAGATATGCCGTGGGCGTTCTTTTCTCATATAAAGAACCACAAGCTATGCTTGTGGGCGAATCTAGCACGAGCGTCGAACAGAAAAAATGCCCGTTTTAACTAAAGGAACATCAGACAACAAAGAAGAGCGTAAATCCAGTTTAAGTGTCCAGCTGAAATAACCTTTGAGGCTATTTTAGGTGAATCACAATATATATTTGAGAAAGCATGGCCTATGGTATAGGTTTTAGTAGATACAAGAGTTAACCTACGGCGAAGGACAAATAGAAACAAGGTCGCAGTAGAAGAACAAACAAAAAGCAACGCCAAGTGCGGTTGGCGTTGCTCATTACGCACCTTTAGGTGCTGCTGGAATAATGGCCCTTATAGGGCCGTTCTGCAAACCCCACGTTCAACGTGGGGTTATGATTTTATCGAATTAGTTGGCGCATACGAGAAACCCGGCTCAGTCCTCTTCCTGATTGTGGACTTCCCGGTTGGGCGGGAAGATCAGCCGGATGCTGGTACCCTTACCGGGGGCGCTTTCCAGTTCGATGCGGGCGTTGTGATAGGCCGCGCTGTGTTTCACGATGGAAAGGCCCAGACCGGTACCGCCGATGGCCTTGGAGTGGCTTTTGTCCACACGGTAGAATCGCTCGAATACCCGCTCATGGTCCTCCGCGGGAATACCGATGCCGTCATCCTTTACGGTAAGGGTCGGCCCGTCCGGGGTGTGTTTCACGCTGACCCATACATGGCCGCCGGGCTTGTTGTATTTGATGGCGTTGTCACACAGGTTGAACAGCATCTCATCCAATACCGGCAGCACACCCTCGATCACCACCGGTTCGCCCTCTACCTGCAGCGTTACCTGCTGCTTTGCGGCGGGATTTTCCAGCTGAATGCGGGTGTTCTGGGCCAGTTCCAGCAGATCTACCGGGGCAGCGGTGTAGGGGATGGAGTTTTCATCCAGCTGCGACAGCTTGATGATATCACCCACCAGATGGATCAGCCGCTGGGATTCATCATAGATCTTTCCGGCAAAATGGGGTACGTCGTTGGGGTCCACCAGGCCACTCTTCATGATCTCCGCGATTCCGGAGATAGAGGTCAGCGGAGTTTTCAGCTCGTGGGAAACGTTGGCGCTGAACTCCCGGCGAAGCGTTTCCCGCTCCTGCTTTTCGGTCACGTCCAGAAGCACGATTACCGTGCCGGTGAGCTGATCCTGCTGGTAGACCGGGTTGGCGAACAGCTGGCACATCCGGCCGAACAAGGGAATCAGGGTTTCGGTGTGCTGGCCCTCCAGTGCGTCCCAAATGGCGATGTTCAGCTCCTCAATGGGGCTGTGGGTCATATCACGGCCCATCAGAGGGGCTTCCGCATGGAGCAGCTGTCCGGCGCTGGTGTTGTGGGAAAGTACGGTGCCGGTACGGTCCAGCACCAGAAAGCCCTCTTTCATATTTTCGGTGATGGAGGCAAAACGCTCCTGCTGCTCGCCCAGCTCCATCAGCTGAGCCTTGATCTGGCGGTTTTGGTGGTTCAGCCGCCGCAGAAGGGGAGTGAACTCGTCGTAATCCTCGGGCACCTGCGGATGCTCCAGATCGATCTCATTCAGCGGCCGGGTCAGCCGGTGAGAAACCTTGTAGGAGATCACAGCCGAAAGCACCGTGCCAAAGGTGAGAATCAAAAGAATCGGCTGGATCAAAAGCAGGAAGATGCCCATGCTGGAATAGTGGGTACAGGCGATGCGCAGCACATCGCCGCTGGGCAGCAGAAGCGCCCGGTAGAGAGTCTTTTCCTGCAGGGTGGTGGAATAGCGCACACTTTCGCCGGTGCCGGAGGCAAGCGCTTGCTTGACTTCCTCGCGGTCAGCGTGGTTTTCCAGCGTGGAGGCATCCAGTGAACTGTCGTACAAAACCGTGCCGTCGGCATCGATCAGGGTGATTCGGCTATTACCCGGGTCAATGGTGGAAAGAAAGTCCTCGCCGTATTGGGACACCCCGCGGGAAAGATATCCCAGTTCGGTGGAAAGCTCGGTGGCCAGCTGCTGCTCAAAATAGGGCATCAGAATGGCGATCAGGATAATCATTCCCACCAGAAGGGTGGACAGAGTAACCGTAAAAATGGCGCTGAAGATCCGTTTTGTCATACGCCGTTCTCCCGAATCCGGTAGCCGGTCCCGCGCACGGTCTCAATGTAGCTGCCGCATTCGCCCAGCTTCTGGCGCAGCGTCCGGATATGTACGTCCACCGTGCGGCTTTCCGCCTCGAAGGTGTAGCCCCAGATCTGATTGAGCAGCTTTTCCCGGGTGAACACGATGCCGGGTTGCTGCATCAGAACGCTGAGCAGCTCGAACTCCTTGTGGGTCAGAGAGATCTCTTCCTTGTTCACCAGCACCTGATGGCGGGCGGGGAAAAGCTCGATCTCACCCACCTGGTACTCGTCAGGGGTGGTATGGGGCTTGGCGCGGCGTAGCAGAGCATTTACCCGGGCCACCAGTTCCATCATACCGAAGGGTTTCGGAATGTAATCGTCGGCACCGCTGTCCAGGCCGGTCACCCGGTCATACTCGCTGCCCTTGGCGGTGAGCATGATCACCGGTAGCTGGCTGGTGGCGGAATTTGCCCGCAGGCGCTTCAGAATATGGATGCCGTCCTCTTCCGGCAGCATGATGTCCAGCAAAAGAAGATCCGGCATCTGCTTTTCCATCTCGGCCCAGAACAGCGAGGGCAGGTCAAAGCCCTTGGCCTCATAGCCGGAACGGTTCAGGGTATAGGTAACCAGCTCCCGAATGCTGTTGTCGTCTTCCAGAATATAGATCATAGGTTTTCAAGGCCTCCTCAAAATCGTTGCTCATGTTAAGTATAAAACATCTGGGCAATGTTTTCATTAAGTTCAATGTAAAAACTACGTAAAAACGGAGGGGCAATACGCCCCTCCGTTTACGATACTATGCAGCTTTGTCAATTGGGAATATTCAGGCAGCTCAGGAAGGTGCTTTCCTTGAAGGACTGGAAGTTGAACAGCAGCAGTACCTCGTCGTAGCCCTCCTGCTGGGCAAAGTCCGCCACGCGCAGGCCAAAGCCACGGGGGTCGATCACTCCGATACGGGCGTAGTTCGCGGTCAGATAGGGGATAAAGCTGTTGGCGTAGCTGTCCTTTACCACCAGGATACTGCCCTCGCCATCGCCCTCGATGGTGGAGTAGCCGTTGTTGCCATACAGGAACATAGCGTATTTGTCGCCCTGCTCCAGCTTGGACTTGTCGTACATGGTGGCGGTGAAGTTTTCGGTCAGCTCAAAGGTGGGGGAGACGTTCCACACGGTCATGGCGTTGGGCAGGTCCAGATACGCGATGCTATCCGGCTTGCTCTTCCAGTACAGCGCCTTGGAATAGGTGGTGCCGTAGAAATCGGGCACGATGGTGTAGTCGCTCTCGGTCACCTCCATGGGAGTCAGGCCGCGCAGCTGGCAGAACTGCTGGTAGGCCAGATATGCGCCGTAGCTTGTCCAGTGATGGTCGGTGTCGTAATACAGCTGAACGTCATCCTTGGCCGCGGTGAAGGAATCCCGCAGATCCAGGCTGTCAGCCTCGCTCACGGTGGAGAAAATCCCATCCAAACGGGCGTTCTCGTCCAGCATGGGAGTGTTGGCGGGCAGCTCTTCCGCATTAATCACACTGGAGGAGGGGGCCAGCAGGAAGGTAACCTGACCGGGGAACTTTTCGATGAATTGCTGTACCAGCGTGGTGTTCTTCTGCAGCAGCTTTTCTTCGGTGGGGGTCAGAGCGAACATCTTGGTAAACAGCGCGTCGTTTTTGCCGATCATCGCGCCGCCGATCTCTTCCTTCTGGAACAGCAGGCTTTCGCACAGGCTCTGAGCCTTCAGCCAGCTGTCGCGCACGATCACCTGATCCTTGGTGTACTCACCGTATTTGGCGGTCCATTCATTTTTCACCAGGCTGGAGAAGCTGAAGTCAGGGAATTGAGCAAGCGGCCGACGCTCCAGCTCGGATTCCGCACGCTTGGGCCAGAGCCCGTCAGCAATCATAAAGCAGAAAATAAACAGGAAAAACAGCACCAACAGGGGATACTGCTTCAGCTCTTTCAATTTTTCTTTCATGCGATCCCCTCCCTTAGAAACGGAAATACAGGAACGGGCTGTTGGTGGATGCCACAATATAGGCGATGCACATCAGCAGCAGGGCGAATACCACAACGATCTTGAGCACCGTGTGCTTTTTCAGCCAGTCGTAGATGCGCAGGGGCACCGGGGTGCAGCAAATGATCGCCACCACCAGCAGTACGCCATAATTGCGCAGGAAATACAGGCAGGAAACACCGCCGGAGGGAATGAACAGCTTCTGAATCAGCAGGGCCAGGCCCACGCCGTCTTCGTTGCCCACAAACAGCGCCCAGCCCACGGCCACCAGCAGCAAGGTGTAGATGTGGGGCCAAATACGGGCGGTCTGGAGCTTCTTGAGCAGGAAGATCTTCTCAATGGCCAGCAGGATGAAATAGTAAATGCCCCAGAAGATGAAGTTCCAGTCGGCGCCGTGCCAGATGCCGGTCAAGGTCCAGACCACGAACATGTTGAAGATCTGGCGTTTCAGGCCCCGGCGATTGCCGCCCAGGGGGATGTACACATATTCCCGGAACCAACCGGACAGCGTCATATGCCAGCGCCGCCAGAAATCGGTGATGCTGCGGGCAATATAGGGCATATTGAAGTTCATGGGGAAATCGAAGCCCAGCATCTTGCCCATACCGATGCCCATCAGCGAGTAACCGGAGAAATCAAAATACAGCTGCAGGGAATAGGCCAGTAGACCCAGCCAGACCAGCGGTGTGCTGGCGTTCGCCAGTCCCACGCCCGCCGAGGTGAGAACGTGCTGGTCGTTGTAGGTGCCGATAATGTCATACCACAGCTTGCTCACGGTGTCCGCAATCAGGACCTTTTTGGCCAGACCAAATACGAACAGGCAGATGCCCTCTTCGATCTGTTTCAGGCGGTAACGATTTTCGTATACATGCAACTGAGCAGCCACGTCACGGTATTTCACGATGGGACCTGCAATCAGCTGGGGGAACATAACCACATACGCGCCGAAATCAATGATATTGTGCTCAGCCTTCACATCCCGGCGGTATACGTCGATGGAGTAGCTCATGGTCTGGAAGGTGTAGAAGCTGATACCCAGCGGCAGAACAGTAGCCGCTTCCACCATACCGATGGAAAGCCCGGTGACCGCATTGATGGTGCTGATGATGAAGTTGGTGTACTTGAAGAACACCAGCATGGACAGGCTGCCCACAATGGAAACGATCAGGAAGACTCGGCGCATCTTGTCCGAATGATCGAACCGTTCGATGGCAAGGCCGGAGAAATAGTTGATGAGGATCAGCACGACCATCACCGGGAAGAAGCGTACCTCACCCCAGGAATAGAACACCAGGCTGCAGATGAACAGAACCAGGTTTTTCAGCTTGTAAGGTGCAATGTAATACAGCGCCAGCGTGATCGGCAAAAAGCGGAACAAAAACAGAATGGTACTGAACAGCAAGCTTGCGACACTCCTTTACAAAAAAAGGCCGGTACCGCCGTCTGGTGATACCGGCCAAAAGCATTGTCTTGGTGGGGGATTATTTCAGCGCTTCGTCCAGAGCGGTGTCGATGGCACTGTAGTCCGCACCGTTGGTGTTGGCAACCACCATCACAACGTAGTCGCCCTGCTGTACGATGCGGGCATCCTTGGCAGCAGCTTCCTTGTCGGCAAACTCCGCGTACAGGCCGCCGGTGGAGATGCTGGTCTTGTAGGTTTCCATTTCGGCCTTGACCGCGTCGCCCTTGCCTTCCACAGCCTTAACGGCAACGATCAGAGCGCTGTCGGCCTGGTCGTTGGAAACCTTACCGGCGTACTCTTCGATGTTGTCCTTGGTGAGCAGCATGTCCAGGGTAATGAAGTTGTCGTCCACGTCGCGGGGATTGGCAATGGGGTTCGCGCTCTCCACAGCGGTAACGATGTCATTCAGATTATATGCTTTGCTGCTTTCCTTGCCGCCACAGCCAACCAGGCCAAGAGCAAGAACGGCGGCAGACAGAGCGATTGCGATAAGTTTTTTCATTGATTCTTCTTCCTTTCCTGGAAAGTTATGTAATTGATTTTATACTATATTAAGTGGAAATGCAAGCTGTACCGGTAGCATTGACGGAAAATTTACACTTTATTCACCGGGGCCGGTTCGGGATGCGCTTGACAGAACCAGCCAGGCATTTTACAATCAAACTGGATTGTTATCGCCTCAAATCGGCACTATATTATAAGGGGAGTTTGAATTCATGCGTTCTTCGCAAAACAAAACAAGACAGATCGCGCTGTCGGGCCTTCTGTTCGCTCTGGCGATGGCCCTTTCCTTTGCGGAATCTGCCATCGCGCCTATGCTGGGGCTCATGCCCGGCGTAAAGATCGGTCTGGCAAACATCGTGGTCATGTATGCGCTGTTTTTTATGGGGGCAAAGCAGGCGTTGAGCCTGGCGCTGCTCAAATCCTTTTTCGTAATGCTTACCCGCGGCGTGGTGGCTGGATTCCTGTCGCTGTGCGGGGGACTGCTGTCGCTGTTGGTCATGTGGGTGCTGTTCCGTTTGTTCGGCAAGCACATCACATACTTTATTCTGTCGGTCTGCGGAGCGCTGGCCCATAACATCGGGCAGCTCATCGGCGCCAGCATCGTACTCAGCAGCACGCTGGCTCTGACCTACGCCCCGGTGCTTATCGTTTCCGGCCTCGCCATGGGCCTGGTGACCAGCTCCAGCCTGTCCGCGCTGCTGCCTGCGCTGGGTCGAATGGGCTTCAATATAAAGAAATTGTAATTTTTTTAAAATAATCTGAAAATAGTGCTTGACGAAACTATACTTTGATGCTATACTTTAACCATAACAAAGAACGGTTCCTATTTACGAGCCGCTTCCGAGTCATTGAGCTGAAATTTAAAATATTGGAGGATGAATACTATGTCCAAGTTTGTTTGCACCGTATGTGGTTACATCGCCGAGGGCGCTGCTCCCGATTTCTGCCCCGTTTGCAAGGCCCCCAAGGATAAGTTCGTTGAGAAGACCGAGAACACCTACGTGACCGAGCACGTGGTTGGCATCGCCAAGGAGGGCGTTCCCGAGGAGATCATCGAGGGCCTGCGCATGAACTTCAACGGTGAGTGCAGCGAGGTTGGCATGTACCTGGCTATGAGCCGCGTTGCTGATCGTGAGGGCTATCCCGAGATCGCCGAGGCCTGGAAGCGCTACGCTTTCGAAGAGGCTGAGCATGCTGCCAAGTTCGCCGAGCTGCTGGGCGAGGTTCTGACCGACAGCACCCAGAAGAACCTGCAGATGCGTGTTGACGCCGAGTGCGGCGCTTGCTCCGGCAAGATGGACCTGGCCAAGAAGGCTAAGGAGCTGGGCCTGGATGCTATCCACGACACCGTGCATGAGATGGCTAAGGACGAGGCTCGTCACGGCCGCGGCATGCAGGGCCTGCTGAACCGTTACTTCAAGTAATTGGTTCCCGGTTACTGACGGAATACAAAAGGGCGTGCAGCAAAAGCTGCACGCCCTTTTTCGCTTATGGTGAATTATACTATCAAGTGCAACACTTTAGGAAAATAAAAAGAAGTTCATA
>NHCFR00700__coassemble_1335_pt1 | contig 19372 bp, 16 predicted proteins | sample NHCFR00700__metabat2_high_PE_065 | metagenome-assembled genome bin NHCFR00700
TGAAACGGTTGGAAAAACAATTGAACTATTGAATATTTCCGACAGAAAGATCGAGGCTGGACTGCATACAGTTCCGTGTAGACCTCTTTTCCCGTTTGCATCCATGTATTTGGGGTATTACATGAACACCCCCCACTATCACAAGCAGCTCATTCCTTTAATGCAAGGTATTAAGGTTCTGTCTATCAGCAAGGGGAATATTTCTAAAACTGAAATCTCATCTCCACAAACGATTGCTGAACAGGAAAAGATCAGCCGTTTTCTCTATCTGCTGGATCAAAGGGCAGCGGCTCAGAGTAAAATCATTGATGCCCTCAAGTCTATGCTGGAGGGCATGGCGGAATACTACTCGGTGGAACTGGCCCAGAAGATCAATCGAGGGCTACGTGAAAATGCACTCAAGGGGAAGAGCAACGGTGGCAGCATCCCCCTTGGATATCGCTTAGGGGAAGACCACCGCTTGCGAATCGATCCGCTGACTGCACCGGTGATGCGGGAGATTTTCCAGCGATACGCAGATGGCGAAACAGTGCGGGAAATCATCGAAGCCCTCAACGAACGCCATCTGCTGACCAGAAAGGGCCATGAATTTCGTATGAACAGCTTTAATCGGCTGCTGAAAAACAGAAAGTACATTGGCGAATACCGGTACAAGGACGTGGTAATTCCTGATGCAATCCCCGCCATCGTCCCTAAAGAATTGTTTGAAAGGGTGCAGGAACGAATGAAAAAGAACCAAAGGGCTCCCGCCAGGACAAAGGCTGAAAAAGAATACCTGTTGACGCCCAAGCTGTTCTGTGGGCACTGCGGCCGGATGATGATCGGAGAAAGCGGGAAAGGCCGCAACGGCACCATCCACCGCTATTACAAGTGCGGTGCGGCCAAGAGGCGGCAGGGCTGCCACAAAAAAAGCCGTTAAGAAAGACTGGATCGAGCATATCGCCGTGATGTACACCATTCAGCGGGTGTTCCAGGATGACCTGATTGCTCAGATTGCAGACGAACTGGTGGCGCTGCAAAATACCGAGGACAACTCCCTGCCCTTGCTCCGCCGTCAGCTAGCCGACACCGAACGGAGAATCGAGAATATGCTCAATGCCATCCAGCAGGACATCTTCACCAGCAGTACCCACCAGCGACTGGAAGAACTGGAGCAGCTGCGTGACAATATGAAAGCCAGCATCCTGCAGGCAGAACTGGAACACCCACAGCACAGCCGGGAGGATATTATCGAGTGGATCTCCCGGTTCCGCTATGGCGACCCGAACGATAAAGCCTACCAGCGGCAGATCATTGACATCTTCCTCAACTCCATCTACGTGTTCGATGACAAGCTGGTATTCACCTACAACTACAAGAACGGCAGCCAGACTGTGAGTCTGTCTGATGTTTTCGCAGCCTTCGGTTCGGATTCCCGGTCCCGTACTCCACCAGAAAGACCTGAAACTTCGGTTTCAGGTCTTTTTATTTTTGTTTTGAGTCTGCCCTCTTCCGCAGTAAAAAAGCCCACCGGCGCAAATTTTGCGCCGGTGGGCTTTTACATTGTTCTGATTTGTTTTGCTCAGCTGGCCTGCGGGGGGTAATCACTCAGATTTACCACGCCCCAGCCTTCAGCGGTGCGTACCCATGCAGCGGACTCGTCCGCTGCGCTGGCTGCGCCCAGGAAGTCCATGCTGGTCTTCTGGCGGCCGGTCAGGCTGATATACCCCCAGCCGCTCTCAGCCTTTACCGCGGCCCGGTCTCCGTTGAAGGGCAGGGCCTCCAGATACTGGCACTTCACCATCTCTTCGCCGGTCTCCTGGTTCACATAGCCCCACAAACCGTTCTGCTTCACCGCGAAGGTCCCGGTGCTGGCCCGCTGGATCTCCTCATAAACCTGATTGCTCAGCGCGGTGCCATCCGGCTTGAAAAGCATATAGCCCTCGGTCTCGCCCACGATCACCGGAGAGGATTCGTCGTTCAAAAAGCTGCCCTTCCAGCCAGAATCCTCCTGGGTGGTGGGGGTGAGGGTAACCACAGTGGCAATCACCGGCTCCAACGTATTCAGCATCTCCTGGTTCCAGGAAACCAGCGTCTCCATGTTTTCCAGATACAGGGCCTTGGTCTTGGTATCGTAATAAATGGGGCTCTCAAACTGGCCATGCCCGCCGGAGCCGATCACCTCGCCCTTAGCGTTGTAGATCTCGGTCTCACCCTCGTTGGTGATGCCGCACACCGGACACCAATGCACGTCCTTTTCTGCCGGAATCACGATATTGCCCTTCAGGTCGATCACGCCGGTCTTGCCGTTCTGTTTGAAGAAAGCCAGCTGCTCCCGCTCCTCCAGGCTCAGCTGGGTCTGGGAGGGCGCGGAGTAATCCGCCAGCGAGGCCACGATGTCGACATCCTTCACCGGCCCCACCACAAAGCCTGCCTGGGGCTTCGGGGTGGCGGTAGGCTCCGCGCTGGGCTGCGGCTGCACAGTGGACGGCGCACTGGTCTTTTCCGGGCCGATCTCGGTCACGCCATAGCCCTCGTCCGATTTTTTGCAGGCGGTAAAGCCCACCGCCAGGCACACCGCCAGCGCGGCGGCGATCCATTTTTTATTCAAGTGGGATTCTCCTCTCTGTGATGGCCCTGCGCGCTGTTGCAGCGCGGGCCGGGTTTTTGTTATTGTACCACGAAACTGTGAATTTTTCAAAAACTGCAATCCTCTTACCGCTCACTGTACAGCACAATATTCTTCTGCAAGGGCATTGATCTCCTGAATTACAGACGGAAAGCAGGATTGATCCGTTTTCATTTCAAATTCCACACACATCGTTTCCTCATTGCCTTTTCTCACGCATCCAACCAGGAGAGCTTTTCCCTGTTGGGTCATTCTCACGGAAAATTCCAGCTCCTCCTCGATGAGCGGCTGATATATCGCTTCTCCCCGCAACTGTTCATAGCACCTGGTCAACTGGTTGTGAAAATAATACAGGGCATCGGGTACCACGGGAATCTCATCGAGCCGGGCGTACAGGCATCCCACAGCAATGGTCAGCCTGGCCGGGATACCGTAACCGTCATCCAAATCACGGTCAACTTCAATCTCTGTACGCTCCGGCAGTTCGATTTGAAAATACTCCCCCGGTTTATTCCCCCGCAAACAAATCCTCATGGTTTTCCCCTCCTTTTGCATCTCAAATATACCACGTCTTTCGCCGTCCGGCAAAGGCCATAGAAGCGCAAAAAGCGGCCTGTGCATTTCCGCAGGCCGCTTTTATTACTTATGATATTTAATATGGTTGTTGATGGCAAAAGCCCGGTAGAGCTGTTCGGTGAGCACCAGGCGGGCCAGCTGATGGGGCAGCGTAATGCGCCCCAGGCTGATCTTCATGGCCGCCGCCTGCTTTACCATGGGGGCCAGCCCATGAGAGGAACCGATCACAAAGGCCATATCCCCCGCGCCGCTCATGGCCCGGTCCGCAATGGCGCCTGCCAGCTCCTCGCTGGAAACCAGCTTGCCCTCCACGCACAGCGCCACCAGGGCCGCGCCCTTGCGCACATTGGCCAGGATTGCCCGGCCCTCCTTTTCCAGGGCCTTGTCGATCACCGCCTGGCTGGCGTTCTTCTCGCTGATGGTCTCCTCCGGCAGCTCGATGATACGAAACTCACAGAAGGCACCCAGCCGCTTCTGGTACTCGGCCACACCCGCGGCAAAATAGCTGGCGTTCAGCTTGCCGATACAAATCAAATCGATCTTTTGCATGTTATCAAAACTCCATCCAATCACTGGGCTCGTTGCGCTTCTGGGCCTGGATGACCACGTTCTCTCCGGGCACCAGTCCCGCGCACAGAATCGCTTCCCGCACCGTGGCCAGCGCCAGCTCGGGGGTATTATTCTCCCGGCTCAGATGGCACAGGGCAATCTTCTCGCAGCCGTCCTGCAGCAGCTCCAGCACCTTGGCGGCGCACTCCGCGTTGTCCAGGTGGCCCCGGTCAGACTGGATGCGCCGTTTCAGATGATAGGGATAGGACCCCATCATCAGGCAGTTGCGGTCGTAGTTGGATTCCAGCGCCGCCAGTTTTACCCCGGCCAGCGCCTGGTGCACCTGGGGCGTGAGCACACCCAGGTCGGTGGCGATGGCCATGACCCCGCCGTCCGGCGTGCGGATGCGGTAGCCGCAGCAGGGCACGTCATGGCTGGTGGGGAACGCCTCCACCACAAAGCCGCCGATCTCCTCCGGCCGGCCCTCAATGGCGATCAGCTCCGCCGCCGGGGGCACCAGCTCCATATCCAGCAGGTTGTCCAGCGTGGCGCTGCAGCCGTAGACCGGCACGTTATAATGCTTTAAAAACACCCGCAGGCCCTGGATGTGGTCTGAGTGCTCGTGGGTCACCAGGATGCCCTGCATGTCGGCCACGGCCAGCCCCATCTCCTTCAGGGCGTTCAGGGTGGTGCGGCAGCTCTTGCCCATATCAATGAGCAGATACTTGCCCTCGCAGCGCACCACCGAGCAGTTTCCGGAAGAACCGGAATAAAGAGATGTAAAAAATGCCATGAATTCTCCTATATGTATACGAAAGGCCGCGGAAAACGCAGCTCCGCGGCCTTTTTTCATCTTCGATCAGAGTGCGATCACAGCGCCTGCGGCAGACCGGCAGCGGGCTTTTCCACCCGGCGGATGTCTGCGCCCAGACCCTGCAGCTTTTCCACCAGATCCTCGTAGCCGCGCTCGATGTGCGCGATCTCCGAAACCTCGCTGGTGCCCTTGGCGCTCAGTGCGGCCATGACCAGCGCGGCACCTGCCCGCAGGTCGGAAGCGCGCAGCGGCGCGGGCTGCAGCTCAGGCACACCCTCGATCACGGCCACCTGGCCGTCCACCTGGATGTTGGCGCCCATGCGCACCAGCTCATCCACATAGCGGAAGCGGTTCTCCCAGATGCCCTCGGTCACGATAGAGGTGCCCTTGGCGGTGGTGAGCAGCACGGTCATCAGGGGCTGCATATCGGTGGGGAAGCCCGGATGGGGCATGGTCTTGATCTTCAGCGGCATCAGATCGCCGGTGCGGCACACGCGGATGGAATCGTCATACTCCTCCACGGTCACGCCTGCCAGCTCCATCTTTGCGGTGATGGGCTCCAGATGCTTGGGAATCACGTTCTTGATGAGCACGTTGCCCCCGGTGATGGCGGCAGCCACCATGTAGCTGCCGGCCTCGATCTGGTCCGGGATGATGGAATAGGTGCAGCCGTGCATGCTCTTCTTGCCGCGGATGCGGATCACGTCGGTACCCGCGCCGCGCACGTCGGCACCCATCATATTCAGGAAGTTGGCCAGGTCCACGATGTGGGGCTCCTTGGCCACGTTCTCCAGCACGGTCTGGCCCTCGGCCAGCACGGCGCTGAGCATGGCGTTCATGGTGGCGCCCACCGACACATTGTCAAAGAACACATGGGCACCCTTCAGGGGGCTGCCGCTCACCTTGATCATGCCGTACTCCACCGAATCGCCCGCGCCCAGAGCGCTGAAAGCCTTCAGGTGCTGGTCGATGGGGCGGGGACCCAGGTTGCAGCCGCCGGGCATGGCGACCTGGCCGGAGCCAAAGCGGCCCAGCAATGCACCCAGGAAATAGTAGCTCGCCCGCATCTGACGGGACAGATCGTCCGGCACCTCGGTGCTGTTGATGTGGGTGGTGTCGATCTCGTAGGTATTTTTATTGAGCATCCGCACCTTAGCGCCCAGGGCGGTGAGGATCTCCAGCGAGACGGCCACATCGCTGATGGCGGGCACATTCTCGATCACGCATTTATCGGCTGCCAGGATAGTGGCGGGCAAAATGGCTACCACCGCGTTCTTCGCACCGCTGATGGTCACTTCGCCCTGAAGGGGCTTACCCCCGTTGATAACAAATTTCTCCACGATAACTCTCCTTTGCGCGCTTTGAGGCGTTCTGCTTCAACTGCATCACAACTGTTATATTATACACCGGATCTCCGCGGAATGAAAGGTTTGAGAGTAGTATTTACGTATTTTGTAACCTCTATGCGCCAGCTGCGCACATGTATCCGGGATCTATGTTTCCGTTTAATCGATGTTTTTCGCAGAAAAGCATCTTTTTAACCCGATGCCGAAATCTCCGCAAAAAAACCCCGGACTTTTCCGGGCAAAGCCCAGGAAAGTCCGAGGTTAATCATAGCAGTTTTTTCGGCTTAGCGCAAGCCTTTTTGCGGGTTTTCAACCGGTTTTCCACTTATTTGTAGGGGAACCACTCGCGGGCGGAGCGGCGCACGCCGTTCACATACACCTCGAAATGGCAATGGTTACCGGTGGAATTGCCGGTAGAGCCCACATAGGCGATCACATCGCCCTGGCTTACCGCCTGGCCCACATGCACGTTCAGACGGCTGGCATGAGCATACAGGGTCTGATAGCCGTTGCCGTGGTTGATGATCACGTAGTTGCCGTAGCTGTAGTGGTAGCCGGCGGTGGTCACCACGCCGCTGTCCGACGCATAGATGGGCGTGCCATAGGGGGCACAGATATCCGCGCCCTTGTGGTAGCTGCTCATCCAGCGGCTCACGTAGCTGTAACCGGGTACCGGCCACATCAGGCTGCCGCTGCCGGTGCTGGCCAGATCGCCGTTGGCAAGCTTCTTGCCCTTGGCAATGATCTTGGTCACCGGCTCCTGCACCACCACCCGGTCGATGATCGTGGTCTCGCTGGGGGTGGAGGAATCGCCGTAAAACACCTGCTGCTGGGTCACCTCAGCCAGGCCTTCCGCGCCGTCCTGAATGATCTTGGTGGTACCGAAGGCCAGGTCTTCGTCCTCCTGCTCCTCGGTGTTGTAGGGAATGGTCTCCTGATAGGTGCTCACCAGGGTGCGCTTCACCTGCAGGTAGGGCATCGCCTGGCTGATGGTCAGCTGGCCGCCCACCGGGAAGCCGGAGCTGGAATTGAAGTCCAGATCCGGGTTCTGGGCCTGCAGCTCGTCCACACTGATGCCGAAGCTGCCCGCCACGGTCCAGGGGGTATCGCCCGACTGGATGGTATAGTACACCGCGCCCTGCTCCTCACCGTGGAACTTCTCGATGATCTGCTCCACCGGCACGATGGTGTCGGTGAAATAGAGGCTGTTTTCCAGCCGGATATCCTTGGTGAATTCCACCGTCAGGTTCGGGTTTTCCGGGTCCTCGTAGGGTGCGATCATGCTGTCCAGATCTGCCTGCAGCACATCCCCCTCGGTGGTCACCGCCACCAGCTCGCCGTTCACGTAAACGCCGGTGGCGTTCTGGATCTCGTCGCTGGAGCTTTCCAGAATGGCGGCCGCCATCTGGTTTTCGTCCATCACTTCCTCGCCCACCGCGATCTGGTAGGAGGGCTCCACGGTCCAGCCTTCCCGGTCGGTGCCCGCGTAGTTGATACGCTGAGCCACCTCTTCCTTGGCGGAGTCGAACACCTGCTCGGTCTGCACATAGCCCACCACGCTGCCGTTCACTTCCACCGCCAGAACATAGTTGTATTCCAGCACGGTATGTACCGTATAGCCGAACACCGCCAGCGCCGCCACCGGCAGCACGTATGCCGCCGCCCGGCCCAAAAGCGGGAAATATTTGTGTACGCCCAAGGCAAAGTAGCGCAGGCCCTCCTTGGCCGCGTGGGCCGTGCCTGCCTGCTTTTCCTCCTGCACCCGGGCGCGGATGTTCTTCGCGCCGTTTGCCATGCGGGTGAACGGTGCGGTCAGGTCCTGCACGCCGGTTTTCAGCGCGTTCCCTGCCAGCCCCGCTCCCAGGCCCCATAACCAGACGATGCGTTCGCCTGCCTTGCGGATGCAGTTCCACACAAAGCGGACCATCCGCCGGGCGGTATATTCGCCCCAAAAGCCTACGTTATATAAAAACTGCCCCAGCACCGCTGTTTCCGGGTGCCGCTTGGCCCGCTCAATCCAGGGGCCAGCCTTCTGCAGGATTTTCTGTTTGATCGCTTCCCATCTGCCCGGGCCTTTTCCGGGAGAGGGGGAGCCGGTCTGCTGTTCTTGTTGGTTGGTTTTCTCTTCCGTTTCCGGGGTCTTTTCCAAAATCGCCAGCCTGACCGCCCTCCTTCCTTGCTTTTATACATCCCCCATTATAGCGCGAAAGGGGTCAAAAGGGCAAGGATTTGGCAGTTTTTTTCACACTCCTTTCAAAAGAATCCTCATTTATTGGGGAAAAAGTCCCTTGGCTGCTGGCGCGCGCCGTTCAACCGAATCTCGAAATGGCAATGGTTTCCGCTGGATTTACCGGTGGAGCCCACATAGGCGATCACCTGCCCTTGCGCCACGGTCTGCCCGGCCCGCACCGCCAGACTGCTGGCATGAGCGTACAGGGTCTGGTAACCGTTTCCGTGGTTGATGACCACATAGTTGCCGTAGCTCCAGTGATACCCCGCCACCGTGACCTGACCGGAGGCCGACGCCAGAATCTCGGTGCCGTAATTGGCTCGGATATCCACGCCGCCGTGAATCTTGCCACCTGCGCCCAGCATCCACCGGCTGATGCCCCGGTAGGCGGGCACCGGCCAGATCAGGGTGCTGCCGTCGGAAAGATAGGCGATATTTTCCGCCGGAACATACTGCCCCATGGCCACAATGCGCTTCACCGGCTCCTGCACCACCACCCGGTCGATGATCGTGGTCTCGCTGGGGGTGGAGGAATCGCCGTAAAACACCTGCTGCTGGGTCACCTCAGCCAGGCCTTCCGCGCCGTCCTGAATGATCTTGGTGGTACCGAAGGCCAGGTCTTCGTCCTCCTGCTCCTCGGTGTTGTAGGGAATGGTCTCCTGATAGGTGCTCACCAGGGTGCGCTTCACCTGCAGGTAGGGCATCGCCTGGCTGATGGTCAGCTGGCCGCCCACCGGGAAGCCGGAGCTGGAATTGAAGTCCAGATCCGGGTTCTGGGCCTGCAGCTCGTCCACACTGATGCCGAAGCTGCCCGCCACGGTCCAGGGAGTATCGCCCGACTGGATGGTGTAGTACACCGCGCCCTGCTCCTCGCCGTGCAGCTTCCCGATGATCTCATCCACCGGCACCAGCGTGCTGGTGAAATAGATGCTGTCCTCGCAGCGCACCTCCTTGTTGAAGGCCACGGTCAGGTTCGGGTCGTCCGGGTTCTGATAGGGGGCAAGCATATTGTCCAGCTCCTGGCGCAGCCGGTCTCCCTCGGTGGTCACTGCCACCAGCTCGCCATTCACATACAGGCCGGTGGCGCTTTGTATCTCGCTGCTGGAGCTTTCCAGAATGGCATCCGCCATCTGGTTTTCGTTCAGCACCTGCTCCCCCACCGCGATCTGGTAGGAGGGTTCCACGGTCCAGCTTTCTTCCCCCGCGCCCGCGTAGTTGATTCGCTGGGCCACCTCTTCCCTGGCGGAGTCGAATACCTGCTCGGTCTGCACATAGCCCACCACGCTGCCGTTCACTTCCACCGCCAGAACATAGTTGTATTCCAGCACGGTATGTACCGTATAGCCGAACACCGCCAGCGCCGCCACCGGCAGCACGTATGCCGCCGCCCGGCCCAAAAGCGGGAAATATTTGTGTACGCCCAAGGCAAAGTAGCGCAGGCCCTCCTTGGCCGCGTGGGCCGTGCCTGCCTGCTTTTCCTCCTGCACCCGGGCGCGGATGTTCTTCGCGCCGTTTGCCATGCGGGTGAACGGTGCGGTCAGGTCCTGCGCGCCGGTTTTCAGCGCATTTCCTGCCAGACCCGCCGCCCGGTTCCAGACATACGCACAGCGCTGCCCCAAAAAGCAGCAGGCCTTCCAGCTTCCCCGCACCAGCCTCCGGGCGGTATACTCCCCCCAGAAGCCCACATCGTAGAGAAACTGCCCCAGCACCGCCGCGCCCCGGCTGAAACGAAGCCGCTTTGCCAGACGGACTGCCTCCGCCCGCAGCCGGAGCCACCGCTGTCTGCTGTTTTTCTGCCCGTTCGGGGTCTTGTTTTCCACGCATTGTGCCATAAAAAAGCGCCCGCCGCCTTTCTTCTACAAAGTGTACAATATCATTATAGACAACTTGTAGAACAAAACGCAACCGGCGGGCGGCCATTTTCACAGGGTTTTCAAACTTTTTCCGGCACAAGCAAAGGGCGGCGCATCCCCCTCTGCGGGGACGCGCCGCCTTTGTACGTTTATTCCAGCAGGCTCTGCATATCCGGCGGAAGCGGGCTTTCCACCACCACGGTTTTTTGGGTGCCCGGCTCAGTGAACTCCATCCGGGCACAGTGCAGCGCCTGGCGTCCGATGCGCTGGCGGCTTCCGCCGTACAGCTCATCCCCGGCCAGCGGGCAGCCGATGTGGGCAAAATGCACCCGCAGCTGGTGGGTGCGGCCGGTAATAGGCACCGCCGCCGCCAGACACAGGCCGTTTTTCTCCGCCTCCACCTGGTAGCTGGTATGGCTGGGTTTCCCCTCCGGGGCCACCTGCCGCAGGATGATGCTGCCCGGTGCGCGGGCGATGGGCGCGTCGATTCGCCCCTCCTTCTGGGTCGGACAGCCCTCCAGCACCGCCCGGTATACCTTGCTCACCCCTTTGGCCAGCAGCGGGGCGGCATAGGCGTTTTTGGCGCAGAGCACCAGGCCCGAGGTGTCCTTATCAATGCGGTTCACCGGCCGGAACACGCCCTGCTGGCCCCGCTGGCGCAAAAGGCCCATGTAGGCGTTGGCCAGGGTGCCGTCCGCGTAATTCAGAGTGGGATGCACCGCCATGCCCGCCGGCTTTTCCAACACCATCACGTGCTGGCTCTCGTAGGCGATGGTCAGCGGGATGTCCTGGGGCTCCACGGTGGTGGGCTTTTCCGGCGGCAGCACAAAGGTAACCATCTGCCCGGCGTGCACTGTGTCACAGGTACGGGCGGGGCCGTCCTCCACCCAGAAGCCGCCGGTCTCATTTTTCACCGCCTTGATCAGCGTGGCCGACACGCCGCTGGCCCGCAGAAAATCCCGCAGGCAGCCGCCCTCAAAGCGGGGCGGCACAATAAAGCTCAGTTCCATGGGGTCGTTTCCCTCTTTCGTTGGTTTTGCTGTTGTACTGGCATTATAGCATTTTCCCGCACTGTCGGGCAAACAAAAAGGGGCACCCGCGCGGGGTGCCCCAAAGAAAATGCGATGATTAGTAGGCGATGCCCTGAGCGATCATGCTGTCGGCCACCTTGATGAAGCCGGCCACGTTGGCGCCCACCATCAGGTTGCCGGGAGCATCGCAGGCCACGGAAGCATCGTAAGCAGCGTGGAAGATGCCCTTCATGATGCCCTTCAGGCGCTCGTCCACTTCCTCGAAGGTCCAGGACAGACGCAGGCTGTTCTGGCTCATCTCCAGGCCGCTGGTGGCAACACCGCCGGCGTTGGCCGCCTTGGCGGGACCATACAGCACGTTGTTGGCCAGGAAAATCTCGATGGCTTCGGGAGTGCTGGGCATGTTGGCGCCTTCGCACACCACGGTGCAGCCGTTGGCAACCAGAGCCTTGGCGCTCTCGCCGTCCAGCTCGTTCTGGGTGGCGCAGGGCAGGGCGATGTCGCAGGGGATGGTCCAGATGCCCTTGCAGCCCTCGGTGAAGGTGGCGCTCTCCTTGGCGTTGGCGTACTCCACGATGCGGGCGCGGCGGACCTCCTTGATCTCCTTCATCAGGGCCAGGTCGATGCCGTTGGGATCGTAGACATAGCCGGTGGAGTCGCTCATGGCAACTACCTTGGCGCCCAGCTCGGTGGCCTTCTGGCAGGCGTAGATGGCCACGTTGCCGCTGCCGCTCACCACAACGGTCTTACCGGCAAAGCTGTCGGACCGCATGCACTGCAGAGCCTCCTGGGTGAAGTAGCACAGGCCGTAGCCGGTGGCCTCGGTGCGGGCCAGGCTGCCGCCCCAATTCAGGCCCTTGCCGGTGAGCACGCCGGTGAACTCGTTGCGCAGGCGCTTGTACTGGCCGTACATGTAACCGATCTCACGGGCGCCCACGCCGATGTCGCCGGCGGGAACGTCGGTGAACTGACCGATGTGCTTGCTCAGCTCGGTCATGAAGCTCTGGCAGAAGCGCATGATCTCGGCGTCGCTCTTGCCCTTGGGGTCAAAGTCGGAACCGCCCTTGCCGCCGCCCATGGGCAGGCCGGTCAGGCTGTTCTTGAAGATCTGCTCGAAGCCCAGGAATTTGATGACCGAGGCGTTCACGCTGGGATGCAGGCGCAGGCCGCCCTTGTAGGGGCCGATGGCGCTGTTGAACTGAACGCGGAAGCCGCGGTTCACCTGGACCTTACCGGCGTCGTCCACCCAGGAAACGCGGAACTGAATGAAGCGCTCGGGCTCCACCAGGCGCTCCAGAACGCCGTTCTTCTCATATTCCGGGTGCTTTTCCACCAGGGTCTGCAGGCTCTCCAGAACCTCGCGCACGGCCTGCAGGAACTCAGGCTCGTTGGGGTTGCGGGCTTCCACCTGTGCATATACACGGGCCAGGTAATCGTTTTTGAACATAACGTACTTCCCCTTTCAAACGATCATCATTGATAGGCAGCGGATCGGAATCTATCGCGTTTATCGATCAGGGCCAAAGCCCTGCTGCACTGCTATGCATTTTATTATAAAACCGCATTAAAGTGTTTGCAAGAAAAAACTTCAACTGCTCAAGCAGTTTTTTAAAGCGATTCAGCCAATATTTTTTGTGCAAATTCACAAAACGCTTTGTCGAATCAGTCATACTTTTCCCAAAAAGGCAGGGTTTTCGTGCCGGGCTTGCGTCGAAAGGCGTTGTGTGATACAATATGGAGCGGAAAACGAGTGGAACATACGGCAGCGGGGCGGCATTGCGTTCGCTCTGAGGAAAGTCCGGGCTTCACAGGGGAATGGTAACTGCTAACGGCAGCCGGGGGCGACCCTAGGGATAGTGCAACAGAAAGAAACCGCCGCATTTTGCGGTAAGGATGGAAAGGCGAGGTAAGAGCTCACCAGCGCACTGGCGACTTTGCGGCTATGTAAACCCTACCAGAAGCAACACCCGTATGGGGCATACAGCGTTCCCCGCGCGCCCCGGAGGTGGCATGAACCCTGCGGCAACGCAGGGTCTAGACAGATTGTCGTTTAATACAGAACCCGGCTTACGGTCCGGTCGTTTTCTTTCAAAAAGGGCGTGTTTCCCAAACGGGAAACACGCCCTTTTTGATGTTCAAAGCCCCAAAAGCAAATCCAGCAGCAGCAGAGTGATGACCCCCGGCGCGCCCAGCACCACCGCCATGAAGCTGGTGGCCCAGTTCAGCGCCAGACTCACACCGGTGACCGGCGCAAGCAGGTTCACCGCCCCCAGCGCGCCCATTCCGGTGAGCGCCGCGCTCAGCGCCGTGCGCACCGGGCGGCGGCTGCGCCCCGCGGCCAGCCCCACTGCCACCAGCAGCACGGCCGCCCCCAGGGCCAGCGCCGTCACAGGATGGCCCGCAGCCCCTGGGCCCGGGCCTTGCGCTGGTAGTAGCGGTAACGGCTTTGAATGGCTTGGTATTCATAGATCAGTGCGTCGATCAGCTCCGGTTCGGTCTCCAGATCAAAGCACATCTGGTTCTGGCGCATCTGCGCAAGGCAGCGGCGCAGCTGCTCCTCCAGGGGCAGCACCTGGCATGCCTCCCGGTCCAGCCGCTCCTGCCGGTCCTCGGTCAGGGCCCGGGCCACCCGCTGCAGCGCAGGCGGCCGTTTGGCGGCAGCTTCCATCATTGGCGATCCACTCCCTTCGAATCCTTCCTGTTTATGGATATGCTTCCAGTATGGCCCGGTATACGCGGCCCGATTCCATCCCCATACAAAAAAATAACGCCGCGCGCTTTGCAAAACACAAAGTGCACGGCGTTTCTTCGTTACTCTTTGGTGCGGGGAACGCTCCACTCCCCTGCCTCCTGCTCCCGATCCAGCTCCAGCGGCTGCAGGATGCGGTAGCCGCCCCGGGTCTTTTCCAGGATGCCCCGGGCGCACAGGTCGTTCATGGTGCGCAAAAGGTGCCGGTAGCTCACACCCAGATATTCGGCGGTCTCGGTGAGACGGCCTGCAAATACGCCCTGGCGCTGGCTGTGGGCGATGTAGGCCCGCAGCCTGGCTTCCAGCGGAGCAAGGATGTTGAAGGTGTCGTTCACCGCGTTGCGGGCCACGATCTGGGCCAGCATGTGGGCCACCCGATTCATAAACCGGATGTTCCCCCGCAGGCTGGCAGCGTATTTTTTCATGGGCAGCGCCACACAGCGCACGGTGCCGTCCGCCTGCAGACTGGTGGTGACGGCCTCGCCGGTCATCAGCTCCACCTCGCCCACCAGAGTACCGGGCCCGTTGTAGCAGAACAGCAGGGTCTTGTCCGCCGGGGTGACGGCGCACACCTTCACCCGGCCCTCCATCACGAAGAGCAGCTCCTCCATGGGGCAGCCCTGGCGGCAGAGGAATTCCCCCCGCCGGTATTGACGCAGGCGGGCGTCCGGGTAGTCGCTCCGCTCCAGCCCGAAGTCCTCCAGCTGCTTCCAGTATTGTTCCAGCCGGTCCTGCTTGTTTTCCATCTTCTTACCTCGTTTTTTGTTGAGCGGCCTGCAGCGGAGCCTGGGGCTTGCGGCTGGCCAGCGCCGAGCCCAGCGCGCAGGCAAGGCCCAACACTCCGGCGACCCGGAACACGTCCGCCGGGCTTTCGCCCACAAAGCCTGCCAGAAAACCGGTGATATAGGGCGACGCGAAATATCCCACGTTCACCACCGTGAGCACCGCCGCGGTGACGGCAGCCAGACGGCGGGGTCCCGCACAGCGGGAGAAGCCCAGCATCAGGTTGGGGCTGAAAAGGCCCATGCCCAAAAACGCGCCCGCCACGCACAGCACCGCGCCGGGCAGGCTGATCCACAAACCGCCCGCCAGATACAGCGCGCCCAGAATACCGAAGGCCCAGGTCATGGTAAAGCGGCCGGTGTGGCGCTCAAACCAGGCAAAAACGGTGGAGATCAGCCCCGCCAGCACGCAGCCCACCGCGCTGATCACGCCGGTGAGAGCGGTATCGCCCAGGCCGTAGCCCTCCACGTACAGGGAAAGGTGGGTGTTCACCATATAAAACAGCGCCGCGAAGGCAAAGCCCTCCACCGCCAGACGCACCGCGCCGGACAGGCTGAACCAATCGCCGTCCTCTTCGGGGCCTTCTTCGCTGTGACTTTTCTTGGGCAGGAACAGCACCGCCAGAACCAGCGGAACCAGCACCGCCAGAAAGCACAGATACACGTTGTACCAGCCCTGGCGGGCCAGCATGCCGCCCACCAGTGTGGCGGCCACCCGGCCCAGCTGCAGCATGCCGGTGACCATACCCATCACCCGGCTGCGCTCCTCGCCCTCAAAGCCGTCGTTCACCAGCAGCGGATAGAGGGTGGCCTGCATGCCGTAGGCCGCGCCCATGACCATGCTGGCGGCGATCAGGGCGGGCAGGTTTTCCCGCAGCACAAAGCTCACAAGGCCCGACACGAAGAACACGGCCAGCGCCGTGATGGAAAGCTGGCGGCGGCTGAACCGCTGTTCCAGCCAGGGCTCGGCCACGATGCCCGCGATGCCGGTCAGGTTGGGCAGCGTGAGCAGCAAAAGCACCGTGTTCTGGGGCTGGTCCGGGAAGGCGGCCACCATGCCGGACACCGCCACCGACGGGATCATGTACAGCAGATTCACAAAACAGATGGCCCCGATGGCCACCTTCAAGGGGGTACGCTTCATCAATGCTTCTCCTTTGTTGGGGATGGGTGGACCGGCAGCTTGCTTGCCGCCGCGTATGCTTTATTGTATCATGACCGGCGCGCTGCCGGGCAGGACATCCGTCACAGAAAACGGGCGGGCCTGTCTGGTCCGCCCGCGTTTGGGGTTACTCAGTTTCTTCCAGAGAGAAATCCACCCGGCCCAGGGCCACGTCCGCCCGGTCCACCTGGACACGCACCCGGTCGCCCAGGCTCCACTGACGGCCGCTCACCGGGTCCTTCAATCGCATGGATTCGATCAACTGGGGCTCGCCCTTGCAGATGCTCTCGGCGTGCACCAGGCCCTCCACGGTGTTTTCCAGCTCCACATAGATGCCCTGGGGCGCCACGCCGCAGACCACGCCCTCGAACACCTCGCCCAGATGGGCGTGCATGTATTCCGCCTTGTAGCAGGCCTCGGTGGAGCGCTCCAGCTGCATGGCCGCCACCTCGCAGGCGCTGGACTGGATGCTGGCCTCCCGGGCAAACCAGGCGTAGCGCCGGTTCAGCTCCTCCAGGCTGGTGCCGCCCAGCCAGTCGCTGAGGATGCGGTGGATGGCCAGGTCCGGATACCGGCGGATGGGGCTGGTGAAGTGGGTGTAATCCTCCAGCGCCAGGCCGTAATGGCCCTTGGGCTCCGGCTCGTAGCAGGCCTTGGCCATGGCACGCAGCACGCCGGTGTGCACCACCGGCTGCAGGCCGGTGCCGCGGGTGGAATCCAGCAGGGCGGCCAGCTCCTTCTGGGTGGGCGCTTCGCCGGAAAAGTGGTCCGGCAGGCCGCAGACCCGCAGCATACCGGTCAGCCGCTCCACCCGCTCCGGATTGGGGGCCTCGTGTACCCGGTAGAGGAAGGGCAGCTGATTGCGGCGGGCCAGCTGGGCCGCGCACTGGTTGGCCAGCAGCATGAACTCCTCGATCATGCACTCGGTCACCCCGCGGCTGCGCCGCTGGATGCCCACGCAGCGGCCGTCCTCGTCCAGCTGCAGCTTGGCCTCCTCGGTCTCCAGCTCAATGCCGCCCCGCTCGCTGCGCAGCTTCGCCCGCTGCTCGTAGAGCTTTTGCATCAAAGGCAGCTGGGGCCACACTTCCTCGTATTTTTCCGCCAGCTCGGGGCTCTCCTCCCCGGCCAGCAGCTGGTTCAGCTCACTGTAAACGCCCTTGACCCGGCTGCGGATCACGGTCTTTTCAAACCGGAAGTCCCGCAGCTGGCCATCCTCGGTCAGCTGCATGATGCAGGAGAAGGCCAGCCGGTCCTCGCCCGGGTTCAGGCTGCACAGCCCGTTGGAGAGCTGGCGGGGCAGCATGGGGATCACGCTGTCCGCGTAATAGATGGAGGTGCCCCGGCGCATGGCCTCCTTATTCAGCTCGCTGCCCGGCTTCACATAATGGCTCACATCCGCGATGTGCACGCCCAGCTCCCAGCCGTTTTCCACTGCCATCAGCGAGATAGCGTCGTCGATGTCCTTGGTGGAGGCGGCGTCGATGGTGAAGATGGGCCAGCTGCGCAGGTCGGTGCGCTTTTTCAGGTCCGAGGACTGGATGCCCTCCAGCTTGCGGGCCTCGGCCTTCACCTTTTCGGGGAAGTGCCGGTCCACTCCGGCGGCGTACAGCAGAGCCTTGGCGCAGTTCTTGGCAGCCTGGGCACTGCCGAAGCGCAGCGCCACGCCCACCCGGTGGTCCTCATAATCCTCGCCCCGGCTCAGCAGCTCCACCGCCGCCTTGTCGCCGTCCGATGCGCCGCCCGCGGCACTCTTTTTCACCTGCAGGCGCACGAAGGGGCATTCATCCGGCAGAAAATACAGCCGCTCCTTCTCCCGGATCACAGTTCCCACAAAATCCTTGCGGGGCTGCACCACAGCCAGGATCTCACCCTCCCGGGAGCCGGGCACCTTGGGTTTGTCGAACAGCTTCACCAGCACCCGGTCGCCGGGCAGCGCGCCGCTCAGCGCCCGGCCGGGGATGAAGATATCGCCCTTCTGGTCGTTTTCCGGTGCGGCAAAGCCGAAGCTGGGCCCCAGCTTGACCAGCACACACTCCAGCGTGCCCTCGGCTTTGGCATCCTTCGCCAGGAAATAGGCGCCGCTCTTCTGGCGGATCTTGCCCTTTTTCTGCAGCTCTTCCACCGTCTGCTTCACCTTTTTGTCGTTGCCCAGCTTGTCCTTCAATTCTTTGAGACGTCTGGGCTTTTTCTCCAGCTCCCGCAGGATCTTGGATCGAATGGACATGACGCTTCCCTCCCTCTCTGAGCCCTGCGCCCCTTGCACAGGACCGTGCAGACAAAAAGGGCCCGCACAATGCGGGCCCTCTTGCTTGTTAGTTCATGCTCATAACGCTCAGCACGCTGACCGCGATCATGACAACAAAGAAAACGATGCCCACGATCTTGGTGTACTTGGCGAGCTTCACGTCCTTGGCACGGGTACGGCCGGCTTCCATCATGCCGCCCTCACCGGCAATGGCGCCGGACAGGCCGCGGCCCTTGGACTCCTGGGACAGGGTCAAAAATACGATCACGATGGCGGCCAGAATCAGCACGACACCGCTGATGATCTCGATGATACTCATAGTGTAAACGCTCCTCCGCTTTTTATACACGCTAATATGCAAGTATGATGATACCACACAGACCCGCAAAATGCAAGGGTTTTACCCGGTTTTACTGGCCCAGCTGCAGCTGCTCGGCCACGTCCTCTTCCCGCACCAGAGCGCCTGCGGCGGGCAGGCTGCGCACCCGGTAGCGGTGGGGGTTGGCCAGCTCCAGCTCACCGGCGGGCTTGACCCATTCGATGTGCTGGTTCTTCTTCAGGGTGATCACCGCCACGCCCGCGGTGTCGCGGGTCTGCTTTTCGGCGATCTGGGTGGTGTGGGCCAACAGCATCCGGCCGCCGCTGGTGCGAACGGCCAGCTCGGTCTCCTCAGGCAGCTGCACCATACAGGCCAGTTGCTCCTTGTCGCTGTAGGCCTTGAGCAGCTTTTTGCGGTTCTGCTTGGTGGCGTAGCTGTTCATGGGGATCTTGGCGAACTTGCCGTTGGCGTAAGCAAACAGCATGTAGCCCTTGTAATCCAGGGTGACTGCCATGTAGACCGGCAGCTCGCCCTCGTCCATGCCCAGGCTGGCCGCCACGAACTCGCCCATCACGCTGGCCTTAGTGTCGGCAAAATCGGCCGCGCGGCACTTGTACACCTGCCGCTGGTCGGTGAAGAACAGCAGCCAGGCGTCGTTGCGGGTCTCGATCTGCTGTACCACCTCGTCGCCTTCCTTGAGCTTCTGCTCGCCGCTCATGCGCAGCGACTGGGGGGTGATCTTTTTGAAGTAGCCCTCCCGGGTGAAGAAGACGGTGACCGGGTAATCCGGCAGGCTCTCCTCCTCGGCGGCGGAGTCCGCGGTCTCCACGTCGTACAGAATCTGGCAGCGGCGGGGCTGACCGTATTTCTTGGCCACCGCGTTCAGCTCTTCGATGATGATGCGGCGGATCTTGGCCTCGGATTTCAGAATGTCCTCCAGGCGGGCGATCTCGGCCTCCAGGTCGGCGATCTCCTGGGTGCGCTTGAGGATGTATTCCCGGTTCAGATGGCGCAGCTTGATCTCGGCCACGTACTCGGCCTGGGTCTCGTCGATGCCGAAGCCGATCATCAGGTTGGGCACCACCTCGGCGTCCTCCTCGGTCTCCCG
>NHCFR00700__coassemble_1343_pt1 | contig 19194 bp, 18 predicted proteins | sample NHCFR00700__metabat2_high_PE_065 | metagenome-assembled genome bin NHCFR00700
TATTTTATATAGATAGAGGACAAAAGCCGGTGGAGGCAACAACAAAATAGTTATTTTGTTGTGCGTTCCCCACCGTTTCAGATTTTCTGCGGCCGTTTGGCTGCCAGAGGTGAAGCGCAACAATGACACAGGATACCATCTACATTAAATTATTCGGCGAGTTTTCCGTTTGGGTAAACGGTCAGCCCGTTCCGCTGGACAACTGCACCACCAAGGCCATACGGGTGCTGCAGTTTCTGTTGTTCCGATACCCGGCGGGCGTTTCCCGCAACACCCTGATGGACGCCTTTTTCGTGGAGGATTCCACCAGCGACCCGGCCAACAATCTGAACGTGACCATCTCTCAGCTGCGCCGCCGCCTGAAAAAGGCCGCGCTGCCCGGCGAGGTGGGCGTACAGCTGAAAAGCAACCAGTACACCCTCACCTGCTCGGTACCCATCCACAGCGATGTGACCCGCTTTGAGGAGTGCATGGCCCAGGCCGGGCAGACCACCGACGCGGACCAGCGACTGGAGCTTCTTCTGGAGGCCGAGCAGCTGTATTCCGGCGATTTTCTGCCCCATCTGGCCATGGACGACTGGGCCGTGACCACCGCAGCCAAATACCGCATGGATTACTTTGCCTGTCTGGACGCGCTGACTCAGCTGCTGCCCGAGCGGGGGGAATGGGAACAGCTGCTGGGCATCGCCACCCGGGCCAGCGCGATGCATCCGCTGGAGGAATTCTTCTGCCTGCGCATCGACTGCCTGATGAACCTGGAGCGGTATCAGGAGGCAAAGCAGGTATATGACCAGGCCATCCGCACCCTCACCGAGGATTTTGTGGTGAAGCCCAGCGCCGAGCTGACCCGCCGGTTCCAGCTGCTGAGCCTGGCCAACCAGGACAGTCACGAAACCATCTTCGAGCTGAACAACCAGCTGCGGGAGGCCGAGCACCAGCGGGGCGCCTACTATTGCAGCTATCCCAGCTTCATCGACGTGTACCGCATGTGCTGCCGCATGATCGAGCGCACCGGCCAGAGCGCCTGTCTGCTGCTGTACTGGCTGGTGGACCCCAAGGGCCACGCCCTCACCGACACCGACAAGATCGCCCAGGCCGCGCCGCTTCTGTCCGGCGCGATCCACGACAGCCTGCGCCGGGGCGACGCCTTCACCCAGCACGGCCGGGACCGTTTTCTGGTGCTGCTCATCGGCACCGACCGGGAAAACTGCGAGATCGTGGACCAGCGCATCCAGGCCCGCTACAAGCAGCAGCCGGTGCGCGGGGTGGCGCTGCGCCACTCCCTGCAGACCGTGGAGACCGACATGCCCTTCCCCAACAGCGGGATCTGGCAGCCCCAGTGAGAAAGAGTGTGAGACCTATGAACGATTTTTGCAATATTCGCCCCAACAACGAGCCGGGCCGGCATTTCTGCGGCTATGGACCGGTAAGCGTGCTGATTCAGGTGACCGGCCGCCAGGAGGACAGCTTCACCGGTGTGGCGATCCCGCTGTGCGGAGGCGTGCCGCCCTTTGCCTTTTCCAGCTTTGCCCAGCTCACCTCCCTGCTGGACGCACTGTGCGACGAGCTGGGCCGCCCGGTGCGCAGCGACGAGCTGAACAGCTTCCGGTCCGGCAACGGCGCGCCGATCCGTCTTGCCCCGGCCCAGCCGGCGGCGGAACGTAAGCTGGGGCACTTCACCGTGGAGATCCTCTACCGCCAGAACCAGAGCATGCAAGGCCGGATCATCGTGCCGGGGCGGGGCGAGCTGCCCGCCGGGCGGCAGAGCTTCCGCAGCGACATCGAGCTGCTGCACCTGATGCGGGAATATATGGAGTGAACAGCAGCTTCGGATTGAATTTCATCCGCCGGACGCGGGGCAAACGCCCTTCGCGCCCGGCGTTTTTTGCACCCGATCCCCCTTCCCCCCTGTACACAGCAAAAAAGGCAGACCCTTGTACAAGGGTCTGCCTTTTTTGTTTTGTTCGGTTGTGTGATTACCAGGGAGTGAGCTCCAGATACAGCTCCTTGTACTGGCGGGCGGAATTGGTCCAGGATACGTCCTTGGCCATATCCCGCTGGACCACCTCATCCCAGTGGTAGCGGCTCGTGAAGTACTCGGTCTTGGCCCGGTTGATGGCGTCCAGCAGAAGGCCGGCGTCGTAGCGGTCGAAGGTGAAGCCGTTGCCGCCGCCGTTAAACACGTTGTATGGCTCCACGGTGTCCTTCAGGCCGCCGGTCTCGCGCACGATGGGCAGGGTGCCGTAGTGCATGGCGTTCAGCTGGGTCAGGCCGCAGGGCTCGAAGCGAGAGGGTACCAGCAGGGCGTCCGCACCGGCGTAGATCCGGTGAGCGCGGGATTCATCGTACTGGATGCAGGCGCTGAACATGCCCTTGTAGGCGCTCTCGTAGTAGCGGAAGGTGTCCTCATACTCCTTGTCGCCGGTGCCCAGCACCACCACCTGGGTGTTGCCGTCCATGATCTGGGGCACGATGGCGTTTACCAGATCCAGGCCCTTCTGGTTGGTCAGGCGGGAGATCAGGCCGATGACGAACTTGCTTTCGTCCTGCTCCAGGCCCAGCTCCTCCTGCAGGGCGCGCTTGTTCTCGGGCTTGTGCTCCAGCACATTGGTGATGTCGTAATTCACGGCCAGGGCCGGGTCGGTGGCCGGGTTCCACATGCCGTAGTCGATGCCGTTCACGATGCCCCGCAGCTTGTAGCTGTGGTAACGCAGATGGTCCTCCAGCTCCTCGCCGTATTCCGGGGTCTGGATCTCGTGGGCGTAGGTGTTGCTCACGGTGGTGATGCGGTCGGCGTAGGCCAGGCCGCCCTTGAGCATGTTGGCGTCCCGCCAGGCCTGCTGCAGCGCGCCCATATTGAACACCTCGGCGGGCAGGCCGGTCCAGTAGCGGATGGTGGGAATGTTGTAGATGCCCTGGAACCGCAGGTTATGGATGGTAAGCACGGTCTTGGCATGGCCCACCGGAGAATCCCGGAACAGGGTGCGCTGGAACACCGGCACCAGAGCCGCCTGCCAGTCGTGGCAGTGGATCACGTCGGGAATCCAGTTCATGTAATTCAGGGCAGCCAGCGCGGCCTTGCTGAAGAAGCAGTACTTGGGGATGTCATCCACCAGGCCGATGTAGGGGTTGCCCGCGGAGAAGAACTCCTGATTGTCGATGAAGTCGTAGACCACGCCGTCGCAGATGTACTCCATGATGCCCACGTAGTAGCTGCGGCCGGTCTCGCCCAGGTCCATGTAGAACTCGCCCCGGTAGACCATCTTGTCCTGGTACTTCTGGGGGATGCAGGCGTAGCGGGGCAGGATGACCCGCACGTCGCAGTTCTGCTTTACCAGCTCGCGGGGCAGAGCGTACATCACGTCGCCCAGACCACCGGTCTTGACGAAGGGATGGCACTCGGAGCCGATGAAGGCCACGCTCCGGCGGGGGGTGTCGTACTGAGGCTGAGCGGGCGCGGGCTCCACTACAGGCTCCGCGGGCTGCTCGGCCACAGGAGCGGCCTCGGCGGCGGGAGCGGCGGTCTTGACCTCCTCAGCGGCTGCCTTCTTGGCAGCGGTCTTGGTCTTCTTGGCCGCAGGCTTCTTGGCGGCGGGCTTTGCCTTCTTGGCAGGCTCCGCCTTGGCGGCAGGCTCGGTCTTCTTGGCAGGCTCCGCCTTGGCGGCGGGCTCGGTCTTCTTGGCAGGCTCCGCCTTGGCGGCGGGCTCGGTCTTCTTGGCGGGCTCCGCCTTGGCGGCGGGCTCGGTCTTCTTGGCAGGCTCCGCCTTGGCGGCGGGCTCGGTCTTGGTTACGGGTTCACTCTTGACGGGGGCTGCTTTCACAGGCTCCGCAGGTTTCTTTGCGGAAGTCGAAGCACCTTTTGCTTCGGCGGTCTTTTTCTGGGTGGACTGCGCTTTTTTCTGTGCCACAACAACTCTTCCTTTCCAATGGTGATTGCACCGCGCCGCAGGGCGATGGGCCGCCCAAAAGGTTCCCCTTCGGCCCAGCCTCTGTTTCTTGGCCCGGTGTGGGAGCATTCCGTTTGGCGCTCCCGGGTCCCTATATCAAAAGTTAGCATATTCCCGCCGGAATTGCAATTGCCGAGGCGGTTTTTTCTTCTACCACTCTAAAGTTTTACACAAAGAAGCCCGTTCGCTGTGGAAAACTGCGTCGTTTCCGCGCAGGGATTTCCACCGGTTGACGCCAGCAAACAGGCCATGCTATTCTGAATTTAAAAGAGGGCGTATTAGCCGGTGTGCTTTCCGATGATACAAAGGCGGCAGGCTGAGTTTTCCGGCATTTCCTGCCGGTCGGCCCGGTGCGTCTGACGCCCGGTTCCTTATTTTTTCAGAAAGGAGGACCACACCATGAAACAGGAGCTTCGCAGCTTTGCTCTGCTTCTCTTCGGCATTTTGCTGGTGGAAGCAAGCCGCACCATGGGCGGATTGGAGGTGGACGAGCGAAGCCAGTTCTTGTTGCTGGCGGGCCTCGCCTCCGGTCTCTGGGGGATGATCCGCATGTTTTTTCCCAAGAAATAAAACGGCCTTTTGCGCCAAAATGCAGAAGGACCGGTCAACTCTGCGGTTGACCGGTCCTTTTTTGTTTCAGTCAGCTTTCGAGCCGTCCGGCCCCTCCCCCGCTCACAGGTTGAGCAGCACCAGCGCCCCCAGGATCATGCCCGCCGCGCCCAGCTGGCGGCGGTTCAGCCGCTCCCGGAACAGAAAGAAGCTGGCCACGCTGATCACCAGGATCACCCCCACGCTGTAGGAGGGATAAACCAGGAAGGCGGGCAGCTCGCCAAGGGCGGCCAGCAGCAGCCGGGAGGACAGGAAATTGGGCACACCTGCCAGGATGCCGAAGAACACATCCCGCCTCGTAATGGTTTGGCGCTCCCGAAGCAGCAGCACCAGGGTAGCCAGCCCGGCGAACAGAAAGATATAGAACATGAACAGGCCGTCATCCTGCCGGCGGCCCAGCTGGTTGAACACCTTGGACATGGCGTCGGCGGTTCCGTTGAGCAGCAGAGTCAGCACCAGCGGCAGCAGGTACACCTTGCTTTGTGCGGGTGCTGCCGTTTTACCGGGCAGGCCGTTCATCCCCACGGCAGCCACCACCGCCAGCGCCACGCCCAGCCCCTGCAACAGAGTGGGCCGCTCACCAAACAGCGTCACGGACAGTCCAATGGGAACCAGCACCCCCAGGCGGGTAAACACCGAGGAAAGGATCGCTCCGTTTTTATGGATGCTGTAGCCGTTGGCGGCAAGAGACGCCAGATAGACAAGGCCGGTGATGGCTCCCAGCCAGCAGGGAGTGGCATCCCCGTTGTAAAGCGTCTTCGGCTGCAGGGTGGCAAAGGCCAGCAGGGCGCAGGTGATGTAATTGACCAAATACACCCCATACGGACTGCTGGTGTTCAGATATTTCAGGACCAGAGCCAGCACAGCGCTGAACACCAGGGCCAGGATAAGAAAAAGCATCTTGGAGCCCCTTTCTATTTTTTGAAAACTTTCTCACTATACTATATAACATCTTCCCCGCAAAGGAAAGCCGCCGGGCCGACGCTTTTTCCCGCCCCGGATATACCCGAACACACAAAAACCGGTCAACCATTGGTCGACCGGTTTTTCGATAGTTCAGGCACAGCAATCGTCCTCATTTCACTTTCGGCTTCTTTGCGCCTGCTTTCTTTTCCGATTCGCTTTTTCCAGCGTGGCGCAGTGGATGCAATACTCCTGATGCACCGTCCGCAGCTTTCCGCACCGGGCGCACCGGTACCGCTCGTTCTGCTGCCGGACAAATTCCTCCAGACCGTTCGCCTGAAGGAAGGCCAGATTTTCCAGCATGCTCATGTGGTATCTTGTGCGGTACCGCTTGTCCAGCGCCTTGAGCCGTTTGCAGGGATATGACAACACCGCACAATTCCAACCAAACGGCGCAGAGCGCCGCGGCAAATTCTCCGGCGCGCTCCCACCTCCGGAATCGTGGGGCGCTGCCTTGGTATACAAATCCACACAGAAGGGGGCAAACGGAATTGCAGGAAAAACGGCAGCTGATCCATTTTTCGGCGCTGGGAATACCGCATCTGTATTCTTTGGGAAAGGTGGAGCTGTCCGCCCATACCCAGCAGCGCCTGCTTCGCCACGTTCATCCCGATCAGTTCGAGGTGTGCTTCCACTATGACGGGCACCAGCAGTACGAGGTGGAAGGCGTGCAGTACACCACCCAAAGCGGCGATCGTTTTATCACGCGCCCCAACGAGCGGCACGGTTCCGGCGATTGCGGCGAAGAAAAATCCAAACTATTTTATCTGATTTTTGAGCTGACCCCCGAGACGCAGCAATTTATGGGATTGCCTGCGGAATTGTCGGATTACATACGGGATACGCTTTGTCAGCTGCACTGCCGCCATATCCAGGGCGCGCACACCATTCATCCGCTTCTGCAAAAGGTGTTTGAGCTGTATGACCAGCCCGACCCCTTCCGGGCCGAGCGCATCCGCGGCGTTATGGTGGAATTCTTTTACCAGCTTACCGGCTATATCCGCCGTCATCCCCTGCCCGGCAGCATGGATGGCTCCATTGCAATCGTGGTGCGACGTATTTCCGACGCCCCGGGCGAAGCCTGAACCGACCAGAATATGGCCGATCTGTCCGGCCTGTCACTTTCCTATTTCAAGCGCAAATTCAAACAGCAGACCGGATTTGCCCCCCCACGATTATCTGCTGCGCATGCGGGTGAAAACCGCAAAACAGCTGCTGGCCAGCAGCGCGCTGACGGTCACAGAGATCGCCGGGTTGCTGGGCTTCTCCTCATCGCAGCACTTTGCCGCCAGCTTCAAGCTGTACGAAGGCAAAACGCCCACGCAATACCGCTGTTTTGCCAAAGAACAAAACGGACTGCACAACGGAAAAGGTCGTGCAGCCCGTTCTCGGGAGTGATTCAACAGCGAATTTTCTTACTCGGTGTCCATTTGGGCGGAAAGCTCGTTGTATACGTTCAAATTATAGGCGTAGAACTGAACGGAGGAAAACTCCTCCCCTTCCTCGCAGACGATGGTGACAAACCGCGCCTCGTCGGAGAAGGATTCCCAGTCCTCCGCCGTCAGTCCGGGCTGGAACGCGGGCCACTTCTCCTGAAAACTCGCTTTGTCCTTACCGCCGATTTCCGAAGAAAGCGCCGGGGTTCCCCAAAGCGCGGTCGTGTCCGAGGCAGTTTGTTTCTGGCCGGACAGCGTATCCGAATCCAGCGGGCTATACGGAGAAAACACGGTGATCTCGTTCAGAGCGCTTTTCCCATACAGCGAATCCAGCTGCTGACGTACCTTTTCCAGATCAGCGCCGGCGGGGTAGATCACCGTAACACCGGCCAGGACCTCCTCGCCCGGGGCAGATGCCGTTTCGGAATCCTGCGCGACCGCCTTGAGATTGACGAAGGAAAACGAGAGGGTCGTTGCAGTTTCCCCAAAGACCTCCCGGTCGGAGACCAGAAACGCCGGTGCGCAGTCATCGTCCGACACCTGAAGATCGTCGGCGTCCGTAAAGCCGCAGGCGTTCATGACCTCGTCCATGTTCATGTTCCAGTTCGTGCCGGGGAAGGAAAGAGCGGTTCCTTCCCGCAAACTCTGCCCCGATTTGGCGCCGGAACAGGCACAGAAAAGCAGCATGGCAGCGGATACCATCACACAAAGCAGTTTCTTCATGGCAAATTCCTCCCCGACTCGTGTTCTGCAGTGGTAAGTGACATTCGTGCTGGGGTTCTTGCTCATTTTCAGGATAATACAAAATACCGCGTTCCACAAGCTGCTGCAACGTGATAGCGTGCCCCCGTTCTCAGACCGCGAGGCTGACCGCGATCAGAAACATGGCATAGTAGTAGGTCAGAAGATTGGCCACGTGCACGGCAGGGTGCCTGGAAGCGTAAAAATACAGGAACAAAATCAGCAGATCCGAAATCCAGAACAGCGCCGCCCCTGCCAGCACCAGAAAGCACCAGGGCTGGCCCATGCCAAAGGCCAGCTGCAGTCCCTTGCCCAGCAGCGCCGAGACAAAGGCCGCATAAAGCACCACCCATGGGCGCATCCGCCCGGTCTGCATTCCCTGCATGCCGGACAGCGCCACCGCGCCGCCGGCTCCCAGCACCGCGGCCAGCGGCACCGGCCAGCCCATGGGCTGCAGCCGGCACAGGCCCCACACAAACAGAGTGTGTCCGGCCAGAAAGGCCCCCAGTCCGGCCAAAAACAGGCCCGGACGGCGCAGGTCGTTGTAGAGCGCCAGCACCACATCCCCCGCCACACAGCACAGCAGCGCCGGCAGCAAGCGCCAAAAAGCTTCGGGACGGCTGCCCAGGGCAGCGCACACCGCCGCCACGACCACAAACAAAAGGCTGCACAGTGTTTTTTCGGGCAGATAGCCCCGACCCGGCAGGCGCAGCCGCCGCACCAGCAGCCACAGGGCGGCGGTGTAGGCCGCTCCCATTCCGACGATGTACGGTATGCGCATAGGCCGCGCCTCCTCTGCATTGTTCTACCTTCAGTATAGGAAAAAAACGCCTGACCGTCAATTTGTGCCCTGCCCAAAAATCCGGCAGAGCCTTTGAATACCCTGCGAAGCTCCGTTTTCAGGCCCCGCCGGTTGGGACTGCTGCACCCGAAAATCCTCTCTGCTCACAGACAAAAACAATCCCCGGTCCGATTGGACCGGGGATTCTTTGTTGGTTGCGGAGGCTGGATTTGAACCAACGACCTTCGGGTTATGAGCCCGACGAGCTACCAGGCTGCTCCACTCCGCGCTATTTTGTTTGCCCCCTCGCTGGGTGCTTATATATAATAGCATACGGAATAGGGGTTGTCAAGCCTGTTTTTCAAAAAATTTTTGCGTGTCCTGTCCGGCCCCCGGAGGCGGCGTCCGGCTCATTCCACCGGCTCCGCTCCCACCTGGGCCAGGTCGAACTCCACGATCTCGTCGCCGCTGGCCTGCTGGGCCGCACTGTCCGTCTGGGGGGCGCTGTCTGCCTGGGGCACCCCGTCCGCCGAGGTCTCAGCCGCCGCTTCCCCAAAGCCCGCGGCAGTCTGGGCCGCCTGCTCACTGGTCAGGGGCGCGGGGGTGGCGGCGGCGCTGGTCAGGCCGGTCACCTCGCCGGAGGGCTGGTTCAACAGATACGCCCCCACCGGCTTCTCCTTATACACCAGCAGCACGCACTGGCAGGTATTCTCGCCGCCCGAACGGGCCGGGCACTCCACCAGCCATTTCTCCACGGTTTTGCCCTTGATCTCCGCCAGGTCAAACCCGCTCTCCTTCACCACCGTGTTAAAGGCGGAAAAGCTCTCGTCCCACTTTTTCGGGATCTTCACCTTATCCACCGTGGCGGTGGTCAGGTCCACCTCCAGCCCGAAGCCTTTGAAAAATGCGGCGATGTCCTCCGAGCCGCCGATCTGCTCAGGGATGGCGGCGGCTCCGCTCTGGGAAGCCGGGGCGTTCGCCTCCAGCGCGCCGTCCCCCGCGTGGATGAACCCGCTCACCGCCAGCACCGCTCCTGCCAGCGCAATGCCGCACACCGCCGCGGCCCCCAGCCTGCGCAGGCTTTTTTTGCCCAATGTCAACACAAACATTCTTTTGCACCCTCCTCTGTGAACTGCTCTTCGGTCATGCGAAGCACTGGTCCATAACTATGCCCCGCCGGGCCTTTTTATGCCCTGCCACGAATTTTTTGCGCCGCTTTCACATTTTGTCCACACCGCTCCCCTATTATGGTAATATAAAGAGGTAATAACGCACAATTTCAGGTGGTGGAGCGCGCCGGAAAATTTTTTGTGATATGAACCAAAAAGCACAGCCAAGCCTTGGTGGCTTGGCGAGCATTTTTGGAAAATAGCACGGAAAATTTTGGCGCGATACGCCGCCTGAGCCGGCAGGCGTGAATTGTGCGGTGTTACCTAAAGACAGAACTGCGGGGCCGGGCCGCTTGCCCGCCCGTTTTACAGCAATTAACAGGAGGTAATCTTTTATGCCAAAAATCCTGATTGTAGATGACGAACCCCGCATCCGGGACCTGATCCGCGCCCATCTGGAGCACGAAAACTTCACCTGTGAGGAAGCCAGCGACGGCGGCGCGGCACTGGCCGCACTTTCGCTGGGCGGTATCGACCTGGTGATCCTGGACGTGATGATGCCCTTTGTGGACGGCATGACCTGCCTGCGGGAGATGCGCAGCCGCAAGATCAACACGCCCGTCATCATGCTCACCGCCCGGGGCGAGGAATACGACAAGCTGGCCGGTCTGGAGGGCGGCGCGGACGACTATGTGGTCAAGCCCTTCAGCCCCCGGGAGCTGGTGGCCCGGGTGAAGGTGGTGCTCAACCGCACCCTGCCCAAGACCGAGGCGGAGGGCGGCGTTTACACCTTCGGCGGCCTCACGGTGGACTCGGTAAGCCACAGCGTGAAGATCGACGGCCAGGAGGCCTCGCTCACCCCGAAGGAGTTCGACCTGCTGGTGTTCCTGGCCACCAACCGGGGCATCGCGCTCTCCCGCGAGAAGATTCTGCAGAAGGTGTGGAACTACGACTACTACGGCGAGGACCGCACGGTGGACACCCACATCAAGATGCTGCGCAGCCATCTGGGCCGCTACCGGGACGCCATCGTCACCGTGTGGGGCATCGGCTACAAGTTCGACCCGGAAGCGGTCAAGTAAGGGGCGGCGCTCATGGCAAACACCAAACCCCACTTTTTCAGCCTGCGCTACCGGCTCATGCTGTTTCTGTGCCTGGCCAGCGCCTTTGTGCTGATGCTGGTGTGGATCTTCGTGACCCAGTTCATGCAGCCGCTGTACAACCACTATATTTATAAGCACCTGCTGAACCAGGTGAACACGGTGGTGTCCATCATCGAGTCCTCCACCGAGCCCATCAGCACCCGTACCCTGCCCATTCTGGACGCCAAGGTGAGCAGCAGCTTCGAGGCCTCGCTGCTTTCGGCCATCCAGAGCCGCAAGCTGGACGCCTCCAACACCTGCTTCGATCTGGCGGACTCCACCCTGCAGCATGTGACCGGCTTTGAAAACCTGTACCCTTGTCTGCTGCACGAGGCCTCCTTCACCACCTCCATCAACGGGAAAACCTCGGTGTGGAACGGCAGCGTGGTGGAAAGCCTGCGGGCCACTGTGCTCAGTCAGGGCTTTGTGAAAAAGGAGCTGGTGGTGGACAAAAACGCCTCCACCCGGCAGATGGCCGTGGGCCGGGTGGCCAAAAACGGCGACGAGGCCTACTCGGTGATCTTCTGCACCAGCCTGGCCCGCATCGACGAGGCGGGCGTGGTGCTGGGCCAGCTGATGCCCTGGATTTTCCTGTGCCTGATGGCCTTCTCCATCGTGGCCTCCTGGCTGTTCAGCCGGTGGTTCACAAAGCCGCTGACCAAGCTTTCCCACGCCACCCGCCAGCTGGCGGAGGGCGACTACTCGGTGCGGGTGAACGTACCCGAGACCGATGAGATCGGCCTTCTGGCGGCGGACTTCAACCACATGGCGGGTGAGGTGTCCCACGCGGCGCAGCTGCAGCGGGACCTGCTGGCCAACGTGAGCCACGACCTGCGCACCCCGCTGACCCTCATCAAGGGCTATGCGGAGACGGTGCGAGACCTGACCGGCGACGATCCGGACAAGCGCACCGCCCAACTGGACGTGATCGTGGACGAGACCGACCGGCTGAGCGGACTGGTGAACAGCGTGATGGAGCTTTCCAAGATGAGCAGCGGCACCGACAAGCCGGAGAAGGTGCGGTTCGACCTTTCCCAGCTGTGTGAAGAGGTGGCCCAGCGGTACGAAGCGGTGTGCGCCCAGAACGGCTACACCCTCACGCTGGAGCTGCCCCAGCCGGAGACCGACTGCACCGTGTGCGCGGACCCGGCCATGATGGAGCGGGTGCTGCACAACCTGCTGGGCAACGCCATGCACCACATCGGGCCGGACAACGTCTTCATCCTGCGGGTGAACGCCCCGGAAAAGGGCACCGTGCGGGTGGAGGTGGCCGACCACGGCGCTGGCATCGCCAAGGAGGACCTGCCCTACATTTTCGACCGCTACTACCGCAGCCGCAGCGACGCGGGCAAGGTGGGCACCGGTCTGGGGCTTTCCATCACCAAGGCGATCCTGCAAAGCCACGGCTTCCGCTTCGGCGTGAACAGCACCCTGGGCGAGGGCTCCTGCTTCTGGTTCGAGGCAAAGGACCAGGGCTGACAGCTCACTCCCTGTTTTCTCTAACACAATACGCCCCCCGCTCCCGGAAACCCCGGGCGCGGGGGGCGCTTTTGTTTATCGGGCGGAGCTGCCCTGCATCCTCATCGCCAGCTGCAAAACCAGCTCCTCCGGGGTGGGCTTTTCTCCCCGGAAGGTCATGCCCGCCCACATCGTCGCGGACCCTGCATTCCTGCTGTCATAGGCCTGGTCAATGGCCCGCTGCATCTGGCGCATCACATTTTCCGGTGTGGTACCGTTTTCCCGGGCAATTTTCTCCACGATTTTTTGAAACTGTTTCATTTTACATTCCTCCATCTTTTGAAGCATTCCTTGTTCTTTAGCACAAGTATACATTCCTTTCAATGTCGAAATCGCACCCGCCTTGTCGATGAAACGAAAAAAGATGGAAAAGCGTCCTGCTTTTCCATCTTCCATCATTCGATCATGGCCGTTACTACTTTCAAGACTCGTGCTCTCTCCTCTCTGGGAAGTCCTTCCAACAGTCGGGAAAGCTCCGAGGCCGCGCCTTCCGCAGCATAGTCTACCACATCCACCAGCAGGCTGTCCGCCGAGACCTCCAGCACGTTAGCGATGGCCACAAAGGTGTCCATCCGGGGAATTTTCGTTCCCCGCTCGATCACGCTCACATGGGTAGGGCTGATGTCCACCAGGGCGGCAAGCTCTTCCTGGGTCAGCCCCTTCTTTTCTCTCGCAGCTCTGATTCGCTGCCCGACCGCCTTGGCATCCATCCTGCCGCCTCCTTCTTTAGAACACAATTTTGCTCTAAAGATAGTATAAAATGGAAGCTATTTTTCTTACAGAAGCCAAAAGCCAAACCATTAGTCTAAAGACCGATTGCATAAAACAAAAAGCACCTGTTTTGGAACGACTTCCAAAACGGGTGCTTTTGTTTGCTTACTTATTCTTGTCGAACAGGTCCTTCAGGTTCTTGAAGAAGCCCTTGCGCTGCTCGTAGTTTTCGTCCTTGAGGGTCTCCTCAAAGGCTTTCAGCGCCTCGCGCTGGGCCTTGTTCAGCTTTTTGGGGATCTCCACATTCACCTTCACGTACTGGTCGCCACGGCCGCGGCCGCCCAGATACTGGATGCCCTTGCCGCGCAGCCGGAAGGTGGTGCCGCTCTGGGTGCCTTCGGGCACGGTGTACTCCACCTTGCCGTCCACGGTGGGAACCACCACGGAAGCGCCCAGCACCGCCTGGCTGAAGGTAATGGGCACGTTGACCCACACATCGTAGCCGTCCCGCTCGAACATGGGGTCGGGCCGCACGGTCACGATCACGATCACGTCACCGGCGGGGCCGCCGTTCACGCCCGCGTCGCCCTGGCCACGCAGCGCGATGCTCTGATCGTCGTTGATGCCGGCCGGGATCTTGACCTCCAGGGTCTTCTTGGCGCCCACCTTGCCGGTGCCATGACAATGGCCGCAGGGGGTGCTCACGATCTTGCCCTTGCCGCCGCAGCGGGAGCAGGGCTGGCGCTGCTGCATGACCATGCCGCCCATGCGAATGTTCCGGTTCACGTAGCCGGTGCCGTGGCAGTCCGGGCAGGTCTCGGGGCTGGTGCCCTTGGCCGCGCCGCTGCCGCCGCATTCGGGGCAGGTATCCTGCTTGTTGATGGTGATGGTCTTGGTGCAGCCGTGCACGGCCTCCATGAAGCTGAGCACCAGGCTCACCCGCACGTCCGCACCCTTGCGGGGGGCGTTGGGGTTGGCCCGGGCGCCGCCGAAGCCGCCGCCAAAACCGCCGCCGAAGATATCGCCGAAGATATCGCCCAGGTCCACGCCGCCAAAACCGCCGCCAAAACCGCCGAAGCCGCCGCCAAAGCCGCCCGCGCCGCCTGCGCCCGCGCCGTAGCTGGGGTCCACGCCCGCAAAGCCGAACTGATCATACCGGGCGCGCTTTTCCTTGTCGCCCAGCACCTCGTAGGCCTCGTTCACTTCCTTGAACTTGGTCTCGGCCTCCTTGTCGCCCGGGTTCAGGTCCGGGTGATACTTTTTGGCCTGCTTGCGGTACGCTTTTTTCAGTTCATCGTCGCTGGCGTTCTTCGCAACGCCAAGGACCTCGTAATAATCGCGTTTGTCTGCCATAAATTTCTCACCTAAAAGCCCGCCGGGCGGGCCCCTCATGTAAAATCACTGGGGCGATACGCCGTGTGAGGCGTTCGCCGTGAATGGTGCGGTATTGCCTCAATGAGCAAAACCAGAAATCGCCGCCCCAGCCTAAGCCGGGGCGGCTGGAAATACTATTTTATACTTCTTTGAAGTCTGCGTCAACCACGCCGTCGTCGGGCTTGCCGTTATTGGCAGCGCCGGCATCCGCGCCGGGCTGAGCGCCCTGAGCGGCCTGCGCGTTCTTGTACAGCTCCTCGCTGATGGCGTAGAAGGCCTTCTGCACAGCCTCCTGCTTGGCCTTGATGGCCTCGATGTCGGTGCCCTTCAGAGCTTCCTTCAGCTCGGCCAGCTTGCTCTCGACCTCGGCCTTCTTGGCGGCGTCCACCTTGTCGCCCAGCTCGTTCAGGGTCTTTTCGGTCTGGAACACCAGCTGGTCGGCGCCGTTGCGGGTGTCGATCTCCTCGCGCTTTTTCTTGTCCTCGGCGGCGAACTGCTCGGCCTCACGAACGGCCTTGTCGATGTCGTCCTTGCTCATGTTGGTGGAAGCGGTGATGGTGATGCTCTGCTCCTTGCCGCTGCCCAGATCCTTGGCGCTTACGTGCACGATGCCGTTGGCGTCGATGTCGAAGGTAACCTCGATCTGAGGCACGCCACGGGGAGCGGCGGGGATGCCGTCCAGCTTGAACATACCCAGGCTCTTGTTGTCGGCAGCCATCTCACGCTCGCCCTGCAGCACGTTGACCTCAACGCTGGGCTGGTTGTCGGCGGCGGTGGAGAAGATCTGGCTCTTCTTGGTGGGGATGGTGGTGTTGCGCTCGATGATCTTGGTGCAGACGCCGCCCAGGGTCTCGATGCCCAGGCTCAGAGGAGTAACGTCCAGCAGCAGGATGCCGCCGACCTCCTTGTTCAGCACGCCGCCCTGGATGGCAGCGCCGATGGCAACGCACTCATCGGGGTTGATGCCCTTGAAGGGCTCGCAGCCCATTTCCTTCTTAACGGCTTCCTGCACGGCGGGGATACGGGTGGAACCGCCCACCAGCAGAACCTTGCCCAGATCGCTGGGACGCAGGCCGGCGTCCTGCATGGCCTTGCGCACGGGAACCATGGTGCGCTCCACCAGATCGGCGGTCATCTTGTCGAACTGGGCGCGGGTCAGGGTCATATCCAGGTGCTTGGGGCCGGTGGCGTCGGCGGTGATGAAGGGCAGGTTGATGGCGGTGCTGGGCACGCCGGACAGCTCAATCTTGGCCTTCTCGGCAGCTTCCTTCAGGCGCTGGGCAGCCATCTTGTCGCCCCGCAGGTCGATGCCGTTCTCCTTCTGGAACTCGTCGGCCATCCAGTCGATGATGCGCTGGTCGAAGTCGTCGCCGCCCAGGTGGGTATCACCGTTGGTGGCCAGAACCTCGGTCACGCCGTCGCCCATCTCGATGATGGAAACGTCGAAGGTACCGCCGCCCAGGTCGTAAACCATGATCTTCTGGTCGTTGTCCTTGTCAGCGCCGTAGGCCAGAGCCGCGGCGGTGGGCTCGTTGATGATGCGGCGCACGTTCAGGCCCGCGATGGTGCCGGCGTCCTTGGTGGCCTGACGCTGGCTGTCGTTGAAGTAAGCGGGCACGGTGATGACGGCCTCAGAAACGGTCTCGCCCAGGTAAGCCTCGGCGTCCGCCTTCAGCTTGGCCAGGATCATGGCGCTGATCTGCTGGGGGTTGTAGTCCTTGCCGTCGATGGAAACCTTGTAGTCGGTGCCCATGTGGCGCTTGATGGAGCTCACGGTGCGCTCGGGGTTGGTGATGGCCTGGCGCTTGGCAACCTGGCCAACCAGACGCTCGCCGGTCTTGGTGAAGCCCACCACACTGGGAGTGGTGCGGGCGCCCTCGGCGTTGGCGATCACAACGGGCTCGCCGCCCTCAATAACGGATACACAGCTGTTGGTAGTACCCAGGTCAATACCAATGATCTTGCTCATAATCTATTCCTCTCCTTCTCGAATCATGTCAGAATGAAGTTAATTGTTTGATTGTTTGTATGAAAAAGCCGTTTGGCTTTTTGACTTATTCAGCCACCACAACGGTAGCGTGGCGGACGACCTTGTCGCCCAGCTTGTAGCCCTTCTGGAAGACCTGCACCACGGTGCCGCTCTCCTGGCCTTCGGCCGCGGGCTGCTGCATCACGGCGTTGTGCACCTCCGGGTCAAAGGGAAGGCCCAGTGCGGGGATCTCCTCCACCTTGAGCACCTTGAAGGCGGCGGCCGCTTTGTCCAGCGTCATCAGCACGCCTTTTTTGTAGTTCTCGTCGGTGGTGGGGGCGTTGGCCGCCATGTCCAGGGTGTCCAGGATCGCCAGGATCTGGCTCACCGCGAAGCCCACGCCGTTGTTGAAGGCGGCGTCCTGCTCGCGGGCGGACCGCTTGCGGAAGTTCTCATACTCAGCGGCGGTGCGCAGCAGCTGGTCCTTGGCGGCGTTCAGTGCGGTCTCGGCGGCCTGTGCCTGGGCCTTCGCGGCCTCCAGCTCGGCGGCCAGGTCCTTTTTCTTTTCCTTGCCGTGCTTCTTGGGCTCCTGCTCGGCGTTCTCCTCCGGAGCGGCGCCGGTCTCGGCTTTGGTCTCCTCCGCGGGCTGCTCTTCGGGCTGCTGGGCGGGGTTCTTCATCTCTTCGCTCATGTATTGTCCTCCTGCGCCTTGCCGGCCATGCATTCGCCGAGCTTCAAGGCATAATATTCCAAAATGGGGATCAGCTGTTCAAAGGGCATCCGTACCGGGCCCAGCAGCGCAATGGCTCCCGTGAGCCCGCCGCCTGCCAGATACCGCTTGCCCATCACGCAAAGGCCGGGCATGGGGTTTTCCATATCCTCCCCCAGCAGCACCGAGGTGCGGCCGGTGGGCGGGGTGATGAACCGGCCCGCCTTTTCCTGATCGGCAAACAATTCCAGCACGCCGGGCAGGCAGCTTTCCAGCTGGGGCCACCGCAGCAGATACTGCTGGCCTTCCAGATAGGTGCGCGCCTTGGCGGCTTCGCTCAGCAGCGCCGCGGCGGCCTGCACCACCGGGTACAGAGCCGGGCCACGCTCGCCCATGCTGGCGGTCACAGCCGCCAGCCGCTGAGCGCTCAGATCCGCCGGGGCAATGAATGCCAGCCCGCGGTTCAGCGCCATGGCAACCAGCTGCGCGTCCTGCCGGGAAAAGCAGGTCTCCAGCCGGGCCACCCGGGTGCGCACTCCGCCCGCGCTGGTCACGCCCAGCACCGCCGCGGAATAGCGGCCCACCTGCACCACCTCGAAATGGGCGATGCGCAGATCGTCGGACCGGGGGGTTGTGGCGGCCACCGTGTAACCGGTGTGCTCCGCCAGCGCCTTGGCCGCGCCCTCTGCCAGCTTATCCGGCTCGTAATCCAGCCGGGCGAACACCTGGTCGATCTGGGCCTTCTGGCGGGGGGTAAGACCCGCCTTGGGCTGCATCAGATGATCCAGGTAATACCGGTAGCCCTTGGCGCTGGGCACCCGGCCCGCGCTGGTGTGGGGCTGCTCCAGAAGGCCCAGCTTGGTAAGGGCGGCCATCTCGTTGCGCAACGTCGCGCTGGAGACTGCCATATCCAGATACTGGCTCAGAAGACCCGAGCCCACCGGTTCGCCGCCCTCGGTATACAGAGCAACGATCGCTTCCAGCACACGCTGCTTTCGATCATCCATCGGCACAGGTCCTCACCTCTTTCGCTTGTTGTTTTAGCACTCTATGTTCCCGAGTGCTAAGTCTATTTTACTCCATTTTATACGGCTGTCAAGGGGGTGCGCAAAAATTTTAAAAGTTTCATGCTTTGTTCACACTCTCTGATGATTGCGGGGCAAAAGGAAGGCTCCCGCGGCCGGTGCTGGCCGTGGGAGCCGGAAAGTTGGCGCTTCAGTCCTCCACCTGCTTTGCCAGGAAGGACGCGGCGATCTGCAAGGCGGCCTGCTCCGATTCGCTGGGGCGGGCGCTCTTGTCGGCCGAGAGCAGAAGCACCGCGCCCGCCACATCGCCCCCGGCCAGCAGCGGGCAGGCGCCCAGGATGTGCTTGTCCGATCCCTCGCAGGGGAAGACGCACTCCTCGGCCTTGCCGCTGTGCCAGAAGGGCTTGCGCCGGTCCATAATGCGCTCCAGCGGGATGCTCACGCCCCGCTCCTGGTAGTCCCGCTTGGACCCGCCCGCGGCGGCGATGATGCTGTCCCGGTCGCAGACCAGGGCGGTCAGACTCAGCGACCGGTTCAGCACCTCGGCGTACTGGCCAGCAAAGCCCGCCAGCTCGCCCATGGGGGAATATTTTTTGAAGATGACCTCCCCTGCGCCGGTGGTGAAGATCTCCAGCGGGTCCCCCTCCCGGATGCGCTGGGTGCGGCGGATCTCCTTGGGAATGACCACCCGGCCCAGATCGTCGATGCGTCTCACGATTCCTGTTGCTTTCATGGCAGACTCCTTCTTTGGATTGGTATTGTAATTCGTAGTATCTGCCAGAATTTCCAGTTTATGCACGCCGAACGAAAAAAGGCCCCGGGCGGCGTGCTGCCGCCCGGGGCCTTCTCATAAAATCAGGTTTATTCCGCGCCCACCAGGCCGTTCCACAGCCGGTAGTACACGCCCTGCTTTGCCAGCAGGGTCTCGTGGGTGCCCTCTTCCTCGATGCCCTCGGCGCCCAGCACCAGGATGCGGTCCGCGTGCTGGATGGTGGTCAGCCGGTGGGCGATGGTTAGGGTGGTGCGGCCCTTGGCCAGCTGCTCCAGGCTCTTGCCCACCAGCACCTCGCTCTCATTGTCCAGCGCGCTGGTGGCCTCGTCCAGAATCAGGATGGGCGGGTTCTTCAGAAATACCCGGGCGATGGAGATGCGCTGCTTCT
>NHCFR00700__coassemble_1541_pt1 | contig 16114 bp, 12 predicted proteins | sample NHCFR00700__metabat2_high_PE_065 | metagenome-assembled genome bin NHCFR00700
TGGCCCTTATAGGGCCGTTCTGCAAACCCCACGTTCAACGTGGGGTTATGATTTTGCCCATTTTGCGGGGATATTGCCCAAGGACCGGGCGGGCGCGTCGAAAACTTGTGTATGAAAATATAAATTTTGAGGATGAAATTGAAAACTGAAAACGCATATGCTATACTGATTCACATATTTTGCAAAAACGTGCGCAAAATTTATATTTTCAGCATAGGGAGGCGATCGCCATGTGCGGCATCGTTGGATATTCGGGAACGGCCGGCAGCCTGAACGTGCTGCTGGAAGGGCTTCATAAACTGGAATACCGGGGCTATGACTCGGCGGGCGTGGCGCTCAGCTATCCGGACGGCATCCGGGTGGCCAAGGCCCAGGGGCGGCTGAGCGTTTTGGAGGAAAAGCTGGCCGGGATGCACCTGCCGGACAGCGGCTGCGGCATCGGGCACACCCGCTGGGCCACCCACGGCGCGCCCAGCGACGTGAACAGCCATCCTCATTCCGCGGCCCGGGTGAGCCTGGTCCACAACGGCATCATCGAAAACTATGCCGAGCTGCGGGAATATCTGGTCCGCAAAGGGTATGAATTCTGCAGCGAGACCGACAGCGAGGTGCTGGTCAAGCTGATGGACCACAACTACCAGGGCGACCCGCTGGACGCTATGCGCCGCACTCTGGCCCAGGTACGGGGCAGCTACGGCCTGGCCATCCTGTTCCGGGACCGGCCGGGCGTGATCTACGGCGCGCGGAAGGACAGCCCGCTCATCGTGGGCTGCGGCGAGGGCGAAAATTTCCTGGCCAGTGATATCCCCGCGCTGCTGCGCCATACCCGCACCTACATTGCCCTGGAGGAGGGCGACATGGTGGAGCTGAAGCCGGACAGCATCCGCCTGTTTGACCGGCTGGGCCAGCCGGTGGAGCGGCCCCGCATGGAAGCCCAGTGGGAGATGGAGGCCGCAGAAAAGGGCGGTTACCCCCACTTTATGCTCAAGGAGATCCACGAGCAGCAGGCGGCGTTGCAGGCCACCATCGGACCCCGCATCAAGGACGGCCTGCCCGACCTGAGCGAGTGCGGCCTGACCGACGAGTATCTGGAAGGCCTGACGGGTGTTCACATCGTGGGCTGCGGCACGGCCATGCACGCGGGCATGGTGGGGCGCACTGCCATTGAAAAGATGGCCCGTCTGCCCGCTTTCACTCAGATTGCCAGTGAATTCCGCTACAGTGATCCCATTCTGAATCCGGGAGATCTGGTGGTCATCATCAGCCAGAGCGGCGAGACGCTGGACACCCTGGCCGCGCTGAAATTGGCCAAGGAAAAGGGTGCAAAGACCTTGGCCGTGGTGAACGTGGTGGGCTCCTCCATTGCCCGCGCGGCGGACTGGACTCTCTACACCCACGCCGGGCCGGAGATCGCGGTGGCCAGCACCAAGGCCTACAGTGTGCAGCTGGCGGTGATGTACCTGCTGGCGCTGCGGCTGGCCCTGGCCCGGGGCACCCTGGATGAGCACGAGGTGGGCTACCTGACCGCGCAGCTGCAGAAGGCTCCCGCCCTGCAGCAGCCGCTGCTGGAAAATTGCGATCAGATTCAGTACCTGGCCAGCCAGTTCATGAACAGCAGCGATTTGTTCTTCATGGGCCGAGGCTTCGATTACTCTCTGTCGCTGGAGGGCAGCCTGAAGCTGAAGGAGATCAGCTACGTGCACAGCGAGGCCTATGCCGCGGGCGAGCTGAAGCACGGCACCATCTCGCTGGTCACCGAGGGCACCCCGGTGATCGCTTTGGCCACCCAGGACGACGTATTTGAAAAGACCCTGAGCAACGTGAAGGAGGTCAAGACCCGGGGCGCGAGGGTGATCCTGCTGTGCAAGGAGGAGGTCGTGGTGCCCGAGGGCGCGGCGGACTACGTGGTGCGCCTGCCCCGGCTGGAAAGCGTGTTCATGCCACTGTTGATGATCGTGCCGCTGCAGCTGTTTGCCTACTACATGAGCGTGCTGCGGGGCTGCGACGTGGATAAGCCCCGCAACCTGGCCAAGAGTGTGACCGTGGAATAAGCGGTTCCCGGAAATTTACCGGAAACGGGCAAAGGGCTTGCAAAGGCCGCCGCCGGTGTTTATAATGGGCCTGAAAACGATTCCAGAAAAGGAGTGTGCAGACCTATGGAACGGCAATGGTGGCACAACAAAGCGGCCTATCAGATCTGGCCGAAAAGCTTTTACGATTCCAACGGCGACGGGGTGGGCGATCTGCCCGGCATCACCGCCAAGCTGGATTATCTGAAGGACCTGGGCGTGGATATCATCTGGCTTTCGCCGGTGTATCAGAGCCCGCTGGCGGACCAGGGCTATGATATCTCGGATTATCAGGCCATCGACCCCCGTTTCGGCACCATGGAGGACATGGACCGACTGCTGGCAGAGGCCAAACGACGGGACATCCGCCTGGTGATGGACCTGGTGGTGAACCACTGCTCGGATGAGCACATCTGGTTCAAAAAGGCAGTGGAGGACCCGGAGGGACTCTACGGGCAGTATTTCTACTTCCGCAAGGGCAAGAACGGCAAGGCGCCCTGCAACTGGCGGGGTTACTTCGGGGGCAGCGCCTGGAGCCTGGTGCCCGGTCAGACCGATCTGTATTATTTGCACCTCTTCCACGAAAAGCAGCCGGACCTGAACTGGGAGAATCCGGCGCTGCGCCGGGAGATCTACAAGATGATCAACTGGTGGCTGGACAAGGGCGTGGCGGGCTTCCGCATCGACGCCATCGTGAACATTAAAAAGGACCTGGCCTTCCGGGACTACCCGGTGGACCGGCCGGACGGCCTTTCGGACTGCCGCCAGATGCTTTCGGAACCCGGCGTGGCCGAGGGGCTGGGAGAATTTTTGGAGGAGATGAAGCGGGAGACCTTTGCCCCCCACAAGGCGTTCACGGTGGGCGAGGTTTTCGATACCGACCCCGCACAGTTGGCGGAATTTATCGGTCCGGATGGGCACTTTTCCACCATGTTCGACTTCGCGCCTACCTGCCTGGGGAAGGATGCCAAAGGCTGGGGCTGGGCAAAGCTGCCCACCACCACCCAGTACCGGGACGCCTGCTTTGCTTCCCAGCGGCAGGCGGAGGGCGTGGGCTTTCTGGCCAACATCATCGAAAACCACGACGAGCCCCGGGGCGTGAGCCAGTATCTGCCGAAGGAAGCGCAGGACAATGAGCAGGCCAAGACCTGCCTGGCCACGGCCAGCGTGCTGCTGCGGGGCATTCCGTTCCTGTATCAGGGCCAGGAGCTGGGTATGACCAATACCCGCTTTGAACGCATTGAGGACGTGGACGACGTGAGCACCCACGGCGAGTATGCGGCCTGCCTGGCGCTGGGACTGACGGAAGAACAGGCGCTGGCCGCCTGCGCTCAGTACAGTCGGGACAACGCCCGCACCCCGGTGCAGTGGACGGACGGGGAGAACGCCGGATTCACCACCGGAACCCCCTGGATCGGTGTGAATCCCAACTATACCCGCATCAACGCAAGGGAGCAGCAGGCCCGGCCGGATTCGGTGCTGAACTGGTACAAGAAGCTGCTGGCCCTGCGCAAAGATCCCCAGTGGGAGGAAGCCCTGGTATGGGGTGATTGCGAGCCGGTGATGGAGGATCAGGAGGGCCTGATGGCCTACGTCCGCACCGGCGGCGGCAAAACGCTGCTGGTGGTCTGCAACCTGAGCGAGCTGCCCCGCAGCCTGGCGCTGCCGGGAACCATCCGGCAGGTGCTGCTCAACAACCAGGAGGGCGGCTCGCAGCCGGGCTTCGACCGGTATGCCGCCCAGCCCTGGCAGGCCGTGGTGCTGGAGCTGGAGCAATAAGAAAAAGTCAAACGGATTTTCAACAACAAAAGCCCTCCACCGTGGAAAACTCCGCGGCGGAGGGCTTTTGTGTGTTTGGCTAAGCGGCTCAGGCGGGCCGCAGGGCAGCGTGCAGCCGGTCGGCACAGGCAAAGCAGAGAAAGACCGGGATACACAGCAAGAACCAGTACAGGCTGAAGCGGGGGCAGATCTGGCCCCACAAATTGCCCCATCGGTCCGAGTAATCCCAGATGCCCATGCCCAGCAGTCGGTTGCACACAAGGCCCATGGCAAGCTCCAGGCCGGTGATGCAGCCAGCGCCCGCCGCACAGCGGGCCAGCAGCGGCACCCGGCGGGGCAGCACCCGGTCCAGCGCATGCAGCACCAGCAGAAGCACTCCGCCCGAAGCCAGCATGGTCCAGTGGGTATAGCCCCGGTAGAGCAGTTCGATCTGCCCGTAACCGAAGGCGCCCACAAAAAATAATGTGGTATTTCGCAGCATAAAAACATCACCCGGGGAATAGTTTTCCCCGGGTGATGGCGTTTTATGTACGGGCGGGTGTTATTCCGCCGCTTTTCCGGTGACCTTGCTCAGCTCGGTGAGCATCTTGTGCTGGCAGTCCCACAGCTTCTGGGACAGGTCCACATAGTACTTGTGGGGATACTCGAAGCGGCGCATCTCCTCCCACAGGTTCTCCAGCTGCACGGTGCATCGCTCCCGGATCTGGGTCACGTTGGGCCGGTCGTAAACCAGCTTGCCCTTCTCATAGATGGGAGTGGTCAGGCAGACCGCAGAGCAGTTGGTGTAGGTGCGTTCCTTCCAGGTCTGGAAGGGATCGAACAGGGTCAGGCCGTCGCCAACCTCCACCTCTTCGTCAAATACGGTCACATAGTCGGCCATGGCCTTCTTGGTGTAGTGATCGTAGATACGCCATACCTTTTTCAGAAGGGGAATGGTCAGCTTCTCGGTGCTCTCGCTTACCTTGATCTTGGGGATGTAATCCTCGCCGTCCTTCACGGCGGCCAGCTTGTACACGCCGCCGAAGACCGGGTCGCTCTTGGCGGTGATCAGGTTCTCGCCAATGCCGAAGCTGTCGATCTTGGCCTCCTGCAAAATCAGGTCCCGCACGATGTACTCGTCCAGGCTGTTGGAGGCGCAGATGCCGCAGTCCTCATAACCGGCGGCGTCCAGCATCTTGCGGGCCTTCTTGGACAGATAGGCGATGTCGCCGGAGTCGATGCGGATGGCCACCGGGCGCTTGCCCTGGGGCTTCAGCACCTCGTCGAAGACCTTGATGGCGTTGGGCACGCCGCTCCTCATCACGTTGTAAGTATCAACAAGCAGTACACAGGAATCGGGATACAACTCAGCGTATTTCTTGAAGGCGTCGTATTCGCTGGGGAACATCTGCACCCAGCTGTGGGCCATGGTGCCGGAAGCGGGGATGCCGAAGTCCCGGGCGGCCATCACGCAGCTGGTGGAGGAGCAGCCGCCGATATAGGCGGCACGAGCACCGTAAACGGCAGCGTCATAGCCCTGGGCGCGGCGGGCGCCGAACTCCATGACCGGGCGGCCCTGGGCGCTGCGCACGATGCGGTTGGCCTTTGTGGCCACCAGGCACTGGTGGTTGATGGTGACCAGCAGCAGGGTCTCCAGCAGCTGGCATTCGATGGAGGGGCCCTCCACCGTCACGATGGGCTCCCGGGGGAAGATGGGAGTGCCTTCGGGAATGGCCCAGATGTTGCAGTGCAGCTCAAAGTGGCTCAGATAATCCAGAAAGCGCTCGTTGAACACGCCGGTTCCCCGCAGATACTCGATGTCCTCCGGGGTGAATTTCAGGTTCTCCACAGCGTCGATGAAGGTGTCCAGACCGGCCATGATGGCGAAGCCGCCGCCGTCCGGGATCTTGCGGAAGAACATGTCGAACACGCTGATCTTGTCCTCGTAGCCTTCCTCCAGGTACCCGGCGGCCATGGTGAGCTCGTAAAAGTCCATGATGGTGGTCAGGTTGCGTTTCACATCCAACATAAAGCTCCAACTCTCTCTCAAATGAATTTGGGCCGGGCCGCGGCAAGGACGGCGGGGCCCTTCACAGCACCCAATGGGCGCGGGAAGCAACGGGTCGCGATTACAGCGAGGGGCGGCGGGGCCGGCGATTGCTCTTGCGGGTGGCCTGATGGCGGTAATAGAGGATCACATAGGCCACGGCGGTCACCGCGCTCACGCAGAGCAGAACCTTGAAGTACAGTCCGCCGAAGAATTCCCCAATCTTGGACAGGGTGAACAGCAGCATGTTGCGGTCCAGGTCCCGGTCGGCGGTCAGCTCCACCACGCCGATGGTCTGGCCGGAAAGGGAAAGGGTCACGGTGCCGATCACGTCGCCCTTTTTCACCGGGGCAGTGACGTATTCCGGCAGCTGGAAGGTCTTCTGGGTCACGCTCTCGTCGGTATTTTTGGGCAGGATGGTCATCATGTCGTCTGCCGGGTAGAGCTTCACGGTATCGGCGTCGGTGGAATATTTCACCTTCACCTCGGCCAGAGGCTCGCCCACCTGCATGGCGGGCTGGATGGCGAAGCTTTCAAACACCCAGTCCATGAGCAGGCCGGTCTCGTACAGGGCCGGGCGCTTGGTGGGGTATTCGTAGGGGTCGATGGAATTGGGGCTGTTCAGCACCACGCTGATGTAGCTTTCGCCGGTGTCGGTGCTGGTGTGCCAGCCCGCGAAGTTCTGCCAGTCCTCCAGGGTGCCGGTCTTGCCGCCCTGGTTGTAGGCCCGGTAATATTTTGCGCCCAGGTCCTTGTCGTGCATCTTGTTGGTGCTGTAGAGCATGTAGGGCGAAGAAGAGGAATAACGGCTGGGCATGTAATCCTGGCCCATGTCCCATTTCAGGGTGCCCATGGCCTCCTTGAGGGTGTCAAAGCTCAGCGCGTAGCGCAGGATCAGATACATGTCCCGGGCGGTGGTCACATTGTCCAGGCTCATGCCTGCCGGGTCCACAAAGGTGGTGCCGGTGCAGCCGATCTCCTTGGCCTTGCTGTTCATCATGTAAACAAAGTTGTCGATGCTGCCGCCGCTCACCGTGTTGGCAATGATCATGGCGGCATCCGCCGCGCTGGGCACCAGCGCCGCATACATCAGGCTGCGCAGGGTATGGGGCTCGCCCATCAGGATGTCCGCGTTGGCCATGCCCTTGCCGTAGAGCGAATCTCGGATGGAGGCGGTGAGCTCGGCGGTCACGGTGTCCAGCTGGTCTTCGTACTGCTCCACCAGCAGGATGCAGGTCATGATCTTGGTCAGACTGGCGGCGGGCAGCGACTCCTCGCTGTTCTTTTCGTATACGATGATGTTGGTGTCGGTGTTCACGATGTAGGCGGCCTTGCCGGAGATCTCGAAGGGGGGCTCAAACCCCACCGCCCCGGCGGGCAGCGCGAAAACCGCGGCCATAAAAACCAGGGCGAGCAAAAGCGCGATGAATTTTTTCATGTGGACTTTTCCTTTTAAACGCGTTAAAATGTTTAGAGCGAAACTGCGCATTATCCGGCCCGGGCAATGCCGGAGGAAGGAACACGCGCGGTGGGGCAAACGGGCAAAATGCCCGAAAAAAACGATTGATTCCCGGGCAGATTGCCCAGTGATTTACCTTGTATTATAGCATTTTTTACAGGGTTTATAAAGTGTTTTTCTGGTGAAAGGTGGGCGGCAAGGCTTGATTTATGTGACCGGCGATATCCACGGAGAGGTGGAGCGCTTTTCGGAAAAAGAGATAAAGCGGCTCAAAAAGCAGGATACCCTGATCGTTCTGGGGGATTTCGGCTTTTTGTGGAGCGGCGACAAGGCGGAAAAGAAAAAGCTGAAGTGGCTGGAAAAGCGCCGGTACCAGCTGTTGTTCATTGACGGCTGCCATGAGAATTTCGACCTGCTGAAGGAATACCCCGAGGTGGATTACATGGGCGGCAAGGCCCGGCACATCGGCGGCAATCTGTATTACATCCAGCGGGGCAGCATTCTGGAGATCGAGGGCAAAAAGCTGCTCTGCTTCGGCGGCGCCGAAAGCTGGGACAAGGAGGACCGGGACGAGGGCATCAACTGGTGGCGGGCGGAGCTGCCCACCAGCGAGGAGCTGAAGACCTGCGCCGACAACCTGGAAGCCGCCGGCTGGCAGGTGGATTACATCCTCACCCACGATGCGCCGCTGAAAATTCTGGAGTTCGCCCAGCTGATGCAGGGCCAGCCCAACTGGCTGCACACCTTCTTCGGCCAGATCATGGACAAGGCCCAGTATAAAAAATGGCTGTTCGGCCGCTACCACAAGGACCGCAAGCTGGGCACCAAGACCCAGGCGGTGTTCTGCGATGTGATTCCGCTGGAGGATTGAACGCTTCCCTGAAAGTATGGGCCGCAGGCAGAGTGGGCAAACCGCCGCTGTGCGTCAAAACCAAAAACGAAAACGCCGAGGGCGGTCTCCCTTTGATGGGGAGACCGCCCTCGATTTTTTGCAAGGGAATTCAGGTCAGTTTCAGACGGGCGGGCCAGTGTTCCAGCGGGCCCACCCGGGGCAGAGCACCGCGGGCTTCGCCCAGCAGGTCCCGGTTCAGCTGTACGGGCGTGCCGTCCCGGTCCTCAAAGGGCTGGTCCGGCTGGAAGGCCCGGCCCAGCGCCCCGGCGGTGACCGGTTCGGCCCGCAGATCGCTGGAATACTGCTCCAGATCGTTTTCCAGCCAGAAATGGCCGTCCTTTTCCACCAAGCGCAGCACTGCGTTTGCGTCGGGCAGGACCCGGGCGTCGCCTTCGTGGGTCCAGGGCTTTGCCCCGTTCAGATAGGCATTGCCGCCCATGGTCACCGGCAGGGTACGGTCCAGATCGGCGGCGGGGGTGTCGTCGCCGGTTTTGCGGGCGGGGAATTCCGCGCTGTAGGTGTCGTAGGCGTCGGTGCCGCAGCTGCCGCAAAGGCGGCCGTCCTCTCCCACGCGGACAAACAGGTTGTTGAAGAATCGGTCGTCGCCGCCGTAGATCAGCATCACACCGCCCACCTGGGTGGAATGGGGCAGATGATACAGGGTGAAGCGGTTGGTATCCGGCACGGCGTGGATCTTGCCGCCGAACAGATTGTGCACACAGGCCGTTCCCTGGGACATATCCAGAAAACTGCGGGGAGAGAGCAGGAGATTATTCTCCACCAGGCAGGGACCGTGGCAGACCTCGATGAACAGGTCCTCCTCCCGGTCGTTGGCAAAGCACAGGTTGTTCCGGAACATGGCCCCCTGGGCCTGCCAGTCCAGCCATACGCCCCGGGAGCAGTGGTGGATCACATTCCCGGTCAGATGGGTGTCCACGGCGGCGTGCAGCTTGATGCCGGCAATCTCCGCCCCGTAGAATTCTCCCCGGATGTTGATGTGATGAATGTGATTTTCGGTGATGTCGCAGAAGGCGCCGCCCATACAGCCCACGATTCCGGCCTGACCGCAGTTCCAAATCTCGTTTCCGCGCAGGGTGTGCCCGCCCACGCGCCCCCGGCTCCAGCCTCTTTGCAGGGTGGAGAAGACCATCTCGGTGTAGGTCTGGGTGCCGCCCTTGCAGGGGTCCTTGCTCCAGCTGTTGTCCTTGGGATCGTGATTTTTGCCCAGGCTGATGCCGCAGCATTTGGAGTCGTGGATGCGGCAGTTCTCGATCACCCAGCCCCGGCTCCAGTGGGGGCCGACCGCGCCGGGCTGGAAGGCCGTAGGCGGGGCCCATTGGGTAGCGGCGCAGCAGCATTCCAGGCCGGACAGTGTGATGTAGTCGATGTCTTCCTCCCTGGGGAAGAAGCAGAAGGGGCGCACGCTGATCTCGGTTTGCAGGCCGTTGGGGTCCTGCTCGCCGAAGCGGGCATGAAAGACCGTCTGCTGTTCCTCTACCTGGGCGAACCATTCCCGGTCCTTGCCGGAGCGCTGTTCCATCAGAGCGGACAGAGAGGCGGCCTCGTCCAGCGGCTGGCCGTCTGCGAACAGCTCGCCGGTGTGGTGGGTCTGGCCCAGGCCGTCGTACCAGTCGCCGAACAGCTCGTCCGCATAGGGATTGTATTCACCGAACAGCGCGTTGTCCACAGTGGCGCGCCAGACTCCGTTTTCACAGTGCGTCCAGCCGGTGACCGGCTCCGCGCCGGTGATGACCGGCCGCTCACCCTCGGCGGCTTGGTAGACGATGCGCTTGTCATCGCAGTCGCCGCCCCGGGGCGGGGCGACCCACTCCCGATAAACGCCCTCATGGATGAGAACGGTGTCGCCGGGCCGGGCAGCTGCCGCGGCCTGCCCGATGGTTTGGAACGGCCGGGCGGCGGAGCCGTCGCCGTCGGCGGGAGCGTGCTGGGAAACGGAATAAATCATGGTCAGGGTCCCTCCTGTGTGATTTGCTAAAAGCTTATCCTCAGGGTACCACGGCAGACAGGCACTTCCCATTCCCGATCTTTCGCAGCTCCTACACGATTTTGTCCTTCTGTGCTATAATGGGGCCGAAACAAAAAGCGGGCGGCGAAAACCGCCGCGCTTCAGAAGGGGCTGGATGTTCTTTTGGAGAAAACACTGCTGCAAAGCCTGTCGCCGCGGTTTGTTGGCTGGCACGATTCCGGCGCAGTGCTGCACACCGACAGCCGCCAAAGCTACGGACGGCGGGTGGTGGAGCATTATGAGATCGAATATATTGTCTTTTCCCGCAGCGGCTGTATCGTCACAAACGGCATCCCGGTGCAGACCATTCCCCAGTCGATGTTCCTGCGCAGCCCGGGTATGGAGGTGGAGGGGATCGGGGTGTACCGGTCCCTGTTCGTGGAGTTTGACCTGAACGACGGGGCGGACCGGCTCCAGGCGCTGGACCGGCTGACGCCGGTGCTGTTCAATGGGGAGGAGCTGGACCTGGACGAAGCCTTTTTCTTGGGACTGGCACTGCCCGCCCAGCCGGAGCTGTGGCAGCTGCTGGACTGGAAGGCGAAGCTGCTGCGCCTGCTGGCGGTGCTGCTCCGGCAGGGCGGGGCCAGCCCGGAGACAGCGGGGCAGGAGGGCAGCGCGGCGGTGCGCCGGGCGCTGCGCCACATCCGCCGCCACTATGCGGAACCCATCACGCTGGAGCAGATGGCGGGGGCCGCGGGTTACAGCAGCTGCTATTTCTGCAAGCTGTTTAAAAAGGTCACTCAGCTCACGCCGCTGCAATATCTGGTACGTTACCGGCTGGAACAGGCCAAAAGGCGGATGCTGGATTCAGACGAGCCGCTGGAGGCGGTAATGCTGGAGGCAGGCTTTCACAATTACGGCTATTTTTGGCGGGCTTTCCGGGAGGTTTACGGGTTTTCCCCGCAGGCATTCCGGCGGCAGGCGCGGCAAAGCCCCGGGCAGCTGACCGAGCCGGGGCGGGGAATTGCGGAGAGCGGCTCCGGTTGTGCCGGTCCGTGGGATTTGGTATAATGAAAGATACAAAAAAGTATATGAAAACACGTGAACGGGCGTGGACACAGGGCAAAAGGAGAATGCGGATGCACCCGGTAAACGGTCAGCAATGGAACACGGTGAATGAAAAATGGATGCGGCTCTATTGGGGGATGACCACCAGCCTTGCGCTGGCCGCAGCGCTGCTGGAGCTCATTATGGCCTTTGCGCTGAACCGGATCGAGGGCTTTGTGAACTCGGACCCCACCCGTTACATGATCAAGTATCTATTGATCCCGGTGCTGCTCAACAGCATTCTGGTGCTGGCAGGTATGCTGGCGGCGAACAGCCGGCTGAAGGGACAGATACGGCAGCTGCTCGTCTCGCTGTGTATGGCGGGGGTGTGCCTGGTGCTGTACGGGGTGCACAGCCTGTTCCCGGCGCTGATTCTGCTGCCGGTGGTGGCCATCATGCTCACCATCTCCTATGGCGATTACCGGCTTACCTCCATCACGGCGGCGGTGTGCCTGCTGGGCGTGCCGGTGGTGGACCTGGTGGTGGTGTGGGATTCCACCCAGCGCCACCGGCTGGAAAACATCGAAAACCGCATCAACTGGCTGCTTGGGCTGGTGCTGCTGCTGGGCTGCTATCTGCTGAGCCTTGCCTCCATTTATTATGAGCGGGAACGCATCCGTGAGGCGGCCCGGCGGGAGTGGGAGCTGCGGCGGGACAGCCTGACCGGTCTGCTGAACCGGACGGCGCTGGACGACCGGCTGGGCCAGCTGTGTGCCGGCGGGCAGGGCGTTGTGGTGATGATGGATCTGGACGGCTTCAAGCAGCTGAACGATACGTTGGGCCATCTGCAGGGCGACGCCTGCCTGCAGATGGTTGCGGGCATCCTGCGCAGCTATGCGGGGGAGAACACGGCTTTCCGTTATGGGGGCGACGAATTCTGCATGGTGTTCCATGCGCCAGAGCCGGGCCAGATCCTGCGCACCTGCGAGCGGATTCGCAAAAGCCTGGAGGGCATCCATCTGTTCTCGCCCTGCCAGGTGGGAGCCAGCTTCGGCATGGCGGAGTGCCGGACGGGCATGAGCCCGGAGCAGCTGCTCAAAAACGCTGACAGCGCCCTCTACCAGGCCAAGGAGGAGCGGGGCTGCATCCGCCGGTGGGAGCAAATGGCGACTTGAAAAAAGAGCGCCGCAGAGAGCAAATGTGCTCTCTGCGGCGCTTTCGTTTGTATAAGAAAATCAGTCGGTCACGTCGGTGGGGGATTTGATGGTCTGCTCCGGGCGCTTGGCCAGCACGCGGCTGTTGGCGGGCACCGATTCGGTGATGAAGGTACCGCCGCCGATCGTGGTGTTCTCGCCGATCACGGTCTCGCCGCCCAGCACCGAGGCGCCGGAATAGATGGTCACATTGTCGCACACGGTGGGATGGCGCTTCACGCCCATCAGCTGCTGGCCGCCGCGGGTGGACAGCGCACCCAGGGTGACGCCCTGATACAGCTTCACGTGGTTGCCGATCACGGTGGTCTCGCCGATGACCACGCCGGTGCCGTGGTCGATGAAGAAGTATTCGCCGATTTGTGCGCCGGGGTTGATGTCAATGCCGGTGCTGCTGTGGGCGTACTCGGTCATGATGCGGGGGATGTAGGGCACATTTTGCAGATACAGCTCGTGGGCCACCCGGTAGATGTAAATGGCATAAAAGCCCGGATAGCAGAAGATGATCTCCTCCCGGCTCTTGGCGGCCGGGTCACCCTCAAAGCCTGCCTGCACGTCCTTCAAAAGCGTTTGCTGCAAAGCGGGCAGCTTTTCAAAAAAGGCGGCGCACACCTCATCGGCCCGGGGCTCGGTGTGCAGCTGGCAGCCCTCCTTGCCGCACTCGTACAGCAGGGCGGTGGCCAGCAGAGAGCGCAGGTCGTCGTACAGCCGGTCCAGCCGGTAGCCGGCGTAGTGCTCGCCGAAATCACCCAAACGGCTGCCGGGACCGTAATAGCCGGGGAAGATGATCTCCTTCAGGTCCCGCAGGATGTTGATCACCGCTTTGCGGTTGGGCAGCTCCATGCCCTGCTTCAGGGTGAGCAGCTCGTGGCTCTGGTAGTTTTCATTCAGGCCCTGTACCGTTTTCTGGATGGCCCGATGCTTGATCTCGTTCATAAAAGGCTCCTTTCGCCGGTGATCCGGCCCCTTCGAACAACGGTAGAATAGTTTAATCATACCTGTTTGGGCGGGATGCGTCAATGCAAAGCGGGGAAAAAGAGCCAGGGGCCGCACTTCCATGCGGCCCCTGGCTCTTTTGAAAACAGAAAAAGGAAACGATATGAAAAAATCGGAATCGGTATAGGGAAGGGATTAGGCCTGGGTCTTTTCGCCCAGTACCACGTTCAGGGTGATCAGCTCGCCGCCCCGGTCCACCTGTACCTGAACGGTATCGCCCGCGGTGTAATCCTGCAGGGCGTTGGTCACATCGGTGGCGGTGGTCACGGTCTTGGTGCCCACGCTCACGATACGGTCGCCAACCTTCATGCCGGCATTGGCAGCGCCGCTGCCCTCGCTCACGCTCTGCACGTAAGCGCCCAGCGTGGAAACGCCGTACTGCATGGCGGTCTGCGCATCGGTGATGCTCACCACGGTGATGCCCAGAGCGGGACGGCCGGTCACGTAGCCATTTTCGATCAGATCCTGGGTCACGGCCTTGGCGGTGTTGATGGGAATGGCGAAGCCCAGACCCTCGGCGTTTTCATCGGCGTTCTTCGCGTTCACGATGCCGATCAGTTCGCCCTTGGAGTTGAACAGGCCGCCGCCGGAGTTGCCCGGGCTGATAGCGGCGCTGGTCTGAATCAGGTTCATGGTGTTGCCTTCCACGGTCACGCTGCGGTTCAGTGCGCTGATGATGCCGTCGGTGGAGGTCACGCCCAGGTTGCTGGGGTTGCCCACCGCGATGGCGGTCTCACCGATGGCAATGGTGTCGGAGTCGCCCAGGACCGCAGGAGTCAGACCGGTGGCGTCGATCTTGATGACCGCGATGTCGCTCTGGGAGTCAGAGCCGACCGGGGTCGCGTTGTAGGTGGTGCCGTCGTTCAGCTTCACGGTGATCTGCTGCGCGCCCTCCACCACGTGGGCGTTGGTGATGATGTAGCCGTCAGCGGTGAAGATCACGCCGCTGCCCGCGCCGCTCACCACCTGCTGGCCGCCCCAGAAGCCGTAGCTGGTGGTGACCATCTGCTCGGTGGTGATCTCCACCACGCTGGGGGTGATGGCGTTGATCACGCCAACCAGGCCATCGGCAGAGGAGGCGTCGGTGCTGGTGGCGGTGCCGGAGGGATTGGCGCTCTGGTATACGATGCGGGCGCTGCTGGTCTTATCGGCCAGGTAGAAGCCCGCGTAGCCGCCGCCGAAGCTTACGCCTGCCACAAGAACCAGGGCCAGTGCGCCCGCGCCGATCTTTTTCAGGCGGGGATGGCTCTTCTTCATGCGGGGAGGCTGGGGTTCGCCGCCCATGGGGGCGGAGGGGCCATTTTCCGGCATCGGGGAACCGGAGGCGGTGTAGTCGGCGCCGGCGCCCATGGAGGGTTCGCCGCTGGGGCCGATGGGGGTGTAGGAAGCGGGGGTGGGATTGTTGCCGCCGCTGTTCGGGTAGGTGCCGGAATAATCATATTCCCATTTGTTTTCCATACTCTATCATCCTTTCAGGTGAACAAGGAGTCCGGGGCGTTTGCTCCATTGAAACGCCGCTCTTGCGGCCCCTTGTGTATCGTTCTGGTTATAGTTTATCCGCCTGCCGTGAAAAACATTTTATGGCCGGGTGAAAAAAATGTGAAATCCATGTATAATTGGTATGGTTCCGGGCTTTGGATCATGCCTGGAAACTCACCATATAAGCATATCATATTTGGAAAGGCAGGGCAATGGCGTGCGGGTGATACGCGAAGGAGAAGAATTCCTGTTATATAAGGAAAAGCTGCTTGTGGGGCGGTGTGGCTGCACCCGTCAGGGCGAGGGCTGGCAGCTGGGGCCCCTTTGGGTGGACCCGGACTGGCGCCGCCGCGGCTACGGCAGTTTTCTTTTGCGCCAGGTGCTGAAAAACACCGGCGGATACACCGGCGAGAGCCTGCATTTTCTGGAGCTTGGGGAGGATTCGGCCGAGAAAGCGCTGGCGGAAAAATTCGGCTTTTCCCGTGCCGGAAATCTTTGGCGCAGGCACCGGGTGCCGGACCCCACCGCCGTGGGCCTGACCCATGATTTTCTGCGTCAGAATCTGCTGCCCGGCGGCTTTTTTGTGGATGCCACCTGCGGCAACGGGGGCGATACCGAGTTTCTGTGCCGCCTGGCGAGCCCGCAGGGTAAGGTACTGGCGCTGGATCTGCAGCAGCAGGCGGTGGACAACACCAATGCCCGGCTGGCCGCGGAGGGCCTTTCGGATATCGGCCGGGCGGTGCAGGCGGACCACGCAAATCTGGCACAGCTGGTGGAAAAGGGCAGCGCGGACTGCGTGGTCTTCAACTTCGGCTATCTGCCCGGAGCGGACCACAGCCTGTTCACCACCCCGAAAAGCAGTCTGCCCGCGGTGGAGGCGGCGCTGGCGGCGCTGCGCCCCGGCGGCATCCTGGCGGCCTGCCTGTACAGCGGAGGCCCCAACGGTGACGGGGAGAAGAACGCCCTGCTGGAATTTTTCCGGACGCTGCCCATCCGGGAATACACCGTGCTGGTGTGTGAGTTCGCCAACTGGGCCCCCACCGCGCCGCTGCCCTGCTTTGTGCGAAAAAAGGGCTGGTGACACCTGTTTACGGAATCAAAAAGGAGCCTTCCCGGCGGGAAGGCTCCTTTTTCATTAACTAGAAAACCACAAGCTATGCTTGTGGACGAGAAGAGCACGAGCGTTGAAA
>NHCFR00700__coassemble_1705_pt1 | contig 14333 bp, 10 predicted proteins | sample NHCFR00700__metabat2_high_PE_065 | metagenome-assembled genome bin NHCFR00700
TCGCCGAGGGAACAGCGGTAGGCTTCGCCGAGGGAACAGCGGTAGGCTTCGCCGAGGGAACAGCGGTAGGCTTCGCCGAAGGAACAGCGGTAGGCTTCGCCGAGGGAACAGCGGTAGGCTTCGCCGAGGGAACAGCGGTAGGCTTCGCCGAAGGAACAGCGGTAGGCTTCGCCGAGGGAACAGCGGTGGGCTTCGCCGAAGGAACAGCGGTAGGCTTCACCGTGGGAACGGCGGTAGGCTTCGCCGAGGGAACAGCGGTAGGCTTCGCCGTGGGAACGGCGGTGGGCTTCGCCGTGGGAACAGCAGTGGGCTCCGCGGTGGGAACGGCCGTGGGTTCCGCGGTGGGAACGGCCGTGGGTTCCGCGGTGGGAACCGCTGTCGGTTCGGCCGTGGGCTGTGCGGTGGGGGCCGCAGCCTCGAAGACCGTGAAGGAGAAGCTGGCGCTCATGCCCTGGTAGGTCACGGTGGCCTGCCGGGTCCCGGGCTGGCTGGCGTCAAAGCCGGTCAGAGTGTATTCTCCGGCGGCCAGCTCTTTGGGGCCGGAGGGGTAGTTGGCAAACACCCGCAGTCCCTGCGTGGAGACCGAGTCCCCCAGGCGGTAGGAGGTGAGAGCGGGCGGTGTGACCGACAGGGACAGCAGCGCATCGGCTGAGTCGGGACCGTTGAACCGTACTATGGCCTTGCCGTCCATCCGGTAGGCGGTGAACAGCCGGTCGCCGAATACCGTCAGGCTGGCGCTGTCGCCGCCCTTGTCCACCCGGTCGCCCACCGGGGTGAGAGCGCCGTCCTTCAGCTGGTAGACCCGCAGGTCCTTGGCGGAAGCGCCGTTTGGAGCGGCCAGCAGGAAGGCGGTGTCTGCGCCAAAGGCCAGCCGGGGTTCATGGGCCGCCTTGTCCAGCCGGGCCAGCTCTTTCCAGGAATCGCCGTCCAGCTGCTTTACCACCGGGGCGTCGCCGCCCAGAGCGGCCAAAAGTCCGCCGCTGCCGGCGGCCAGGTCATAGGAGGAGGCGCTGCCCGGGCTCGGCAGCCGGGAAAAGCCGCCGTCCTGGACCTGATAGACCAGAAGATCGTCGTTGTTGGTCACATCCCGGAAGGCCAGATACACCTGGCCCTGCCCGGTCACTGCGGCCTTCGGGTTGCCGAACATCCGGCCGGATGCGCAGAAGCCCTGTCGGCTGAGACCGCTGCTGGTGATGGTGGCATAGCCCGCCTGGGCGTAGCCGCGGGTCACATAGGCAAGATGCAGGGTTCCGCCCTGGGCGGTGAGGGCATAGTCATCCACGTCCGGCAGGCTGCCCAGAGACTTCCAGGCGCCGTCCGCCAGCATGGAGAGGTACAGCGCGCCGTCGCTGGCGCGCCAGGCCACCACCGGAGCATCGCGCAGGCTGGTCAGAGTCACCCGGTCAAAGCCGCCTGCCTGGGTGAGGGGCTCCCCGGTCACCGGGGCCCAGCCCGGGTCCGCAAAGGCATAAAGCTGCAGCTGGTCGCCGGTGTAGGGCAGGTCATATCCGGCGGCCATGATCTGGCCCCGGATCGGCCCCTGGGCCAGCGCCGCGCCGGTGTGGGCGGGGAACTGGGCATCCTGCCAGAGAATCTGAGGGTCCGCCTCGGGGATGGTGACCGAGAAGGTCATGGTTCCGCTTTGAGCAGAGGAGACATCCGAGATCACGATGCCGGAGTTGGTGCCGTCCGAGAAGGTGAGCGCGCCCTGGGCCAGCCCGGCGTTCGGGTCCGCGCTGCCAATGGAGGTGCGCCCGCTCTCGGCGGAGAGGAAGGCGTTGCCCACGGTGGCCCGCTCGCTGCCCTCCACGTAGCCGCTTTGGCCCGGCTGGGGGCGGAACACATACACGCCGGTGGAGCCGAAATAGTTGCTCAGGCTGTCCACCGTGGTGTCCACCCGGTAGACGATGAGACCGGTGCCGCCGATGCGGGCATCCAGGGTGTCCTCGCTCTGCTGGGCGTTCTGGCGGCGCATCTCCACCACAAAGACCTCATAGGGATTGCGCTTTGAGCGGATCACATAGGCCTGATTGCCCGCTTCGCCGGGGGCGCTGACGGAAATGCTCTGGGCCGAAGCAGTCAGCTTGGGCAGCTGGCACCAGTCGGTGAAATGAGACCGCAGATAGGCCAGCGGCCAGCTCGGATACCGGGAAGAGAAGGCCATGATGTCCCAGGTGCCCACCGGAACCGAGCCGTCCCGGGCGTACAGGTCCGGATAGCCCAGCGTGTGCAGAAATTCGTGGCAGATCAGGCCGGAGCCGTCCGCCTGGGCGGAGTCCAGCAGCCGGTCGGTGTTCAGCATGTTGTAGTCCGCCACCTCCTTGCCGCTGTAGCGCAGGCCCGCGGGCAGGGTGTTCTGATGGGGATACAGCGAGGGCGGCGAGCCGGTGGCGTTGTCCGCCTTGCCCAAGAGCACCACGCTCAGGTTGTCGATGCAGCCGTCGCCGTCGTAATCCAGGGTCTGGCCCTGCAGCTCGGGCAGCTGGCGCACCAGCTCGGTGAGAATCGAGGAATCCATGCTGCCGCTCTGGGCCTGCTGGTGGGTGAAGGGCAGCTCACAGGCGGTCAGGGTCTTGCCGTCCCACTGGGGGAAGAGGTTGTGCACCCGGAACTGGCCGCCGGAGATGGTGTTCATGTACTGCCGGAAGGAGCGGCCCTGTTCGCCGTCGTAAAGCTCCATCAGCGCCTGCGCCCGGCTCTTGCCCGGCTGGGCCGAGGGGGCGTTGAAGTAGTCCTTGTCCGGCTCGTCGCGGAAATAGGCGAACAGCACCAGGTTGGCAAAGGCACGGGGCTGCCGGTCCTCCGCCCGGGCGGGCAGAAGAAGGGCGCCGGTAGGCGCAAGACAAAGCACCAGAGTGAGCAGGGCGGCGATACAGCGTTTGATCATGGGGGAGTCCTCCGTTTACAGGGATGAAAACACGGCAGGGGGAGCCGCGGCAAGGGAAATGTGGCTTTATTATACGAAGTCGATGGGAAAAAGAAAAGACCAAAACCGGCCCGATCCCCCGGAATTTACAATAGGTTTACAGCCCATAAAGGTTGCGTAAAGGTTTCCCCTCACATATTTTTCACCCTTTGCACGGAGCCTTTTCACAAACGGCGGCTAAAATAAATTCGGCTTTTCCCCGAATGGGGAAAGTTTGAATGATCCATAAGGGGGAATCGTGATTGATGAGTAAGGTGAAAACGGCTCTTGGCCGGGTGGGCGGAAGCCTCGGACGGCACAAAAAGGCCCTGATTGCGGCAGTATTGATCCTGGCGGTTGCGGTGGCCGGGCTGTGGTATTTCCGCATGCGGCGGCCCGCGCTGCCCGCGGCGGCGCAGGGGGGCAGCTATGTGCGCACCGTGACCCTGCAGAAGGGCAACCTGGACGACTCCATCAGCGCCAGCGGCACCGTGGAGAGCAGCGATGTGTCCAATGTGACCACCGACCTGAAGTACACCGTGAAGACGGTGAATGTACAGGTGGGCGATATGGTCGAGGCAGGGGATGTGATCTGCACCCTGGACACCGAGAGCCTGGAAAAGAGTATTGAGAAGGCCAAGGAAGCCCTGGCGGACAGCATGGCCCAGGCGGAAAAGACCTACCAGAAGGCGCAGGAGAGCCTGGCCGAAGCGCAGACCAAGACCAGCGAGGCCAAGACCGATATGGATGAAGCCCAGAGCGCCAAGGACGACGCCTGGTCCGCCTACGACAGCGCTTGCAGCAAGGTGAGCTCCTTCCAGACCGAGGCGGACGATGCCGCCGCCCGGCAGGAGAACGCTTTGAGCACCCTGAACGATGCCATGGCGGTTACGGCTCAAAAGCAGACCGCCTACAACGACGCCTACGGCGCCTGGAAGACCGAGAGCGACCGTCAGCTGGCGGCGGACTATGAGCCCGCCGAGGGCGACGCGGAAAAGCTGGCCGGGCTGCAGACCGCCATGGACAATGCCCAGGCCCAGCTGGATGCGGCAAACGAGGCCCAGACCAAGGCCCAGGAGAGCTACGACCAGACCTCCCTCCAGGCACAGGAAAAGCAGAAGGCGCTGAGCGATGCCCAGAACACGGTGGGCCTGACCGGCCTGCAAACCGCCTACCAGCAGGCCCAGGCTGCCTACGAGCAGGCCCAGACCGCCTATGACCAGGCGGTGAAGAACCAGGAGACCGCCCAGGAGACCTGCGACGATGCGCTGGAGAGCTACAATAAATCCGGCGAGAGCGACGAGCTGGCCGACCTGCAGGAGCAGCTGGAGCAGTGCACGCTGACCGCCGAGACCAGCGGCAAGGTGACTGCGGTGAACGCCACTGTGGGCAGCATGATCGAGGGTGCGGCCGCCACCATTCAGAACACTGAATCCCTGAAGGTGGCCATCACCATTCCGGAATACGATATTGAGAGCGTGAAGGTGGGCATGACCGCCCGCATCACCAGCGACGTGACCGACAAAGAGGTGAACGGCACCCTGAGCCAGATCTCGCCCACTGCCACCGGCGGCGGTTCCTCCTCCAGCAGCTTTGCGGCGGAGGTGACCGTGGATGACGCGGACAGCGGCCTGCTGATCGGCACCAACGCCAAGGTGGAGATCATCCTCTCCACCACCGAGGACGTGTTCACCGTTCCGCTGGACGCCATCGGCGAAAACGAGGCGGGCGAGAGCGTGATCTATGTGCAGACCGGCGAGGAGAACGGCGAGCCTGTGTTTGAGGAGATGGCCGTGACTGTGGGCGAGGAAAACGACTACTATGCCCAGATCAGCGGCGCAGAGCTGGAAGAGGGTCTGGTGGTGCGCGCCTCGGCCGACACGGACGAAGCCACCGAGGAGCTGGACATGGGCACCATGATGCCCGGCGAGATGAGCGGCATGGCCCCCGCTGAAGAGGGCGGCATGCAGGGCTCGGTGGTCATTGCGGCCCCCGCGGATGGCGGTGGCGGCGGCCGGGGCGGCATGGCCGGCGGCCCGGCGATGGGAGGCTGATGCAGATGCAGCCGATCATTGACATGCAGGGCATTGTGAAACGGTATTACATCGGCAAGCCCAACGAGCTGGAGATCCTGCACGGCATCGACCTGCAGGTATATCCCGGCGAATTCGTGGCCGTCGTGGGCGAGTCCGGCAGCGGCAAGTCCACCTTAATGAATATCATCGGTGCGCTGGACCGGCCCACCGAGGGCAGCTACAAGCTGGACGGCGTGGACATTACCAGCGCAAAGGACAAGGAGCTCTCGGTCATCCGCAACCGGAAAATCGGGTTTGTGTTCCAGACCTTTAACCTGATCGGGCGCACCAGCGCTCTGAAAAATGTGGAGCTGCCCATGCTCTACGCCGGGGTGCCCGCCCGGCAGCGCACCCAGCGGGCCAAAGAGCTGCTGGAGATGGTGAACATGACCGAGCGGGCCCGCCACCAGCCCAATGAGCTTTCCGGCGGTCAGAAGCAGCGGGTGGCCATTGCCCGGGCGCTGGTGAACCAGCCCGCTTTGCTGCTGGCGGACGAGCCCACCGGCGCGCTGGACTCCGCCACCAGCCGCACCGTGATGGATATTTTCCACCAGCTGCACGCCAGGGGCATGACCATCGTGCTCATCACCCACAGCCAGGAGCTGGCTGCCGAGTGCGAACGCATCCTGACCCTGCGGGACGGCCGGTTCGTGGGCGAGCGAAAGGGGGCGGGACGCAGTGCAGCTGTTTGACAACATTCGCCTGGCCTTCGGCAGCCTGTGGGCCAACAAGCTGCGGGCGCTGCTCACCATGCTGGGCATCATCATCGGCATCGGCTCGGTGATCGCCATCGTTACGCTGGGCGACTCGCTTACCGGCTCCATCACCGACAGCCTGCAGAGCTTCGGCATCAACAACATCACCGTGAGCTTGCAGCAGAAAACCGAGGACGACGAGACCAGCGGCGGCGCGGTGCGCATGTTCAGTATGGCAAACCCCACCAGCGAGGACCTGTTCACCGACGCCATGATCGAGGAGTTCCGCGCGGCCTACCCGGAGCAGATCTACGCCATCGCTCTGGACCAGAGCCTGGGCAGCGGTCAGGTGCAGCAGGGCGACACCACCGCGCAGGTGAACGCCATGGGCGTGAACGAGGAATACGCGCTGGCCAATGACCTGAACCTGCTGCACGGACGCTTTATCAAGGATTCCGACGGCGAGCGCCAGATCGCTGTGGTGAGCGACGTATTCTGCGAGAGCGTGTTCGGCCAAAGCGGCGCGTCGGTGCTGGGGCGTGAATTTGATTTGACGGTGAACGGTCAGCTGCTCAAGTTCTATGTGGCAGGCGTTTATGAATACGATGACGACGGCTTTGTGAGCATGACCGGCGCCGACCCGGTGACCGAGCTGTACCTGCCCATGGAAGCGGCGCAAAAGCTGACCGGTGAGACCGGCTACCAGAGCTTCACCGTGGTGGCCTCCACCGGCACCGATACCGCCGCCTTCCTGGAGCAGGTGGAGAGCTTCTTTGCCAGCTTCTACACCCGCAACGAGAGCTACACCGCTACCGCTTCCAGCATGGAGAGTATGCTGGAGGAGATGACCAGCATGCTGAACACCGTCAAGCTGGCCATCAGCGCCATCGCGGCCATCAGCCTGCTGGTGGGCGGCATCGGCGTGATGAACATTATGCTGGTGAGCATCACCGAACGCACCCGGGAGATCGGCACCCGCAAGGCGCTGGGCGCGCCGGGCTTTGCCATCCGGATGCAGTTCATCACCGAGGCGGTGGTGATCTGTCTGGTGGGCGGCGCGCTGGGCGTGGCCCTGGGTGTGGGCCTGGGCGCGGCAGGCGCGGGCCTTTTGGGCTACGCGGCAAAGCCCAGCCCTGCCGCCATCGGACTGGCGGTGGGCTTCTCCATGCTCATCGGCGTGTTCTTCGGTTATTACCCAGCGGGCAAGGCAGCCAAGATGGACCCCATCGAGGCGCTGCGTTATGAATAAATCCTTGACAAAACCGCGAAGCGGCGGTATCCTTAATCATGCTTTGTATATCCGGGAATGAAGTTCTCCCGTGGGCGGGCGTGACAGGCCTGTCCTAAACCGCTTTGCTTTAAGCTGATGACTTCTGCGACGAAACCAGACGCAGAAGCCATCGGCTTTTTTGCGTCCAAAAACGGAAGAACAGAGAGGGAAGAATTATGTTGACATCACTTGCATTTATCTTTTTGGTGGGGCTTGCCGCGGCGGCGCTCTGCCAGCGGCTGCACCTGCCGCGCATCATCGGCATGCTGGCCACCGGCATTTTGCTGGGACCCTACGCGCTGAATCTTCTGGATGATTCCATCTTGTCCGTCTCCGGCGATCTGCGCCAGATGGCGCTGATCATCATTCTGCTGAAGGCGGGGCTTTCGCTGAATCTGGCCGATCTGAAAAAAGTGGGCCGGCCGGCGGTGATGATGGCCTGTGTGCCCGCCAGCTTCGAGATCCTGGCCTTTGTGCTGTTTGCGCCGATGCTGTTGGGCGTGAACCGGGTGGAGGCTGCGGTGATGGGCGCGGTGCTGGCGGCGGTCTCCCCGGCGGTGGTGGTGCCCCGGATGGTCCATCTGATGGAGACCGGCTACGGCACCGACAAGAGCATCCCACAGCTCATCATGGCGGGGGCATCCTGCGATGATATCTTCGTGATCGTGCTGTTCTCCACCTTCGCGGGCATGGCCCAGGGCGGCAGCGTGCAGCTGTCCAGTTTTGCGTCCATCCCGGTGTCCATCGGTCTGGGCGTGCTGCTGGGCGCGGCGGTGGGCTGGGCGCTGAGCGCCTTTTTTGAGGCGGCCCACGCCCGGCGGCGCTGCGTGCGCAACAGCACCAAGGTAGTGATCCTGCTGGGGACCGCCTTTCTCCTGATGGCTGTGGAGACCTGGGCCAAGCCGGTGGTGCCGGTGTCCGGTCTGCTGGCGGTGGTGAGCATGGCCTGTGTGCTGAAGCTGAAAAGCGTGGCCTTTGTGTCCAAGCGGCTTTCGGAAAAATTCGGCAAGCTGTGGATCGCTGCCGAGGTGATCCTCTTCGTGCTGGTGGGCGCGGCGGTGGACATCCGCTATACCCTGGGCGCGGGCCTCGCGGCTGTGGCCATGATCCTGGCCGCGCTGTGCTTCCGGTCGGTGGGCGTTCTGCTCTGCGTGACCGCCACCCCCCTGTGCTGGAAGGAGCGGCTGTTCTGCGTGATCGCCTACCTGCCCAAGGCCACGGTGCAGGCGGCCATGGGCTCGGTGCCGCTGGCCATGGGCCTTGCCTGCGGGCAGATCGTGCTGTCGGTGGCGGTGGTTGGCATCCTGATCACCGCGCCGCTGGGGGCAATCGGGATTGATCTGAGCTACAAGCGCCTGTTGAACCACCCGGCAAAGACGGTGGAATAAGAGAAGCGCCCCCCGCGCCTTTACAAACCGCAAGGCGGCAGAGTATACTGAAAGCAGCATACTCTGCCGCCTTTTTGCGGCTGTTAATCAATCAGGAAATGAGGCGTTTTGCGATGAGCTATACCTTTGGATTCATCGGTGTGGGCAACATGGGCGGCGCGCTGGCCCGGGCGGCCTGCCGCTGGAACCCCCGCCAGGTGGTGCTGACCAACCGGAGCATGGAAAAGGCCATCTCTCTGGCTGAGGAGCTGGACTGCGACGTGGCGATGGACAACGCCACCGTTGCCCGGGAAGCCAAATTCATCTTTTTGGGCGTGAAGCCCGCCGGTATGGGCCAGGTGCTGGCCCAGCTGGCCCCGGTGCTGGCCCAGCGGACCGACCAGTTCGTGCTGGTGAGCATGGCCGCGGGCCTGCAGCTGGACCGGCTGGCCCAGATGCTGGGACGGCCCGCCCCCATGCTGCGCATCATGCCCAATACGCCGGTGGCCATCGGCGAGGGCATGATCCTGTACACCGCCGGTCCCGGTGTGGACCGGGAGGATCTGGAAGAGTTCCTCATTAAGATGGACGCCGCCGGCCGGTTCGATTCCATCGACGAAAAGCTGATGGACGCGGGCAGCTCGGTGTCCGGCTGCGGCCCCGCTTATGTGTACCAGTTCATCGAGGCTCTGGCGGACGGCGGCGTGGAATGCGGCCTGCCCCGGGCGAAGGCTCTGGAATACGCTGCCCAGACCCTGGCGGGTGCGGCCCAGATGGTATTGGAGACCGGCAAGCATCCCGGCCAGCTGAAGGACGAGGTGTGCAGCCCCGGCGGCAGCACCATCGCCGGAGTCCATGCACTGGAGGAGGGCGGCCTGCGGGCCGCGGCCATCAACGCAGTGGTCAAAAGCTTTGAAAAGAACAAGGAGCTGGGCAAACAGTGAGCGAGTATAACATCAAGCTGGTGGGGCTGGACATCGACGGCACCCTGCTGAACACCAAAAACCAGATCAGTCCCCGCAACCATGCGGCCATTCGGGCGGCCATTGACGCGGGCTGCCGGGTGATCCCGGCCACCGGCCGGCCGCTGCGGGGCGTGCTGCCGGAATTTATTCAGATTCCCGGCGTGGATTATGCGGTCACCGCCAACGGCGCCACCGTGGTGCGGCTGAGTGACGGCGAGTTCGTGATCAAAAACTGGCTCAGCCGGGCGCGCCTTCAGAAGCTGTATGAGGCCACTCAGGGCCTTTGGCGGGTGTTCGACGTGTTTGTGGGCGGCAGCGGCTACAGCGAGAAGAAAAATCTGGATGCCGCCGAGGAGTGGGCCCCCCGCAATATGGCTCCCTATATGCGGATGAGCCGCCAGCCGGTGGAGAGCATTCCGGACTTCATTGCCGCCCAGGAGGGCTTTGAGAAGTGCAGCATGTTCTTTATCAGTGAGGAAAACCGGCAGAAGGTCCGGCAGATCGCTCAGGAGATGGGCGGCTTTTCCATCGTGTCCAGCGAATCCAACAATCTGGAGATCAGCGACGAGGGAGCGACCAAGGGGCTGGCCCTGCTGGAGCTGGGCCGGATGCTGGGCCTGGAGAAAAGCCAGGTGATGGCCTGCGGCGATTCGGAAAACGATCTGCCCATGCTGGAGACGGTGGGCCTGGGCGTGGCCATGGGCAATGCGCCCCGCTTCATTCAGGAGAAGGCTGCGGCGGTCACCGCCACCAACGACGAGGACGGTGTGGCCCTGGCGCTGGAAAAATACGTGCTGGGCAGGTGATGTGCTGGTGGATTTCTTGCGGGAAAAGGGCGTCATTGCGGCGAACCTCTGCCTGATCGCCGGGCTGCTGTTTTTCAGGCCGCTGTTTCTGGCGGGGCTGGCGCTGTGGGCGGTCAGTCTGGCGATGCGCCTGCACCGGGAACCGGCAAAGGGCATGAAGCTGTTTTACGGGGCTTTGTGTGTGCTGGTGAGCCTGTGGTTTTTGTTGTCACTGGCCGGGCAGCTGGCGGTTCTGGCCGGCTGGTTCGGCTGGACTTGAACAGAACAAAAGAAAAAGAAGGAGCCCGGGGAGAGCTCCTTCTTTTTTTATGCGGTTTTGCGGGGGCGTTACTGCCTGCCCCGGTTGTAGACGCTCTGCTGCTCCACCCGCAGCACCACCCGGCCAACAAACAGGGTGAGCAGAATCTCCACCGGCAGCAGCACCAGATTTTTTCCGATGCGCAGCGGCAGGGTGGCCAGCTGAAAATTCTGGCCATAATAAAGATACAGCCAGAAGCTGTTCAAAAAGATGTTCAGCAGAATGTTGATGCTCAGCTTGGCGGCCAGCACCCGGTACCAGCGCAGCGGCTGGCGGTAGAGGGCCAGGCCCCAGATCATTCCGGCCAGAATGGCAGTGAGGGTAAAGCCGGGGAAATAGGCGCCGCCGCCGTTGTTCACCACCCAGCCCAGAAAATCGCTGGCGGCACCGGCGGTCATGGCCACCGCGGGGCCGAACAGCATACCGGCCATGGCGCTGGTCAGAAAGCCGAAGCCGATGCGCAGCTGGGGGGTGAGCTGCAGCCGGATGTTCAGTGCATCCAGCGTGATGTTCAGCGCGATGAGCAGCGCCACCACCGCCAGAGTGCGGGGCTGGTGGAACCGGGCGGCGGAATCCTGAAAGAGTTGCTTGATTTTGGACATGAAAAAACCTCCTTTGAATGCGGATGCCGCACAAAAGGAGGTGAGGGTACAAAAGGAGGGCACGGCGCGGCAAGGGCACAGCGCCCCGCATTTGCCTGCACACACTTCGTTTATGCAGCAGCGGGATGCAAAGCCTGTACCGCGAAGCGGAGTGCTTCTTCGTCCGGCCCGCAACTCCCCGTCGGGCTGGCACTTGACGCACAGGCTTTTACTCTGCACGCTCCATTATAGACCCGCTGCAAAGGGAAAACAAGCCCCGACGGCAAATTTTAAGAGTCAGTCTTTTTTGTCCGCCGCCTTGTTTACCACCAGGATGCCCGCGCAGATCAGCGCCAGCGCCGCCAGCCCCTGGGGGCGGAAGGCCGCCGCGCCCTCACCCAGCAAAAGGGCGCTGAGCAGCACGCCGAATACCGGGTTCATGAAGCCGAACACCGAGATGCGGGCTACCGGGTTGTGAGCCAGCAGCACCGACCACAGCGAGTAGGCTACTGCCGAAATAAAGCCCATGTAGACCAGCAGTGCTGCCGAACCGGCGGTGGGTGCGGCCAGCCGCCCGCCCAGCACAAGACCCAGCAGGGTCATGACCACACCGCCGAACAAAAACTGCCAGCCGCAGAGCACGAAGGTGTCCTCCTTCTGGGAGTAGCGCTTTACCAGTACGCTGGAAAAGGCGTAGGCAATGGCGGCGATAAGCACCAGGCCGTCACCCAGCAGGCTGCTCTGCCCGCCGGAGGAGCTGCTCAGGTTGATGAGCGCCACCCCGGCAAAGCCCACGGCACAGCCGATCAGCTTCTGGGCGGTGAGGGCTTCGTAGCGGAACACCAGCGTGGCCAGCAAAATGCAGAAAAAGGTGTTGGTGGCGGTGATGATGGCCGCGTTCACGCCGCTGGTGTTGGCCACACCGGCATAATAAAACACATATTGCAGAATGGTCTGCACGCAGCCCAGCTTGAGGACCATCGGCAGGGTGGCCCGGCTGGGAGCCGCCAGGCGGCGGGCCCGGATGCTGGCAAAGGCAATGACCATCAGCCCGGCAATGGAAAAGCGAATCCCGGCGAACACCAGCTGGCCGGGAATGTCGCTGGACGCCAGCTGGAACAGCTGGCAGCCGATCTTGATGCAGGGCACCGCGCTGCCCCACAAAAAGCAGGGAATCAGGGCCAGAGCAGCGGCCACTGCCGGACGGGAAAGGGGAGAAGACTCCTTCATATACAACAATCCACCTCTCAGGGTTTGAAATATCCACTGGAAAAGTATAAAATGTTATCAGAAAAAAGTAAAGCCGCGCGCCGGAAGCATTGTCCGGCGGGCAGCTCCGGCAGGGCCCTTGCCAAAAGGGCCGGAAAGGAACAAGACTATGGCAGTTTGCAAATTCAGCGAGATGGAATACACCCGCCCGGACGTGCAGCGGGTGACCGAAGCTTACCGGCAGCTCACCGCCCGGGCCGAAAAGGCCGAAAGCGGTCGTGAGCTGGCGGACATTTTCAAAGAGCACACCAAGCTGGACGATGAATTCAGCACCGCGGCCCGCCTGGCGCAGATCCGCCACACTCTGGATACCCGGGATGAATTCTATGATGCGGAAAACGACTTTTTCGACCAGGAGGCCCCCGGCGTGGGCAACGCCCAGCTGGCGCTGTACCGGGCGCTGCTGGCCAGCCCTCACAAGGAAGGCCTGGCGGCGGAGTACGGCGAGATCTTGCTGCAGAAGATGGAGGTGGCCGCTGCCAGCGCCAGCGAGGAAGTGCTGGAGCTGATGCAGCAGGAGAACGCACTGGCCAGCCGCTACCAGAAGCTGTACGCGGGCGGTCAGGTGCAGTTCGACGGCAAGAGCCTGACCTTGCCCGAGATGGGCCCCTACAAGCAGAGCCTGGACCGGGCGGTGCGCAAGGCCGCCTTTGAAGCGGACGGCCGCTTCTTCGACGACAACCGGGAAGAGCTGGACGAGATCTACACCAAGATGATCGAGAACCGCAACGCCCAGGCCCGCAAGCTGGGCTACGAGAGCTATGTGCCCCTGTCCTACCTGCGGATGGGCCGGCTGGGCTACAATGAGGCGGATGTGAAGAGCTTCCGGGATCAGGTGGCCCAGAGCGTGACCCCGCTGGCTCACGAGGCCATGAAGGAGCAGTTTGCCCGCATCGGCCTGCCTGACGCAAAATTCTACGATACCACCGTCAGCTTTAAGGACGGTAACCCCATTCCGCAGGGCACCGCCCCCGAGCTGCTGGCCAAGGCGGTGCAGATGTACCGGGAGCTGAGCCCCGAGACCGCCCGCTTCATCGACTTTATGACCGAGAGCCAGCTGTTTGATCTGGAGAGCCGCCCCGGTAAGGCCCCCGGCGGCTACTGCGAGACCATCCCCGGCTACGGCGCGCCCTTTGTGTTCTCCAACTTCAACGGCACCTCCGGCGACGTGGATGTGCTCACCCATGAGGCAGGACACGCCTTCCAGGCATGGGTGGCGGCCGGCCAGGGGATGTGCCAGGAGCTGGCCAACCCCGGGCTGGAGAGCTGCGAGATCCACAGCATGTCCATGGAGTTCCTCACCAGCCCCTGGCATCACCTGTTCTTCGGCAAAGACACCGCCAAGTATGCCCTGGCCCATGCCCAGGAGGCGCTCACCTTCCTGCCCTACGGCTGCATGGTGGATGAGTTCCAGCACATCGTCTACAGCCAGCCCCATCTGACCCCGGATGAGCGCAATGGCATCTGGCTGGAGCTGGAGCGCAAGTACCGCCCCTGGAACGACTTTGCCGGCCTGCCCTTCTATGGCCGGGGCGCGGGCTGGCAGCGGCAGCTGCACGTCTATCAGTACCCCTTCTACTACATCGACTACTGCCTGGCGCAGATCGTGTCGCTGCAGTTCTTTGCTGCCCATCTGAACGATCCGAAAGACGCCTGGCAGCGTTACCTGGCTTTGGTGAAGAAGGGTGGCGGCGACACCTATGCAGGCCTGGTCAAAGCCGCGGGCTTTACGGTTCCCTTTGAGCAGGGGGCCATTGCACCGGTGGCACAGCAGGTGTTCGACTGGGTGAAGGAACAGAACAAAAAGCTGTAATCTCTGAAAAAACGTTTCATGGGCCCGGAGGCAGCATTGCCTCCGGGCTTTTTTGTGCAAAACAGATTGCACAGGGAAAAACAGGTTCATATATATACAATATATAAGAGAAAAGGCTATTTTTGACCCAAAAAGAAAAATATGACTTTCTTCAAAGAAATTTAAAAAAAGGTGTTGACTTCTGCCCCGCGGCTGTGGTATTATAACTGAGCCGTCAACGACGGCAAGCCGCTCGAAAGAGCTTGAAAAAATATTTCAAAAAAGTGCTTGACAAAAAGAACTTTGCGAG
>NHCFR00700__coassemble_1761_pt1 | contig 13812 bp, 15 predicted proteins | sample NHCFR00700__metabat2_high_PE_065 | metagenome-assembled genome bin NHCFR00700
AATGGCCCTTATAGGGCCGTTCTGCAAACCCCACGTTTAACGTGGGGTTATGATTGCATGTGTGCAAAACAATTGACGTTTTGCGGAAGATTGTATAAAATGGTAACGAAATCAGACAAAAGGGGAAAGGTGTGTTGAGTAATGCGGCGGGTGAACATTCGGGATGTGGCAAAAGCGGCGGGGGTATCGGTGGCAACGGTGTCCAAGGCGCTGAACGGCTATCCGGACGTGAACCCCGAGACCCGCACACGGATTCAGGAGGTTGCCAACCAGCTGAACTATGTTGCGGATACCAACGCCCGCAACATGGGCGGTAAGGTGGAGACCACCACCATCGCCCTGCTGGTGAGCGATTTGCGCCCCGAGGACCCCAGCGGTTTTGTGTTTGGCATTCTGAGCGGCGTTCATTACATCTGCAAACGGCGGGGCTGCGACTTTATGCTGCTGGTCACCAGCCCGCAGGAGCAGCAGGAGACGCCGCTTTTGCAGCTATGCCGAAAAAAAGGCGTGAACGGTCTGGTGGTCACCGGCTTCCGGCTGGATTCCCCCTATATGGTTCAGATGCGCCAGATGGATCTGCCCATCGCCCTGGTGGATATGGACGAGAAGGGGAACAACCTCTATAATGTTTCGGTGGACAATGTGGAGGCTGCCTGCCGGGCCACCGAGTTCCTGCTCAAAAAGGGCCATAAGAATATTGCCATGCTGAACGGCCAGCCGGAGGCGGTGGTTTCTCGCAAACGGTACGAGGGCTACCGGCTGGCTTTTCAGAAACAGGGCCTGGCGCCGAACCCGGATTATCTGCGCAGCTGCGATTTCGACGAGGGCAAGGCGCTGCAGGCCACACTGGAGCTGCTGGGCCGTCACCCGAAGATCACCGCTATCTTTGCCGCCAGCGACCTGATGGCCATTGGGGCCTGCCGGGCCATCAGCCAGCTGGGCCTGATCCCCGGCCGGGATGTGGATGTGATCGGCTTCGACGATATCCCCATTGCCAAATATCTGTTCGGCGGGATTACCACCGTTCAGCAGGACCCCTATCAGCTGGGCTGCATGGCGGGAGAGGCAGTCTGCCGTATGCTGCAGGGCAAGTCCACCGGCGAGCTGCCCAGCGTGGATTTCGACCTGGTGATCCGGAAAACGGCGATGCCCTGATCGCTGACGAAAATTTGGTCATTTCGAAACAAAACAAAATCGAAAATTGTGCAAAAGCGCCAAACGTCCATTGGGGAGTTTGGCGCTTTTATTATCTGGAAATCAGGGAGCAAGTATGATATTCTGTTCTTAACGAAAACGTTTTTGTAAACAAGCGTTCCGTCCGGCGCAAGGGCGGATCGGGGGAGGTGCCGTTCGTGCGAAAGACAAGCATCCTGCTGCTGTGGGCGGTGTATGGCACGCTGTGCTGCGAGATCACCGGGGGAATGACCCTGGGCAAATACTGCGGCAAGATGTGTGTGCTGGACCGGGACGGCACCAAGCCTTCTATAATGTATCTTGGCCTGCGGGAGCTCACAAAGGCCATGTATCTGCAGCCGCTGGCGGGCCCGGTGCTGATGATCGTCTCGCTGGGCATGTATCTGGTGCGGGGCGTGACCCTGCACGATCTGATCGGCCGCACCCGGGTGGTGTACCTGGGGCAGGCAAAGCGCATCCGCGCAGAGCAGGAGGCACAGTATGAACGTGAACGGTGAAGAGTACCGCATCGATCCCACGTCGCCGCTGGCCACCACCGATCCGCTGCTGGTGGCCCTCTGCCTGGGGGCGGCGATCCTGCTGGCCTGGCTCTGCGCCAGGGCCTTCCGGCGCACCAATGATTTTGCAAAAAGCGTGCGGCTGTATCTGCCGCTGGGCGCGGCGGCGCTGGTGGGCTTCTGTCTGCTGGGGCTTCCGCTGCTGTTCAGTGCGGGATGTGTGCTGTGCGGTTTTGTGACCATGATGTGGTTTTCCAATTACTATTTTTATCACTAGCAAACAGGCTGCCAGGGCAGCCAAGGGGGAAAAAGTATGAGCAAAAATACCTTTATGGATTATTCTGCGGCAAAGGACTGGATTCTGGCCGAGAAGGACTTCAGCACCGAGCTGCTGGGCAGGTGCGAAGCGGTCATGTGCCAGGGCAACGGCTACATGGGCCTGCGCTGCGCCACCGAGGAGCAGTATCTGGGCGAGCAGCGCAATCTGTTCGTGGCCGGCACCTTCAATAAGTTTGACGAGAATGAAGTAACCGAGCTGCCCAACGCCGCCGATGTGCTGAACCTGACTCTGCGCATCAACGGCCAGCGGTTCGATCTGACCCAGGGCAAGATCCTGACTTACCATCGCCAGCTGAACCTGCGCACCGGCGAGATGGTCCGTACCGTTCGCTGGCAGGCCCCGGCGGGCGAGGTGCTGGACCTGGAGTTCAAGCGCATCGTAAGCTTTGCCCGTCTGCATGTGATCACCCAGAGCGTCACCATCCGGGCCGACCGGGATGTGAAGCTGGTGGTGGAGAGCGGCATCAACGGCCAGATGACCAACACTGGCAGCCAGCACTTCAGCGAGGGCGAGAAGCGCCTGTATGACGGTGCTGTGATGCAGTACACCCAGACCACCATCCAGAGCAAGATCGACTTCTTCTTCAACACCCGTCTGCGTTTCTTCAAGAACGGCGATGAGCAGCAGGAGAAGGGCTTTATCACCATGGACCGCCGCCGCATCGACATGCGCTATACCCTGGAGCTGGCCGCCGGTGAAGCTCTGACCATTGAGAAGATCAGCACTGTGCACACCAGCCGCGACAAGGACGCCGAGGGTGTGGACTTCAAGGAGATGCAGACCCGCACCCTGGCCCAGGCCGAGGAGGCTCAGGCCATGGGCTACCAGGCCCTGGCCGAAGAGAGCGCCGCTGCCTGGAACGAGCGCGTTTGGGACCGTGTGGCCGTGACTGTGGAGTCCGAGGACGAGTTCGACGCTCTGGCTCTGCATTTCGCCCAGTATCATCTGTATGTGATGACCCCCGCCCATGACAACCGGATGAATGTGGGTGCGAAGGGCCTGTCCGGTGAGGCCTACAAGGGCCACACCTTCTGGGATACTGAAATGTTCATCCTGCCCTACTTCAACTTCACCGATCCCGCCATCGCCAAGAGCCTGGAGGAGTACCGCTATCTGTCCCTGCCCGGCGCCCACAAGAAGGCTGCTTCCAACAACTACAAGGGCGCTCAGTTTCCCTGGGAGGCTGCCTGGCTGGACGACGGCGAGGTGACTCCGGTATGGGGCGCGGCGGACATCGTGACCGGCCTGCCCACCAAGATCTGGTCCGGCTTCATCGAAGAGCACATCACCGCCGACGTGGTCTACGGCCTGTGGCAGTACTGCACCGTGGCTGGTGACCAGGAATTCATGGACAAGTCCGGCTATGAGCTGATGATGGACACTGCCATCTACTGGGTGAGCCGCATGACCGAGAAGGAAGACGGCAAGCTGCACATTCTGGACGTGGTGGGCCCCGACGAGTACAAGGAGCATGTGGACGACAACGCCTTCACCAACTACATGGCGCACTGGAACATCAAGAAGGCCATCGAGTACCACGATCTGCTGAAGGCCGAAAAGCCCGAGCTGTTTGCCAAGCTGGACGCCAAGCTGGGCCTGGCCGAGGCCTATGCTCAGTGGACCGGCGCGCTGGACCGCATCTTCCTGCCCCAGCCCCGTGAGGATGGCGTGATCCCGCAGAACGCCACCTACCTGCAGCTGAAGGACATCGACCTGACCAAGTACAAGAATCAGGACCACGTGGGCAGCCTGTTTGAGGACTACAACCTGGAGCAGGTGAACCAGATCCAGGTGAGCAAGCAGGCGGATATCCTGCTGCTGTTCCTGCTGATGGAGGACCTGTTCGCTCACAAGACCAAGCAGGCCAACTGGGACTACTACGAGCCCCGCACCCTGCACGATTCCAGCCTGTCTCTGTCCACCCACTGCATCCTGGCCAACGACCTGCACGACACCGAGCTGGCTTACCAGCTGTTCCGCCGTGCTGCTGCTATCGACGCAGGCCCGGATATGAAGTCCAGCAGCGCCGGCATCCATGCGGGCAGCGTGGCCGACATCTGGCAGTGTGCCGTGTTCGGCTTCGGCGGTGTTCGTATGCTGGGCGGCAAGCTGCGCATCCGTCCCGCTCTGCCCAAGGCCTGGAGCCGTCTGGAGTTCAGCCTGTACTGGCACGGTCAGAAGCTGCACGTGGTGCAGACCCCCGGCAGCGTGACCGTGGAGAACCTGACCGGCACCGCTCCCGTGGAGATGGAGCTGGCCGGCGAGCAGATCAGCCTGACCGATTCTGTGACCCGCAGCCTGTAAGCGGATTCTGTTAACGAAAACGGTTTTGAAAATCGTGGATATTGCCGAAAAAGGCCTGCGAAGTTTGGATAACCGTTCCATTGAATCAAAAACGTTTTAGGTTTATACTGAAACTGTCAACAAAAACGTTTTCGAAATTCACTGAGATCCCTTCCGCCGGGGCGGCGTCCCCGGCGGGATACAAGCAACAGGAGGAGATATCGTATGTTAAAGAAAGCACTTGCTCTGGCAATGGCAGGCATTATGGCATTGTCCTTCGCAGCCTGCGGCGGCCAGTCGGCCAGCGGTGACGGCCAGGCCACCGGTGAAAAGAAGACCCTGACCGTGGGCATCTGGGGCGGCAACGACCAGGAGGCCGCCGCCATCAATCAGGTAAAGGCAGACTTCGAGGCAGCCAACAACTGCACTGTGGAGCTGAAGACCTACACCGACTACAACACCCAGATCCAGGCGGACTTCATCGGCAAGACCGCTCCCGACGTGTTCTATGTGGACGGCAACATGTTCCCCTTCTACAGCCAGCTGGGCGTGATGGAGCCCCTGGACCCGGAGGAGATGGGTGTGGATGCTTACTATGAGAACCTGATCGGTGCTTTCACCGCTGAGGATGGCACCATCTACTGCATCCCCAAGGATGTATCCACCCTGGCGGTTTACTACAACATCGACCTGCTGGAGAGTGTGGGCTACACTCCCGAGGATATCCCCGATACTTACGAAGATTACTTCGACTTCCTCACCGAGCTGCAGGCCAAGCTGGATGAGAAATACGGCAAGAACCAGATCGCGGCCATGACCTACAACCAGGACCTGTCCCGCAACCTGCCCATCCTGCAGAACGGCGCCGCCGCTGTGTGTGACGCTGAGGGCAACTCCACTCTGGCCAGCGCTGGCGTGGTGGAGAACCTGGAGTTCATGCTGAACTTTGTGAACAACGGTCTGTGGACTACTCCCGCTGACCTGGGCCTGGGCTGGAACGGCGAGGCCTTTGGTACCGGCAAGGCTGTGATCATGAAGGAAGGCAACTGGGTTTACGGTACCCTGCAGAAGGACTACAGCGACATCAACTTCGGCGTAAAGGCCATGCCCAGCTATAAGGGCGTGGAGGCTTCCATGAGCTTCACCGTTGGCTATGCATCTTCGCCGGTTCCGAGAACAAGGAGCTGGCCAAGGAGTGGATCAAGTATGCCTGCGGCGTGGAGGGCATGACCACCTGGTGCTCCGGCGCCGGCTGCCTGCCCAGCCGTCCCGATGTGGCCGAGGCCATGGATGTGGAGAGCGATCCCGTTTGGAAGGTCCATTCGGAGATGACTTCCATCGCCATTCCCTGGCAGCTGGAGGACACCTGCTCCATCATCAACAGCGCCTACCAGAACTTCCTGCCCCTGGCCGTGAGCGGCGAGCTGAGCGCACAGGAAGCGATGCAGCAGGCCGACGAGCAGGCCAACAGCGAGATCGCAAACGCCGACTGATCGGAATCCTGAATCCCGCAAGTGCCCGCCGGTTCAAACCGGCGGGCCTTTTACGGAACAGAGTTTATCTGTGAACCGGCCAACAAAAAGGAGGAACTGCCATGTCGGGCAACACCAAAGCAGCGGCGAAGCCCCGTAAGCACACCAAAACGCAGCTGGCGGAATTCCGCCAGGGCTATCTGTTCTTGACGCCCGCCCTGATCGTACTGGGCATTTTTATCGGCGCGGCGGTACTGTTCGTGATCTATCTGTCCTTCCACAAGGTCAACCTGTTCACCGGCCAGTACACCTTCGTGGGTCTGGAAAACTACATGCGCCTGTTTTCCGACGGAATGGCCCGCACCGCGCTGAAAAACACACTATCCTTTGCGGTGGTCGTGGTACCCATTCAGACCATTCTGTCCCTGATTATCGCGGCTGTGCTGGACAGCAACATCAAGGGCCGCTACACCTTCCGGACCATCTACTTTTTGCCCACCCTGACTTCCAGCAGTGCGCTGACCATTATCTTCATGTTTATGTTCAGCGTCACCGGCCCGGTGAACACCCTGCTCATCAAGATGGGCGTGCTGGAAACCGGCATCAACTTCCTGAACGATCCCAGCTTTGCGCTGAAGGTCATCATGGTCATGAACATCTGGTCCACCATTCCCCAGTACACCACCATGTACCTGGCCAGCCTGCAGGATCTGCCCGGCGGCATGTATGAGGCGGCAGCCATCGACGGCGCCGGCCCCGTTCGCCGGTTCTGGGCGATTACGGTGCCTTACCTGAAGCCCATCACCACCTACGTGCTGCTCACCAGCATCATCGGTACGTTGCAGATGTTCGACCAGGCCTACATCTTCTCCAACGGCTCCGGCGGCCCGGCCAACTCCACCCTGACGGTGTCTCTGCTGGTCTACCGCTATGCCTTCGGTACCCAGAACGCCATGGGCTACGCGGCCACTATGGCTATCGTGCTGGCTGTCATCATCATGATCGTGTCCTTCACCTCCGAAAAGCTTAACGCCTCGGATTCGGACTATTAAGGAGGCTGACCGGAATGAAAGCGAAACTTACTCCCGGGCGCGTTGCCCTGTATGTGATCCTTGTCGGCGCGGCATTCTTCACCCTCTACCCGTTTTTGTGGATGGTGTCCGCGTCCTTCAAGCCCCTGAAGGAGATCGTGGGCGGCAATATGTCGCTGATCTCGCCCAACATGTCACTGGAAAATTACCAGTACATCTTCGGCCGGTCCTCGCTGTTCACCCGCTGGTTCTTCAACTCGCTGTTCGTCAGCGTGATCGGCACGGTTCTGAATGTGTTCATCAACACCATGGCGGGCTACTCCCTCAGCCGCCTCAGCTTCCCCGGTCGGGATAAGATCCACCACCTGCTGCTGATGCTGATGATGGTTCCCGGTCAGGTGCTGCTGATCCCCAACTACCTGATCCTGCAGAACCTGGGCATGCTGGACAGCTTCACCGCCCTGATCTTCCCCTCGGCGGCGAACATTGCAAACATCTTTTTGATGCGCCAGTTCTTCATGAACTTCCCCAAGGATGTGGAAGAGGCCGCCAGCATCGACGGTCTGGGCCGCTATGCCCGTTTCTTCCGCATCAGCATGCCCCTGGCACGGCCCACCATTGCCACTCAGGCCATCTTTGTGTTCATGGGCTTCTGGAACAACTTTACCGCACCTATGCTCTACATCAAGAGCGAAACCAAATACACCCTTACCCTGGGCCTGCAGAGCTTCCAGAGCCAGAACGCAGGCACCATGTGGAACCAGGTGATGGCGGCGGCCTGCATCTCGGTGCTGCCCATCATCGTCATCTACCTGATTTTCAACCGATTCTTTTTAGTAGGAGTACGAATGGATGGAGAAAAATAATCTGAAAGCCGTTGTCTTTGATCTGGACGGCGTGCTCACCGATTCCGCAAAATATCACTATCAGGCCTGGAAGATGCTGGCCGACAAGCTGGGCATTCCTTTTGATGAGGAATACAACGAGAAGCTCAAGGGCGTTTCCCGCATGGAGAGCTTGGAGCTGATCCTGCAGAACGGCAACGCTCAGGACAAGTACACCCAGGAGGAGAAGGTGGCCATGGCCACCGAGAAGAACGAGTTCTACAAGCAGCTGATCCACCAGATCACCCCGGAGGATGTGCTGCCCGGCATCCACGACTTCCTGGAGCAGCTGAAGGCCGCCGGCATCAAGACTGCCGTGGCTTCCGTGAGCCACAACGCGCCCTTCATTCTGGAGCGCCTGGAGCTGGACAAGTACTTTGACTACATCTGCGACGCCGCTCAGGTGCCCCGCGCCAAGCCCTTCCCGGATATCTTCCTGTCCGCTGCCCAGAACCTGGGCGTGGAACCCGCAAACTGCATTGGTGTGGAGGATGCCCAGGCGGGCATCCAGGCCATCAACGCCGCTGGCATGATGTCGGTGGGTGTGGGCACCGAGAGCCAGATGCAGGAGGCCAAGCTGATCCTGCCCAGCACTGCCAAGCTGGGGTTGGGTATGCTGAAGGAATATTTTCAGCTGGCCTAAACCATAAGGGGGAATGAAGCCATGGAACGAAGCTGGTGGAAGGAAGCGGTCATCTATCAGGTGTACCTGCGCAGCTTTCAGGATTCAAACGGCGACGGCGTGGGCGACATCGGCGGCATCATCCAGCGGCTGGATTATCTCCAGAAGCTGGGGGTAACGGTGCTTTGGCTGAACCCCTGCTACCCCTCGCCAGATGTGGACAACGGTTATGATATCTCGGATTACTGCGGTATCTCGCCCAAGTTCGGCACCCTGGACCAGTTCGACGAGCTGCTGCGCCAGGTGCATGCCCGAGGCATGAAGCTGATCATGGATCTGGTGGTGAATCATACCTCCGACCAGCATCCCTGGTTCCAGCAGAGCCGCAGCTCCAAGGAGAACCCCTACCGGGATTACTACATCTGGAGGAAAGGCAAAAATGGGGCCCCGCCCAACCACTGGGGCTCCCATTTCACCCCCTCGGTCTGGGAATATGACCCGGCCACCGACGAATATTATCTGCATCTGTTTGCCAAGGAGCAGCCGGACCTGAACTGGGAAAACCCGGAGGTCCGCCAGCAGGTGTGGAAGATCATGCGTTTCTGGCTGGACAAAGGGGTGGATGGCTTCCGCATGGATGTGATCAATCTGATCAAAAAGCCGGAGGGCCTGCCGGATTCCCCGCTGCCCGCCACCTGTGCGGAGGGCTATGCCTTCGACTGTGACCTGTACGCCAACAACCCGGGGCTTACGGATTTTTACCGGGAAATGAAGCGGGAGGTGCTGGACCACTATCCGGTGATGACCGTGGGCGAGACCGCCAAGGTCACCCCGAAGTTTGCATTGGATTATGTGGGCGAGCCGGAGCGGCTTCTGTCGATGGTATTCCACTTCCAGATCGTGGAGCTGCGGGACAACTTCACCTGGGGCGGCTTCAAGGCCATCCAGCGCAAGTGGGTGGACGCGCTGTGGAACAAGGGCTGGTCCAGCCAGTTCCTACAGAACCATGATCAGCCCCGTTGCGTGTCTGTGTACGGCGACGATGGGGAATACCGCGTCCAGTCCGCCAAGATGCTGGGCACTCTGCTCCACACCCTTCCCGGTACGCCCTATGTGTACCAGGGCGAGGAGCTGGGCATGACCAACACCGCCTTCACCTCCATCGACCAGTACAATGATATCAACGCCAAGTTTGACTATCAGGAGCTGCTGGCCAAGGGCAAAACGCCGGAGCAGGCGCTGGCGGTGCTGAACCGGTACAGCAGGGACCATGCCCGCACCCCCATGCAGTGGACCGATGGTCCGAATGCGGGCTTCACCGAGGGCCAGCCGTGGCTGATGGTGAACCCGAACTATCCGGCCATTAACGCAGAGCAGCAGGAAAACGACCCGGACAGCGTGTTGAATTACTACCGGGCTCTGATCCGGCTGCGCAAGGAGCATCCGGTGATGGTCTACGGGGAATTTCAAGAATATGAGCCGGAGCGGGAGGATGTATATCTGTATACCCGCAGCCTGGACGGCGAACGCTGGCTCATTGCGCTGAACCTGACCGGCCGGTGGAGGCAAAGCGCCCGGTGGAAGGGGAGTATCAGGTCCTGCTGGCCAACTACCCGGATCCGAACGTACAGGGCGAGAGCTTGCATCTGCGCCCCTGGGAGGCAGTGATCTGCTGCCTGTAATTATGGGAAAGTATTATCATAAATCGGCATAAAGGCAGCGCCCCGGCGGTGTTTCGGAACAACGAAACCCACCGGGGCGCTGCCTTTTCTGTGTGGCCAGAGTCTTGAAGGTCAGCGGGCCGGGTCCAGCTGGGCCCGCAGCTCCTGCACCGCCGCCTTTTCGATGCGGGAGACATAACTCCGGCTGATTCCCAGCAGCTGGGCCACCTGCTGTTGGGTCAGCGGGGGCTGGCCGCTCAGGCCATAGCGCAGCAGGATGACCTGACGCTCCCGGCCGGTAAGCTGCTGCACAAGCGTGCGCAGACGGCTGGATTCCTCCCGGAACTCGCAGTCCTCGTCCAGCAAAAAATCATCCGGTACCACATCCAGTACGGTCAGGTGGCTGCCGTCCTTGCTGGTCTGGATCGGCTCCTGCATGGAAAGAGTGAGTGGGGTTTTCCGTTCCCGCCGAAGGTGCATTCGAATCTCATTTGCTATCCTCACCCAAAGGACTGTTTGCAAAAGGCTTCTGAGGACCGTCCGGAACGGCTTCGCCTGATGCATCGGACGCCGGCTCCGGGCGGATCGCCGTGACGCTGAACTGCTCTTCATCCGGGGCCCCGAACAGCACCACATGGGCGTATTGGCCATCCCAGACCACCTTGCGCACCAGCATGCGGACTGCCGCCCGCTTTTGTTCCACGGACATGCGGTCAAGACTGCTTCGGAATACGGAGAGCATCTGCTGTGTGAGGTTGAACTCCGCATCGCTCAGAGCATGGCTTGCGTCCAGCGTTTTCTGCTTTTGGATGCGGGAACACAGCTCAGCACTTTGAACGTGCAGTTCCTCAATGCGCTGCTTCACATGACCGGCGGCGGTGCTGCCGCCAAAGTCCGCCAGTGAATCCACCAACATTGATATCTTGCGCGCTAGCTCTGCCTGCTGCCGCTGCAGTTCCTCCAGACCTTGTGCCGGTTCCTCCTGGTTTCCGGGATGGAAGCGTTTTCCTTTTTCCAGCAGGGCAAGAAAATGGGTGTCATCCGTATGCAGGGATTTGATCTGCTCCAGAACGGCGGCGTCCAGAAGATTTCCACTGGCATTGCTCAGGCTGCAGAGGCTGCGTTTGCTGCGCTCCTTTCGTTTGCACACATAGCGGTAGACCGGCTTGCCGTCTGCTGCTGCCCGCTGGGTGAGCTTTGGGTACATCCGGCTGCCGCAGCGGCACCAGAGCAGCCCGGTGAGCAGGGCCTCATTGCTGCGAGGTTTGCGATAGGCTTTCGACTGGTTACGCTCCAGCGATTCCTGAACCTGAATCCAGGTGCGGGCCGGGATCAGCCCCGGATGCTGCCCGACCGAGACGATCCACTCGCTGACCGGCAGTAGGACGGCAGCACGGCCCTTTTCCTGGTCGGTGCGATTGTAGGCCAGAATGCCCCGTACCCCGTCGAATTCCTCCGGAGAGGAAAAAAGCTCTGCCTGTTTTTCCTTGAAATACCGGTAAGCGTCCTGTTCGGCGATGAGATAGACCGGGTTTTGCAGGATATTCTTGATGGAGAACCGGGTGAAGTCGCGGCCGGTTTTGGTTTTGATATGCCTGCACAGAAGTTCGGCTTCGGTCCGGGTGAGGGAATCGGTTTCTGCGTACAGCTGATAGATGGTGCGGACGATGCCAGCCTCTTCAGGGAGAAGCTTCAACCTGCAGGCACGTTTGCTTTTGCCGTCCACCGTAACGGTCTCCACCGCCTCTGAGGTGTAGCCGGTGGGGGTGACGCCGCCCAGCCAGCGGCCGGTTTTGGCCAGCTCGTGCATATTGTCACGGATGCGCTCGGCAATGGTTTCCCGTTCCAGCTGACTGAATACCGACGCGATGTACATCATGGCCCGTCCCATGGGGCTGGAGGTATCGAAGCTTTCCCGGATGGACACAAAGTCGATTCCCAGCCGCCCCAGCTCTTCGATCAGGGCGGAGAAATCGCTGATGCTGCGGCTGATTCGGTCCAGCCGGTAGACCACCACGGTCCGGAACCGATGCTCCCGGGCTGCGTTCATCATTTTTTTGAAGTCCGGCCGGTTCAGATTTCCGCCGGAAAAGCCCTCGTCTTCAAAAACGATTGCCCGGTCGGCATAAGCATCGCCAAAGGCGGTGCGGATGTATGCCCGGCACATGTCCACCTGATTGCCGATGCTCTCTCCTTTGCCGGTGAACCGGGATTTGCGGGAATAAATGGCGATGGTATCGCTGTTCTTTTCCATGGTCTTACCTCCTTTTTAGAAATATAACGTGGAGACGAAAAAGGATAGACCAGGCTGAAGACAAGACAGGCGGAGCGGCGTTATTAAAGAAGAGACGATTCGGAAACAGGCAGGATGGCTTGCCTGTATTTCCGATTTGCGGTATAGTGGAATCAAAACAAATCAGAAATGGGGTGCTGTGATGTGGCTTGTAAAGCTGCCCTTTAAGTTGATCGCTGTAGTGTTGATGCTGGTGGTTGGGACCATTGGCGTTTTATTGAAAATCACTTCCGGCCTTTCCCATGTTGCGCTTGGATTGCTCATGTTTTTGCTGTTTATCAGTGGAGTGATCGCTGCATTTCAGGGGAACTGGCCAATGGTGGGCGGGGTTTTTGTGGCAGAAGTGATCTGCTTTGCGGCTTCCCTGGCCGCGTCGCTTTTGGTGGAAGTGGTAGATGGCATCTTCGGCGGATTGGTGGACTTTATCTATTCCTGAGACTTTCAATACTTACAAAAGGCCCCGGCCACATGGTTCGTTCCATGCGGCCGGGGCCTTTCGGTATAAAAGACAGGCTGTGCATAATAGGATGGAATCAGACGAAAAGGCGAGGAGGGGAACGAAATGAGAACCAGTGCGCCCATCGAGGTGATCGTGCATTGCCCCAAAAATGAAGCGGATGAAAGGGAACTGGCCCGGCGGGCAGCAGAACTTCACGCGGATTTTGTGATGAATGCCATCGAAAAACTGGACTGTTCGGCGAATCAAAAGCGGGAACTGTTGTGGGCAATCAAGGATATGTATCGTTCAAAGCGATAGAGAACGTGATGCTTGTTTTCATCATTGATAAACTGACGAAAAGCAGACCGAAGCGGCCCCCGCTGATTGTCAGGCGGGGGCCGCTCGTGCTATGATAAGGCTATTGGAAATTGAGCAAAAGCAAACCGCCAGGTTCGGCGTGCAGGGGAGGAAAAACACATGGTGTTTCTGATCGCGGGGGCATCGCACACGGGCAAGACTGCTCTGGCCCGGCGGCTCGTGGAACAATACAAAGCCAACTGCCTGTCCATCGATCATCTGAAAATGGGCTTGATCCGCAGCGGCTACACGTCGCTTACCCCCACCAGCAGCGATGAGGAACTGACAGGCTATCTGTGGCCGGTGGTGCGGGAGATGGTGAAGACTGCCATTGAAAACGGGCAGGACCTGATCGTGGAGGGCTGCTACATCCCCTTCGATTGGGCAGAGGATTTTGCACCGGAATACCGTTCGCAAATTCGCTTTCGCTGCTTTGTGATGAGCGAGGGCTACATCCGCACCCATTATAAGGACATCAAGGCCTATGCCAATGTGGCGGAGCAGCGGCTGGATGATTCCGACTGCACCCTGGAGAGCCTGCTGCGAGACAATGCCCATACGCTGGAAATGTGCCGAAAACACGGCGTGCCCTATACCCTGATTGAAAACGATTACCGGATAGACATTTGATTCGATGCACCGCAAGGAGGTGGCTGTATGCCTCTGCATATTGTTCGAAATGACATCACCACCATGAAGGTGGACGCCATCGTCAACGCCGCCAACGAGAGCCTGCTGG
>NHCFR00700__coassemble_3980_pt1 | contig 6522 bp, 8 predicted proteins | sample NHCFR00700__metabat2_high_PE_065 | metagenome-assembled genome bin NHCFR00700
TGGCGGTCTATCTCTTGTTTTCGGTTGCTTGCTTCCTTACCGTACATGAGCATTCAGCCCGGGAATCTTGCCGATCTCCTCGCACAGGTAGCGCACCTTTTCCCGGTTTTCCCGCACTTCCTTTTCGTGGTCCTTGTTCTCGTAGCGCTCCAGCGCCTTCAGCAGGCCCATGATGCCTTCCTTGCCGATCTTCATGGGACGGCCGATGCCGTGGTACTGCTTCTTCACCCAGTCAATGTACTGCTTTTTGCCGGTCACAAAGCCGGAGGTGGTGGCTTCCAACGCCTTCGCGCCGCTGTAGACCACCAGGTCCGCGCCCAGGGCGATGTACTTGCGGAAGTCCTCCTCCGCAGCCGCATCCACCATCAGGGGCAGGCCGTGCCGGTGGGCGATGTCCCGCATGACCTCCAGCGAGACCATGCCCTTCTGCACGCAGTGGTGGCTCTTCACATAGAACAGCGCCACGGTCTTGTCGGTGATGGCGCCCTCGATGTCCTCAGGCACCACCTCGTTGGCGGTACCGGCTTCCACCGGAACACCGCCGCCCAGCCGGATCATGGTGGGCATGGGCGCGCCGTAGTGCACGCTGTGGCCCTTCTGAATCACGATCTCGTTGGCAAGGCCATCCGAGTTGGGCAGCCGGTCCATGAGCACCTTGTTGCCCTTGGTGATCAGGCCCGCGATGGTCAGGCAGATGGCCGCCGAAGCACTGGAGGTCACGCAGCTGTCCTCGCCGCCGGTATAGCGGGAGATGATCTCGCCTGCCTTGTCGATCAGGTCCTCGATCACCACGTAGGACTGGCCGCCCGCGATGGCCGCCTGGGCCACCTCGTCGCTCAGGGTGGAAACACCCAGAATGGTCATACGGCCGCTGGCGTTGACCACCCGCTTCAAGCCGATTTCTTCATAAACGTTCAACAAAAACGCCCCGCTTTCTCAACTTACAGGAAGATACCGCCGAACAGCATGGCGCCCAGGATGGCGCCGCCTGCCAGCTCCTTGCCCCACTTGTAGAAGATGGCGCAGCCCAGGATGGCGCCGATGCCGGCGTACACATCGTACTGAGTGGCAGCCACCACGATCAGAGGAGCCAGATAACGGCCGATGGCGTTGCCCGCGCCCATCATGATGCTGGTGCCGCCCACGGCGACGCCTTCCGGCACAGCTTTACGGATGAGCATGATCACGCCGCCCATTACCAGGCCGATCATAGCGCCCACCAGCAGGGCAACCGGGAAGCTGGAGAAGGGGAACTGCCAGCCCATGGACAGGAACAGTGCGGGGATACCGATGCCGACACCGGTCTGCAGGGTGCCGCCGATGTCCATCAGGCCAACCAGAGGACCTTCCAGCACGCGGGCGATCAAAAAGCCGGCAGCGAAGCCAGCGGCAGCGGCGTAGTCACCGCCGTCCATGCCGTCCTTCAGCATGGCCACGATGGACAGGTCGTTGAAGGCGCCGGTGCCCAGGTTGATGAACATGTAAGTACCGGCGAAGATGGCGGCCGCAGCGCCCATCACCAGCAGAATAAAGGTGTTGTCCTTCATCATGAAGGCGTCGAACTTATCCCAAAAGGTTCTTTTTTCCATAGTGTTATCCATTGGTCAGACCGTCCCCGGTGGCGTACTGCTCAAAAATCATCCGAACGGCTTCGGCCTGCTCCTCATTGATGACGTAGGTGTTGTTGGCCTTGTCCAGGTCATAGCCCAGAATGTTTCCGTTGCCGTACAGCACCTTCTTTTCCCGGCTCATCCGCTGTCCGGCCAGCACCCGCTCACTGATCTTGCGGCTTTCTTCCTGAGCCAGCGTGGCCATCAGCGACAGGCGGAGCTCACCGTCGTTGTCCATGGTCCAGATGCCGTCGGCGGCAAAGTAAACTTCCACGCCCAGCTTGGCCAGTTCTCGGGTGTAGGAAAGGGTGTCCACCGTGTTCCGGGCAAATCGGCAGACCTCGCGGGTGACGATCAGGTCGAATTTTCCGCTTTTGGCGTCCTCGATCATCCGCAGAAAGGATGGCCGTTTTTTCGCCTGGGTTCCGGTGATGCCCTCATCCACATATTGATCCACCACTGTCCAGTTGGGATGGCTGGAGGCCAGCTCCTGATACCATTCCATCTGATTGTCCAGTGCGGAAATCTGAGCCTCATGTTCAGTGGATACCCGCCCGTAAAATACCACCTTGCGCGGGCGGGCCCGGTCTTGTTTGATGTTGTTCATAGAACTGTCCTCCTTTTGTATGCGCCCATTGTAGCGCAGCTTTTTCTCCCTGAGAAATGTACAAATTCCACTTCAATGTTCGGATGAGGGCGGCGCGCCGTAGGTGGCGCAGACGCATTCGTAGGTCGCCCGATTGATGGCTCCCTGCTCATACAGCAGGGCGATCAGCTTGAGGGCAATGTAACGGGAATCCACCACGGCGTCAGGCATTGTTGCTCGCCTCGCTTTCCACGGGGATGGCCTGCCGGGGCAAAACTGCATGCTGCATCGCCAGCAGGGTGTGCTCCAGAGCCTGCAAGGTGTTTTGCAGAGCAAAGGGATCAGTGTCGTTTTCCGGCCGCGCCGGGGCATTGATCAGGCAGAGCTGAATCTGCCGGAGCTGGCGCATCAGCGCACGGTAATCGGCAGGCGGAAGCTCCACCGGTACCCGGTGTGAGATCAGCAGGCGGAGATAGGTTTCCCGGGACAAGCCGGTTTTGGCCACATTGTCATTCAGGCGGGCCAGTTCACCTTCGGTCAGGCGGATTTTTACTTCTTTCTTTTTCATCAATGGTTCCTCTATTGCAACAACGCAACAATGCACGAGTCAGCAGTCTTTGCTGCCTTCGCATGATGCACTGTGTGATTTCATGGTTGTTCTTCCAGCTGCCACAGCCAGCCGTCTTTGATTCGGATGCTCGTGATTGGCAGATTGCTTTTGGCCAGCTCCACGGTCCGTTTGCTGATGCCCTGCCGGGAAAAATGCAGAATGATCTCCTTGTGACTCACCGGGCCATTTTGCAGCAGCTGCAAAAGCCCTTGTTCCGCCTGCTGCTGCTTTGTGGGCGCAGCAGGCCCTTGATTGCCGTTCAGCAGCTGGTCTGCATCCGCTTCTTCCAGCTGGTCGAGCCATTCCACATGGTCGGTCACCTCCAGCAGCAGTCCATTGCCTGCGGGGGCAAGATTGCTCTTGACCGGCACCAGCACCCGCTGGGTGGGGGACTTGCGGTATTTGGTCACCGTTAGGATGGAGCGCACCGCGCCGGCCACATCAATAGAACCGCTGGTGCGGTACAAAGCCGAGGTTCCGTTCATCTTGTTCATGTGTGCCACGATCAGGACGGCGCAGCCGGTGCGCTGGGCCATGGAGTACAGACTGCGGAAGGCACTGCGCACCTCGTTGGCCTGATTCATGCTGACCGATTCACCAATGTACGCGGAAAGCGGATCCAGAATCAGAAGCCGGGCATTTTCCTGGCGGACGGCGGCTTCCAGTCGGGTGTCATCGAAACGCAGTGGCGTTTTTGACTCGTCGATGATCTTGATGTGGGTGCAGTCTGCCTGCGCCCGCTCCAGACGGAGCTTTATGGTGTCGGCAATTCCATCTTCCGACGTCTGGTAAAGAATTGTAATCGGCTCGTTTGCCTGCGGGGAAAAGGGGAGAGCAGCCCCGGTGGAAAGCATTGCCGCCAGCGACAGCGCCACCATGGTTTTGCCGCAGCCCGGGTCGCCCTGTAAAATCGTAATTTTCCCATAGGGAATGTAAGGATACCAAAGCCAGTTCACCTCCTCGGTTGGAATGTCTGCAAAGCAGAGGATTTCTTGGTCGTTCGTGAGAGTCACCTCCATTAATATTAAATTTCACGAACCCGTCCCGCCGCGCAGCGGGCAGGATGATAGGCCCTGCGTGACTGCACGGCCGCGACGGGAACGCGGATCATTGGGGAACATGGATATTCAGTTGTCAAGGTGCCGTGAACACAAGATACCACGGCTTGACCGAAAATGCTATATGTGTTATCTTGAATTCATGCAATGTTGAAATTACACAATAAATTTGTGCCGATACACGCGAAAAAACGGCCTTGTTGAGCCATTTTTTAGGTTTTTTGAAAAAGCGAGGATTTTACCATGTCCACAAGTTTTGTGTTCCGTTTTCAGGAAAAACAGCTGTGTCTGCCCACCTTGATACACCGCGATCCGCCCCCGGAGCAGACAAAAAAAGAACCCCGCCGAAGCGGGGAACGGAGATCTGCAATCGAAGTAATGAACCAGATTCAGCAGAACATGAAAGATCCGGAGTATGTGGAACACAACCAGTCCCGGATCTGGATCGAAGAATCCTGTGCTTTAGGCGATCTGGTATTTGCCGGGCTGGATATGCCCTGGCAGGAATTCTACCAGAAGGCTCAGTCGCTGCTCCAGCAGTTTTCCGGGTGTGCGATTTCGGTAAACGCGGAGCTGCTGGAACAGACGGACTGGCGGAATTACCAGCCCCCGGAACCAGCCGAACCCGCTGCTGCCGAGACGAAAAAACGCAGATCGTTTTTCAGCCGGTTCTCCAAAGCGCCGGAAGAGACGCGCCCTGCGGAACCTCAGCCGGAACCGAAACAACCGGGCCGCAGCATCCGGCAGGCATTGGAGCATCCGGAGCAGGCCCTTTATTATCAGCTGGCCCAGCTGTATCAGGAAATCCAAACCGCGCTGGGGGATTATCCGGCCATGCAGACCTTGCTGGAGCGGTATTGCACCCAAGCTGCCTCAGATGCCTACCACCAGATGCTGAAAAGGCTGGGCTTCCACAACCTGACCCCGGAAGAGCAGGGGCTGGTGGCAGAAAATGGATTCGGCAGGATTCTTCAGCAGGAGATCCAGCTTTGCTATGCGCTGGAACAGTCCAGCGAGTGTGTGGAGCGGTACCTGACCTGCTGGCCCAAGCCGGATGCAACCATGGTGAGTTATGCCGATATGGATGACCGGGAGTTGAGTGCCGCCGCGTACACCTCGCTTTCTTTGCTGGCCGATCAGCTGAAACAGCTGGCAAGTTTTCAACCATCTCTTGCAAGTCTGGTGGAATACACACTGGCCGCAGCAGACGCCGACCCGGAAAAACCGGCAGATTACCGCTATGGAGATGCGCTGATCACCAACCATCGGGCCGCAGTGGAAGGGAACCGGCTGTACGAAAAGCTCCACATGCGGATGCTGGGGCGGCTGTCCATGCCGAAAGAAGACCCGAAAGCCCGAAAGCATCCAGACATCGCCAGCCGTTCCTATCTGGTGGCAGATTGCCTTACCTCGGTGGTGATGGCGGAATTCGTCCAGATGTGCGCCCAACATCAGACCGTCCGCCCCTGCCAGCGGTGTGGGAAGCTGTTCGTGCCCTTCAGCGGCACCGCAAAATATTGCAGCCGGACAGCCCCCAATCAGGGGAAATGCACCTGTAAAAAAGCCGCCTCAGACGAGGCGGCGGAACAGAGCCAGCGGGAAAATCCAGCCCTGAAACTCTATACCAAAATCGGCAACCGGCTCAACACCGGCCTTTCCCGTGTGGAAGGGCTTACCGCCGAGCGCCGCAGTAAGGTGATGAAATGCTGGCGGGCAGAGGTGAAACCGCTGGTGCAGCAGTTCTCAGCCGAAGGGGAAGACTTCGATGCCGCGGCATTCGAGCAGCTGCTCACCGACCATTTCGACGATGTATGGAATCACAAGAAAACGGAATGGGCCAAAAAGAAAAGGGGAAAGCAAACGGATTGAACGACACTGAACTTTATGGAGGAACTGGAATGAAAAAGATTATCCGAAATGCCATCCGGTGCAAATTCTGCGGTGATGTGATTGAATCGGAAACCGTGCACGATTTCAAATTCTGCTCCTGCAAAACCGTCGCAGTGGACGGCGGACACGAATACCTTCGCCGCTGTTTCAAAAATTCTCCAGAAGATTTCGAGGATCTGAGCGTTACGGAAGAGGTTGAAGACGAGGAATAAAAAAGGGACTTCTGGATTTCCCGATACATCACCCAAGAAATGTCGGCCATTAGAATTAGCTGTGTTCGGCCTTGTATTGAACATGACGTCAGGAGTATACTAATTAGCAAAGAGGGCAATAAAAAAGATTTACGCCAGGGAACCACAACTTTCGGCAATGGACCCTTTTCCGCAAACGTACGCTTGGTACATTTCATTCTCGAATAGATGGAACAGATCCCTACAAGAGGTATACCGAATAAAGCTATTAAATTGATAGAACAAGGAGAAATACGATGGGTTTTTATGATGCCTTCAAGGACGCTCTTAGCATGGCGCAAAAAGCTGATAATGTCGACCTTTATCGGCAACTTTTAGAGCTATGCGCCCAAGCCCTCGATTTGCAAGAAGAAAATGCAAGATTGAGAAACGAAAATGCCGAATTGAGCAAAGCCAAAGATTTAGAGGAACGCATCCTCCGTCATAGTGATCTCTATATAACTTTGAACGAGGATCCTGCCCAATTATACTACTGTGCTCATTGTTGGGATGTTGATAAAAGGCTGGTTCAATTGAG